>Ga0184628_10001148_pt1 | contig 13197 bp, 12 predicted proteins | sample PLM4_5_b1_FD_133149 | JGI IMG/M metagenome (GOLD analysis project Ga0184628, IMG submission 133149) | Groundwater sediment microbial communities from an aquifer in East River, Colorado, USA - PLM4_5_b1 | ecosystem: Environmental > Terrestrial > Soil > Riparian zone | place: USA: East River... | reverse complement strand
TGGGACTGTCGATCCATGTCGCTAAGATCTCGACCAATGTCGATCAAGTGGCCGATGTCTTTTACGTCACCGAGAGCGCGGGCGAGAAAATCGCCGGGGACGAAAGAGTCGAGGAAGTCAGAAGCTCTCTTTTTCAAAGTCTGGCGCCAGAGAATGTTACCAACGAAAGACGCGCTGAGTCCGTACATTGACTCGTTCCTCTCGATGGTCGCCGTCGAGAAGGGGCTGGCGAAGAATACCCTCGATGCTTACAGCCGCGACCTCGCCGGCCTGTCGGCCTTTCTTATCGGGCAAAAGGTCTCCGACTGGCGCGAAGTTGACACAGACCATATTCGCGCCTACGTCGGCGCGCTGCGCGCCAAGGGACTGAGTCCAAAGAGCGTTGCGCGCCATGTCGTGACACTGCGCCGGCTACTACGCTTTCTGCAAAGCGAAAACTTTCTCACCAACAATCCCATGCCGGCGCTCTTGCCCGTGGCGGGCCAGAGAAAGCTGCCGCAGACGCTGTCCGCGGCGGACATTCAATGCCTGCTCAACCAGCCGGATGCCAACGAACCGCTGGGGTCGCGTGACCAGGCGATGTTTGAGTTGCTCTACGCCACCGGCCTACGGGTGTCGGAGTTGGTGCGATTGCAGACGCAGCAGGTCAATTTCCAGGGCAACTACGTCATCGTTAAAGGCAAGGGAGCGAAAGTGCGCGCCGTACCTTTCGGTAATTACGCGCGCGAAAAGTTGAACTACTTCATGACCGATGGCCGGCGGCGATTGCTCAAGGGCAAGTTGAGTCCGTTTGTCTTTGTCAACCGTTCCGGCAAGCCGCTGAGCCGCCAAGGCTTCTGGAAGCTCATCCGCCGCTACGCCGTGATCGCCGGCATCGATAAACGAGTCACGCCGCACACCCTGCGCCACTCCTTTGCTACGCACCTGCTCGAAGGCGGCGCCGATTTGCGCTCGGTACAAACCATGCTCGGCCACGCCGACATCTCGACGACGCAGATTTACACCCACGTCGACGGCGCGCGGTTGAAGAAGGTGCATCAACAGTTTCATCCGCGCGAGAAGGGAAGCGGGTAAGCAATCCTAACGTCGGCTCTAAGAAGACCGGTATCGAGTCGGAACGGTGCGCGCAGTGCATACTCCAATAAAAAAATTATCCTGATAGCTGTCCAATATTGAACTGCGCCATCTCTCGACTTAAGCTCTACTATTAGAATGACCATTGCTTTTTCACTGTCACCGCGAAGCTAGTGTTCTGGCCCAGAAATATGTTCAATAAGTTTCTCGCAATATCCCCCTTTGGAAAAGGGGGACAGAGGGGGATTTGGCGTTATGCGCATAGAAAATCCCCCCATCCCCACTTTTCCAAAGAGGGGATCATAAGAACCAATGATAGGAATTGTTCGACGAATTTCCGGGCTAGGACTCTAGCTGGTTTTCGCTTTTATCGACTCGCCTCCCTGAAGCGAAAACATGAGCTTAACGCCCACTTCAGGCGAGGAGATTGTATGATTCCGCAACTTTAAATTAAGAAAAGCTGTGATTGAAAATCGAGTAAGAGTTGGGTGGCTTTGAGCGTAACTTTCTCCGGCTATAATCTGTGGATAGAAAAACAGCATGCCGATAGTTCATCGTGAGCGGCACCGCACGCAACATATAGGCTGGCTCCGCGCAGCCGTTTTGGGTGCCAACGACGGTATCGTGTCAACCGCCAGTCTGGTCGTTGGCGTGGCCGCTTCCAACGCAACGCATGCCGGGGTTTTGGTTGCAGGTGTCGCGGGCTTGGTTGCGGGAGCCATGTCCATGGCTGCGGGCGAGTATGTTTCGGTCAGCTCTCAGTCAGATACCGAGCAAGCGGACCTCAGCCGTGAACGGCGCGAACTCGCTGCCAACGAATCGATCGAGAGAAATGAACTTGCGGCAATCTACGTCAAACGGGGGCTCGATCCGACTCTGGCGAACCAAGTCGCAGAACAACTGATGGCTAAGGACGCGCTTGGCGCACATGCCCGGGACGAACTCGGTATCTCAGAAAGCATCACTGCCCGGCCTGTTCAGGCGGCAGTTACATCCGCCGGCACGTTTACCGTGGGTGCCGCGCTGCCTTTGCTGGTGGTTGTCGTCGCGCCTGCCGCCAGCCTGATACCGCTTGTTGCGGGAACTTCGCTTTTTTTTCTCGCGCTTCTAGGGGCGCTGGCGGCTAATGCCGGCGGTGCGAGCATCCTCATAGGAACGGTGCGGGTTGCATTCTGGGGTGCACTGGCGATGGCAATTACAGCAGGAATAGGAGCTTTGTTCGGGACGGTGGTGTAGATCCCTCGAGGGAATAGTGCGCGGGCGATGCGTCATAGCCCAAGAAGGTCGGCAGATGGGTCATGGACGATAGGAAACATCGAGACGACTATGCAAGCAGAAAGAACCTAGCCCGGCACCGCCGCAACCGAAAGAAGATTTACGGAATCAGATAATTAGCCGCAAAGGGGCGCAGAGAACGCAAACTTCGGAAAGGACAGCTCACCACGAAGGACACGAAGATCACGAAGCAAGAGAGTAAAGTTCCGAACCTTCGTTCTACGCCTTAGTGGTGAAGACTTCTAGTGCCCATTAAGCACTACTGCCTAAGATGCTAAAATTTACGCGAGCCGCACAAACTGTCAAGCATATAAACTGCTGCGAAGGAAGCGGCGAAACCTGAGCGGCTACGGCATGGCTAGTCCGCAATGTTGGTGCCGGCGACCGTCAAGCAATGAACCGGGGGAACGGAGAATTATGCAAACAGAAACCCCAGCCAAAGCCAAAGGGCTCCCCGGCGGCGAAGTCACGAAGACCGCCGAGCTGGTGAACTACCAGGACGGCGCCATTGTCAGCCGTGAAATTATCAAAAAGCCAACGGGTAGCGTGAGCCTATTCGCGATTGACGAAGGACAGGGCTTGAGTGAGCACACCGCCCCGTTCGATGCGCTGGTGCAAGTGGTCGAAGGCGCCGCCGAGATCATAATTTCTGGCCAGCCGCGGCGGTTGCAGGGCGGCGAGATGATTCTTTTGCCCGCCGGCGAGCCGCACGCGCTCAAGGCGCTCAAGCGTTTCAAGATGATTTTGACGATGATTCGATCCTGAACCAAACACTGCCATGAAAACCAAAACGAACTTAAAGACACTGAGTTCAGAATCGCTGCGCAAGCTGGACGCATATTGGCGCGCAGCGAACTATCTCTCCGTCGGACAGATTTATCTGTATGACAATCCACTGCTGAAGCGGCCGCTCAAGCCGGCGCATATCAAACCTCGCCTGCTCGGCCATTGGGGCACGACGCCTGGGCTGAACTTCATCTATGTGCACTTGAACCGCGTCATCAAGGAACACGACCTTAACGTCATCTACATCACCGGACCTGGCCACGGCGGACCGGGGCTGGTAGCGAACGCATATCTCGAAAGCACTTACAGCGAGGTCTACCCGAACATTTCACAAGACGAGGACGGGATGCAGCGGTTGTTCAAGCAGTTTTCCTTTCCCGGCGGGATTCCGAGCCACGTCGCGCCGGAGACGCCGGGTTCGATTCACGAGGGGGGTGAATTGGGTTATTCGCTGTCGCACGCATTCGGCGCGGCGTTCGACAGTCCCGACTTGCTGGTTGCGTGCGTTGTCGGCGACGGTGAAGCGGAGACCGGCCCGCTCGCCACCAGCTGGCACTCGAACAAATTTTTGAATCCCGTCCACGATGGCGCCGTGTTGCCGATTCTGCACTTGAACGGCTACAAGATTGCCGGCCCCACCGTGCTGGCGCGCATTCCCCATGACGAGCTGGAAGCGCTTTTCCGCGGCTATGGTTACATGCCGTATTTCGTCGAGGGCGAAGATCCGAGCAAGATGCACCAACTCATGGCCGCAACACTCGATGTTGTCGTCGCCGACATTCGGCGCATCCAACGGGATGCCCGTACCGAGGGCTTCACTTCACGGCCGCGCTGGCCGATGATTATTTTGCGCTCACCGAAGGGTTGGACCGGCCCGAAAATGGTCGATGGCAAGCCGAGTGAAGGCACGTATCGCTCGCACCAGGTGCCGATGGGCGACATGAGCCATCCAGGGCATGTAAAGATCTTGCAAAAGTGGCTGAAGAGCTATCGCCCGCAGGAATTGTTCGACTTGGCAGGCAAGTTGCGCCCTGAACTCGCAGACCTCGCGCCGAAAGGCGAGCGCCGCATGAGCGCCAATCCCCACGCCAATGGCGGCCTTCTGATACGCGGCCTGCGCCTGCCGGATTTCCGCGACTATGCGGTCAAGGTGCCGAAGCCCGGTGGCGTCGATGGCGAAGCCACCCGCGTTCAGGGCGAGTTCATTCGCGACGTGATCAAACGGAATCCGCAAAACTTCCGTGTCTTCAGCCCGGACGAAGCCTCCTCGAACCGCTGGGGCGCCGTGTTCGAAGCGACCAATCGTTGTTCGACCGCTGAAATCATTGCCGGCGACGATCGCGTCGCCCCAGATGGCCGCGTGATGGAGATGTTGAGCGAGCATCAGTGCGAAGGTTGGCTGGAAGGTTATCTGCTCACCGGCCGTCATGGTTTTTTTTCCTGCTACGAAGCGTTTATTCACATCGTCGATTCGATGTTCAATCAGCACGCCAAATGGCTCAAGGTGACTCAGGAAATTCCCTGGCGTCGGCCGATCGCATCATTGAACTACCTGCTTACGTCGCATGTCTGGCGCCAGGACCACAACGGCTTCAGCCATCAAGACCCCGGCTTCATCGACCATGTGGTCAACAAGAAAGCGGAAATCATCCGCGTCTATTTGCCGCCCGACGCGAACACATTGCTTGCCGTGACGGATGACTGCCTGCGCAGCCGCAATTGCGTAAACGTGATCGTCGCCGGCAAGCAACCCGCGCCGCAGTGGCTCGATATGGACGCCGCCGTCAAACATTGCAGCGCCGGCATCGGCATCTGGCCGTGGGCAAGCAACGATCTGGGAAGCGATCCGGATGTCGTCATGGCGTGCTGCGGCGACGTGCCGACGCTCGAGACCCTGGCGGCGGTTGAATTGCTGCGAAAGTTCTTCCCCGAACTGAAAGTCAGGGTAATCAACGTGGTTAATCTGATGAAGCTTCAGCCGCAGAGCGAGCACCCGCATGGTCTCGGCGACAACGAGTTCGATGTGCTGTTCACGAAGGACAAACCGATCATCTTTGCCTACCACGGATATCCCTGGCTGATCCATCGGCTCACCTATCGCCGCACCAACCACGAAAATCTCCATGTGCGCGGTTACAAGGAGGAAGGCACAACCTCGACGCCATTCGACATGGTGGTGATGAATGACCTGGATCGGTTTCATCTAGTCGCCGACGTCATCGATCGGGTTGCAAAGCTCACTGTCAAGGCGGCCTACGCCAAACAAGCGATTCGCGACAAGCTCATCGAGCACAAGCAATACATCGCGGAACACGGCGAGGATATGCCGGAGATTCGCAATTGGAAATGGGGCAAAAAAAATAATCGAGATGCACAAGTTGTGCGCGCGCATTGACCTCATTCGACGCGGCGACGGCGAGACCCTTGTCGACCGCCCGGTGGGGACCCGCGCCCGAAAGAACCAAGGCTGAAAATCACTGGCGATTTCGCGCGCTACCTTCACCACGATGGCAACAAGGATTACAGCATCTTTTATATCAAGAGCGATAGCGCGGCGTTGCGGCCTCTCAGCTAACGGCAAGCGCGGCGCGCAGGGTGTGGCGAAAAATAGCGGTGACCCGAAGAGGTTTCATAAGCGAAGAGCGCGATCGAAAAAGGGATGTCATGAATCAAGTGCCTTTGTATCCCCTGCGATTTGAACCGATCAGCCAATATCGCCTCTGGGGCGGCCGGCGATTAGCCGAGCTGCTCCGAGCTCCGCTGCACGGCGACGGCCCCATCGGCGAAGCTTGGCTGCTGAGCGACCGCGATGATTTTCCCAGCCGCGTCGCCGATGGACCGCTCCGGGGGTCGACCATCGCGCAATTGCTTGAGCAGTCGCCGGAAGAGATGCTGGGAAAGCTGGCCGGGCGTTTTCGCCGTTTCCCGTTGCTGCTCAAGTTTCTCGACGCCCGCGACACGCTCTCCGTCCAGGTGCATCCATCGGATTTGCAAACGGACTATCTCCCGGCCGGCGAGCACGGCAAGACCGAAGCGTGGGTGGTTCTGGACGCGGAGCCCGATAGCCGTATTTACGCCGGACTGAAGCCCGGTACGACTGCAGACGCCTTGCGGCGGGCACTTGCGAACCGGACGGTGGCGGACCATCTGGCGAGCTTCACGCCAAAGCCGGGCGACGGCGTCTTTCTGCAAGCCGGGACCGTTCACGCGCTCGGCGGCGGCCTGGTGGTTTTCGAAGTGCAGGAAAACAGCGACGTGACATTTCGCCTGTACGACTGGGACCGCATTGACGCCCAGACCGGCCGGCCTCGAGCTCTGCAAGTCGATCAAGCGCTTGCCTGCATTGATTTTACGCAAAATCCGGTCGGTCCAGTGGCGCCGGTGGTAGAAACCACCAAGCCTGTGCTGCGCGAGAGACTCTTTGGTTGTGAACATTTCTGTTTGTGGCGGCATTGCGGAGAGACGTCGTTTAGCGTTGGCGCCGCGGCGACGCCGCGCGTGCTTGTATGCGTTGCCGGCGCAGGTAAGTTGCAGCACCAGGACGCGATTCACGACGTCGGCAAAGGTGACGTGTTTCTTCTGCCGGCCGCGGTCGGATCCTGTGCTTTTCGGCCGATCGGAACGGTTAGCTTATTGGAAATTGCTTTGCCGGAATTTACCTAGCGCAAGGTCTCGGGACGCCGCTCAGATTGCCAATGGAGACTTAACTTGGCGCATGAAGTTAAATAACAATTAAGTAAGAGTGAAAAAACCGATCGTTTTCGATCTCCATGGGAGTCTTGTGCAAGCGAGTTCGCTGACGACGACTAAATGGCTCTACACCTATCGCGTATTCGGCGCGAGGTTTCCCATCGGGCCGTCCACTATGCGCATGATCCACGCTGAATTCGCGCAGTCTCGTTACGCCATGAGTGCTGAAATACAGTCCACGGCGAATATCGGGTTCAATCTGAGGCCGAGTCTATCGATGCTAGATTTGCACCGCCCCGAATAGCCCGCTCTCGCCTTGTGTTTTAGCGATTCATACCGTATTTCTATAGGAGCATCTCGCCGCGAGAAGGTATTGGAAGACACCATCCAGAAAATTGCCATTTGGGCTTTTCCCGTTCTTGTAGCTGTGGTTTTTCATGAGGTTGCTCATGGTTGGGTGGCGAACCGGCTGGGCGATCCGACGGCTAAAAATTTGGGCCGGCTGACGCTCAATCCGATCAAGCACATCGATTTGTTCGGGACGATTCTCGTGCCGGCGATGTTGATCTTGGTCAGTTCGCCGTTTGTCTTCGGTTACGCCAAGCCGGTACCGGTGAATTTTTACAACCTGCGCAATCCCAAGCGCGATATGGTGTGGGTAGCCTTGGCGGGGCCGGTGACGAATTTGCTGCTAGCGTTGGTTTTCGTCATGATCTGGCGAATGTTCCTGCCGCAAAGCAGGGCGGATTTAGGAAACTCAGTTATCTTGATCACGCTGGTGCTGATGGCCCAGGCTGGTTTATTGATCAACATCTCGTTGGCGGTTTTTAATATGTTCCCATTGCCACCGTTAGACGGTGGCAGGGTGTTGGTCGGGCTTTTGCCGGAACCGTTGTCATCGAAAGTTGCCGGTATTGAGCGCTTTGGAATGTTGATTCTGATCGGTCTCCTATATACGCGCGTGATTGATCGATTCATCGACGCGCCAACGAACTTTTTGTTGAAACTGTATTTGGGAGTTTTCTAATTGAGGAGCCATGGACACCATCGTTAGCGGCATGCGGCCCACCGGACGGCTTCATCTTGGACATTATTTTGGCGCGTTGACCAACTGGCTCAAACTCCAAGAGCAGTACCGTTGCTATTTTTTCGTTGCCGATTGGCACGCGCTGACGACCGATTATGCGACGCCGCAGGGGATCAATCAGAACACCATCGAGATGGTCATGGATTGGTTGAGCGTCGGTCTCGATCCGGCCAAGGCGGTGGTATTTCGCCAGTCGCGGGTGAAGGAGCATGCCGAACTGCATCTGCTCTACTCGATGATCGTGCCGGTCCCTTGGCTCGAGCGCAACCCGACGTATAAAGATCAGATCAAGGAGTTGGTCGGCAAGGATCTGTCGACCTATGGCTTTCTCGGTTATCCAGTGCTTCAGGCAGCCGATATTACGATGTATAAGGCCAACAAAGTTCCCGTAGGTGTCGACCAGGCGCCCCATGTGGAGTTGACCCGCGAGATCGTGCGTCGTTTCAATCAGGTTTACACGCCGATCTTTCCCGAGCCTGAGGTTCTGCTGACCGAGACCCAGAAGCTTCCGGGACTCGACGGGCGTAAGATGAGCAAGAGCTTCGGAAACGCGGTAATGCTCTCGGACACCCCCACGGAAATCGATCAGAAGCTGAGCAAGATGATTACCGATCCGGCGCGGGTGCGGCGCAGCGATCCCGGCGAGCCGGAGAAGTGCCCGGCATTTCAATTTCATAAAATCTATTCGACGCCGGAAGAAATTGCCGAGGTGACTCAAGGTTGCCGCACGGCCGGAATTGGCTGCCTTGATTGTAAAAAAATCATGATCAAACATGTCGTGGCGCAGTTGGCGCCAATCACGGAGAAGCGCGCGCTGTTGGAGCAGCGGCCGAAGGATGTCGAAGAGATTTTGCTCGCTGGCAATCGGGTCGCCCAGCACAAGGCCGGCGAAACCATGAGTCAAGTCAGAGAGGCCCTGGGACTGTGAGCACCCGCGTTGAATTGGAAATATTCGAAGGTCCTCTGGACCTGCTGCTGCATCTGATCAAGAAAAATGAAGTCAGCATTACCGACATTCCGATCGCGACCATCACCGAGCAATACTTAGCCACCCTCGACCTGTTGCAGACCTTGAGTCTGGATGTCGCAGGAGAGTTTTTGGTCATGGCCTCGACGTTGATCCACATCAAGTCGCGCATGCTGCTGCCGGCGGGGGACGACGGCGGCGACGATGAGGATGAAGGGTTCGATCCGCGCGATGAGTTGGTGCGCCGTCTGCTCGAATACCAGCGCTACAAGGAAGCGGCGCAGGATCTCGACCAGCGCGAGGTGTTGAGCCGCGACGTGTTCGCCCGTTCGGCTTCACCCACCGAAGAGGCCGGACCGCGCGGCTTTCGCGAGGTGTCGGTGTTCGAGCTGCTGGCGGCGTTGAAGCGGATTATCGACCGCTTGCCCAAGGATACGTTTCACGAAGTTACGCTGGAAAAGATCACGGTGCGCGAGAAGATGACCCATCTGCTCGATATCCTGAGGGCGCACAGCTCGATCTTGTTCGAAGCTCTTTTCGCCGAGGTCAGTTCGCGTATGGAGATCATCGTTACTTTTCTCGCCATGTTGGAGTTGGTCAAGGTCCGGGCGATTCGTATCGTTCAGGAGGAAATGGCCGGACCGATCAAGATTGAGGCCGCGGCCGACATGGATGGCATCGCTGAGAACTCAGTGCTCGATCAGGTTGAGGAAGATCCCTATGGAGCGTGACGAAGTCAAATCGATCTTGGAAAGTTTGCTGTTCGTCGCCGATGGGCCGCTGACCGTTCAGCGATTCGCCGAAGTTGTCGATGGCATCGACAAAGAGACGATTCACACCCTGCTTGAGGAACTGCAAAGCGATCTCGAGGCGCCGAGCCGCGGTCTGCAATTGGTTGAAGTCGCCGGCGGCTATCAACTGCGCACCGCCAAGATCAATGGCGATTGGGTAAAAAAACTTCTCGGTGGCCGGCCTGCGCGCATGGGCCGGGCGACCTTGGAGACTTTGGCGATTATCGCTTACCGCCAGCCGATCACCAAAGCGGAGATCGAGGCGATTCGCGGCGTCGATGTCGACGGCGTGATTACAACGCTCTTGGAGCGCAATTTGATTCGCGCGGTGGCGCGCAAGGATGTGCCGGGGCGACCGTTTCTATATGGCACGACAGCGGAGTTCCTGCAGTTGTTTAATCTTAAAGACTTGACCGATTTACCGACGCTCAAGGAAACTGATGAAATCTCGCTGCCGGAGATTTCCCGCGACGTGATCCCGCTCGAGCAGGCCGAAGAAATTTAAGCGTAACCGAGATGGAACGGCTGCAAAAAATTATCGCCCGGGCGGGATTGGCTTCACGCCGGGAGGCGGAGCGCTGGATCGTCGAGGGCCGCATCACGGTCAATGGCACCGTGGTCGACAAATTGGGCTCCCAAGCCGATCCCTTCAAAGACAGTATCAAGATCGATGGCAAGCGGGTGAAATCGGCCGCGGAGCCGCTGTATTACGCGCTGCACAAACCGCCTGGCGTCATCACTACCTTGAACGATCCGCAGCACCGGCCGGATATCACGCCGTATGTCGCGCGCCTGGGCGAAAAAAAGCGACTCTTCCCGGTGGGCCGCTTGGACTACAACACCACGGGGTTGTTGCTCTTGACCAATGACGGCGATCTGGCCATGCGGATCGCCCATCCGAGGTACGGCATTCCAAAGCTCTATCAGGTGAAGTTGAGCGCTTGTCCGACTGAAGATGATTTCGCGATCTTGCGTAAAGGCATCCGCCTGGAAGACGGCATGACCGCGCCGGCACGGGTGCGGGTGATCGAGAAGCTGCGTAAAAACGCCTGGGTCGAGATCGAAGTCCATGAGGGTAAGAAGCGCGAGGTGCGCCGGATGTTCGAAGCGCTGAATTACTTCGTCGAGAAACTCATTCGCGTAAAGGTCGGGCCGATTGAACTGGGATCCTTGCCGATCGGCGAGTTGCGGCCGCTTTATGAGAGCGAAGTCACGGCGCTCAAAATCGCCGTTGGTCTGGCCAAGCCAGGCCGTTCAGGAGTCGATCGCCGCCCTGTCATCCCGCCAAAAAAAAGCGGCGGCTTCAACAGCCGCCGCTCCACCTACTCAAATAAACCGCCGTCGTCTAATGGCGCAAGGAACAGAACTCCTCGTAGTCGATAAGCTCTTTGATAGTCGGGTGATCGCCGCACATCGGACAGTTGGGATCGCGCCGCAGCTTAAGCGTGTTGATCTCCATGGTCAGGGTGTTGAAATGCAGCAGCCGGCCGACCAAACTGTCGCCTTTGCCGAGAATTAGCTTTACCGCTTCCAACGCTTCGATGACGCCAATCAATCCAGGGAGCACGCCCAGGACGCCGGCTTCGGCGCAGCTTGGCGCCATTTCCGCCGGAGGTGGCTCGGGGTACAAACAGCGATAGCATGGGCCTTTGCCCGGATAAAAAACCGTCGCCTGTCCCTCGAACTGAAAAATACTGCCATGGACGTTGGGCTTGCCGGCGAGCACGCAAGCATCGTTGACCAGGTAACGTGTTGGAAAATTATCGCAACCGTCGATCACCAAGTCATAGTCCCTCAATATCTCCATGATATTCTCTGACGTGAGCTTGGCCTGATACGGGATCACCTTCACGTCCGGATTTAGACCTTCAAGAGTTTTCTTTGCCGACTCGACCTTGGGCATGCCGACACGGTCGTTAGCGTGCAGGATTTGCCGCTGCAAGTTGGAAATATCGACCACGTCGTTGTCGATGATGCCCAATGTGCCGACACCGGCCGCCGCAAGATAGTACGCTGCAGGCGAGCCCAGGCCGCCGGCGCCAACCATCAAGATTTTCGCTTGCAGCAATTTAGCCTGGCCGTCTTCGCCGACTTCCGGCAGGAGAAAATGGCGGCTGTAACGGATCAGCTGCTCGGGTGTGTATTGAAAATCTTGCACCCACTTGAAGCCGCCGGTCTTCCAGGCGCCGTAGCCGCCGGCCATGGAAGTGACGTTTTGATAGCCCATCTCACGCATTACTTTGGCGGCCAAAAGCGAGCGCACACCGCCGGCACAGTAGGCGACGATCGGCGTGTTCTTGTCGGGAATCGCAGTTTCGACTTTGATTTCGAGAAAGCCGCGGGGCAGTGGAATCGCGCCCTCCAGATGACCCTGGCGCCACTCGTCGCTCTCGCGAACATCAAGTAAAACCGGTGACTTGCCGTTGTTTTTTAACAGTTCGCTAACTTGCTGTGGCGACGCTTCGGGGATCTCCTTGCGCGCCTCGGCCATGATATCTTGAAAACTCTTGGCCATGTTTCCTCCTTGATGGACCTTAGAGGTCTAAGTTATGTCTCGGTATGCTCAAAGTCAAGGTCGCTGCTGCGGGATGGGGCGGTTCAGTTCGGAAAATTCCCTCTCTTGGTTCGGGATGACAGCGACGCCAATATGTCATTTCGAGCCAAGCGAGATCCTTTCCGATCCGCGCAGCCCGGCCGATATTTAAACTGAACCACTACCCGCAGCGGACTGCCGTTTCGCCCGTCAGCGCGGCAAACTACTTCCATTTCGCGGCCGTTGCAATCTTGCACGATCCCGATGATTTCTCGAACGTGAAAGTAACCGGAAAGGATTCCCGCCGTCAACCCGTCTTGGCTGGTCAGGGCGTACTACTCTGACGCACAAAGCCGCTTCTCTCCAACTGGCGGGCACAGACCTCGACGCTGTCGGCGAGCATCTCGCGATCGGCCCGGCCGAGATCGCGGGCTTCGCAGTTGAGCGTGGTGTTGGTCTGGCCGTTGAACATTTTGATCGACAGCGGGCGTTGCCCGACGGCACAGCCATGGAGTGGGATCAGGAAAAATGCCAACGCAGCGGTGAAAAAAACTTCCTTGAGCCTGGCCAGTCTTTGCCGCGCGGTTTTTCGTTTCATAAGGTCGCAATATGCTTCCTTGTCCGAATGTCGTCCTCTCAATTGGACCTGAGTTCGCCGTTGAGGATAACAAATAGCCGAGCCAACGACAAAACAACAGTGGCTCTACCAAGAAAATCTGTAGCGCCCGGTATCGCACGCTGATCGAGCGCAGGATTTCTAATTGTGCTTTGGCACAGGCTTGGCACAAAAAGCGATGCTTACACGGCTGACACTTCTGCAAAACAAAACCTGCGCTGACGTCCAAGGCGATCCCAAGGGCGCGCGGAAATCTTTTAACAATGATTCAGGCGCTGGTGCTCCAAATCCAGCCTCTCATGTGGACCGCTGCATCAGCGGCAAAGGCAGTGAAAAGCCATTGCGAAATGGTACATACCGAAGACAGCGCAGTTCGTA
>Ga0184628_10001147_pt1 | contig 13202 bp, 12 predicted proteins | sample PLM4_5_b1_FD_133149 | JGI IMG/M metagenome (GOLD analysis project Ga0184628, IMG submission 133149) | Groundwater sediment microbial communities from an aquifer in East River, Colorado, USA - PLM4_5_b1 | ecosystem: Environmental > Terrestrial > Soil > Riparian zone | place: USA: East River... | reverse complement strand
GAAGCTCGTCAACTGAAGAATCTGCCGCGGCGACTCTAACTCGCGCGAGTGCGCATTACGTGTACCGTGCGTTGGCTTTCGACGATCGTTAACTGCCTTCCACGATCTGCACACGGCTCCGACGCGCGGCGATATAGATCCCGCAGCGCCCCGGACTGTGCAGTCAGGCCACAACATCTCCAGGGTTCGGACTATGATTCGTCATCCGCGCCAGATCCGGGGCGCGAGCGATCCGTTCCGGTCTACTCCATAGACTGTTAGGCAGAGCGGACAATACATGAGACCTCTCGCATTGCTCGTCGCGTTCTTCATCATGTGCGTCGGCGTGACCGGCATCGTCATGCCCGATACTCTGCTCTCGGTTGGGCGCTATGTGGTCACGCCCAACGGACTCTACGCCGTCGCCGCTCTTCGAGTCGGCATCGGCCTCGTGTTGATGTTGGTCGCGCGGGTCTCTCGCGCGCCCAAGAGCCTGCGGACTCTTGGAGCGGTTGTGTTTGTGGCGGGACTGGCAACCCCCTTCTTCGGAGTAGACCGCGCCCGAGCGGTTCTCGACTGGGAGGCAACACAAGGAACGGCGCTTATCCGGATCGGGGCTGTGCTGGCTGTGCTCGCGGGCGCCTTCATCGCGTTTGCTGTTGCAGCTGGTCGCCGTCCTGCCTAACAGCCGGCGGCGGCGCTCAGAGAGCATAGACGCCGCGGCAGTCGTTGATGAAGGTGCTTTCCGCTGAAACAAGTCAAGGAGAGCCCATGGCAGTGAGTCGGCTTCGCAACATCATTTTGAATGCGTCGCTACTCGTCATCATCGGGACGGGCCTCTGTTTGGGTCAGGCGCCACTACCGGGAGACCCGGCTCCGGGGCCGGCTGTGGCACTGGACATACTCGGAGTCGTAAAGGGCGGCACCCCAGTCGAGTTGCTCCGAACCGATCTTGGCGGCAGCGAGGGGCCGGTGGCGGCTTCCGACGGGAGTCTGCTGTTCATGTCGGGTTCGACCATTACGCGCGTGGATCCCCAAGGCCGATTCTCGACCTATCTCCAGGACGCGTCCGGCGTGACCGGGCTTGCGTTCGACACGTTGGGCCGGTTGATTGGCGCACGCACCGACCCGGCGCAGATTCTCGTACTGGCGCCCCACCGGGAGGTACTCGCCGACACGATCAACGGTGTTCCACTACTTCGGCCCAACGACCTCACACTCGATCCTCGTGGCGGCATCTATTTCTCAGACCAGCCGCGACGTCCCGGACAGCGGCCTGTGCCTGAGCGACGCCACGGGCTGCTCTATCGGAGCCCGGATGGCATCGTGCGGCAGGTTGCAGACGACATAAAGGCACCCAACGGGCTCGTGCTCAGCCCAGACGGGCGCGTGCTTTACGCAGCTGATTCCTATGGCGAATTCATCCTGGCCTACGACATTCAACCTGATGGCGCTCTGATGAATCGCCGGAACTTTGGCAAACTCCAAGGTGGTCCGATCCAAACCGCCACGGGGATTCAGCGGAGTGCCGATGGACTCGCCATTGACGGAGACGGTCGTCTGTACGTTGCGAGCCGCTTGGGCGTCGAGGTCTTCGACCCGCGTGGCCGACATCTCGGCCTCATTCGCATTGTGGGAGGCACCGGGCCTCAGAACCTCGCGTTTGCGGGGCCGAATAAGAGCTTACTCTTCGTCGTAAGGCGCTCGAGCGATCTGGCGCATTCAGATGGCGGCTCGCGGCTTCATGGGGCGGGCGAAGTAAAGATCGAAGTAGAGATTCTGACTTTGGCGCCTCGGCAGGTGTGTCGCTCGTGCGGAGGTGCGTCGGATGAGGCCGTCTAACCCGCAATGGAGCCGCCGCGCCGCCGATCGAAAGCGCGCGCGGCTCATTTGCAGCGATACGGATGCCAGGGCTCCTTCAGCGCGGGCAATTGAGTGCCCTTGCTCGTGCGCGGCGCTGGGAACGCCTTGGGGAGGACATGTCGAGGGTGCTCCGGCTACATGGCGCGAGAAAACTTGTCCAGGTCGCTCAACGACGATTCGGTCTTCTCATCTACGGAGGTGCATGATGCTGTTCTCAGTCACGTGGATTCCAACAAGCGGCCTTACCGAAGAACGAGACAAGCGGACGCTAAAACTGTTCTCGAATTGGCAGCCTCCTGCAGGAGTCGAGTTCAAGGGGTTCTATGACTACGCCGATGGCAACGGCGGTATCGCCATCGTCGAGGCTGGCTCATCGGAGGCGCTCCTCGAAACAGTTGCGCCGTGGGCAGCATTCTTTGAATTCACAATGCGTCCCTTGGTTCCATCTGAGAAGGCCACCTCCATCTACGAAAAAGGAATAGCCTGGCGGGATTCTATTCGGTAGCAAGTTGCCTTGGCGCCGGTGTGCTCCGGCCTACCAGTGGTCAAGGTCGGCCACGTGGAGCGAGCAGCAGGCAAAGTATCAGGACCGTCTAACACCGTATCTGGACTCCTCCGTCAAGTAGAAAGCGTCGAGTAAGACGTTCCGCTCAGTCCTCCCGTTGATGATCGGCGACGAAGGCGTGCCTTCGTCGCATAGCGGTACTCAGGCCGCGGCGAGAGCACGGGTCAAGGCGGCGCGCAGCGCACCGCCGCAGGCGGCCGCAGGGCCTTGACGCGCGCGGAGCGCCGTGGCCGTTCGTCGTTCCCGGATGACTGCGCGATGAGTCGGACTGCAGTCGTATCTTCGGCCTCGTCGGTGGAGCCGTCTCGGCTCCGGGCCATCATGGACATATCCGCGCGCGGGGCGCCAATCGCATGCGCGCCCCCTCACGGCCAGCCAAGTTATCGGCGTAGCCCCGCGCCGGTCCGACCGGTGCGCCATGGTGCGATGCGCTCGGTGCAGTCCTCCGGGTGAGCGACGGTCGAATCCGTGATTACCCGGGCCGATGTTCGGCCGCGAAGGGGCGCTGCCGCACCCAGACGGCCCACACGATCCGGGCGAGTTTATTAGCGACGGCCACCGTCGCAACGTTGTGGCCGCGGCGCTGCTCGGTGTGCACCGCCCACCGTTGCAGCGACGTGGGCAGTGACGCGGTTTTCGCGTGCCACACGAACGAGCGGGCGCCGTGCGTCAGGAGCATCCGCACATAGACGTCGCCCTGCTTGCTGATCGCGCCGAGGTGCCGGCGCCCGGCACTGGAGTCTTCCTTCGGCGTCAGGCCCAGGAAGCTCGCGAAGTGCCGGCCCGAGCGGAAGCGTCGAATGTCGCCCACCAGCGCGGCCAGAGCGGTGGCCGTCAGCACGCCCACGCCGGGCACCGTCTGGAGCAACGTCACGTCCGGGAGTTGTCGGGCCATCGCCGTGAGTTGCCGTTCGACGTCCCGCATATTCGTCTCGAGGACGTCGAGTTCGGCGCACGCATGGGCCAAGGTGCCTCGCACGGCGATCGGCACGGTGTCGGTCGGCTCTCCCAGTAACGCGCGCAGGCGTGGCACCACGTGTTGGGCACCAACGGGAATGAAAACGCCGAATTCGCGGAGCAGCCCGCGGAGCGTGTTCAACCGTGCGGTGCGGGTCGCGAGCCACGTGGAGCGGAGGCGATGCAACGAGGCGATCGCTTGTTGCTCAATCGACTTCACGGGGACGGGGTGGATCTCCTCATTGCGATTGGCTTCCAACATCCCCTTGGTGTCGGTGCGATCGGTCTTGTTGCGCCGGACGTAGCGCCGCACGTCGTGGGCGGGCAACAAGCGCAGCGTGTGCCCGAACGGCTGGAGCTGGCGCGCCCAATAGTGCGCCGATCCGCAGGCCTCGAAGACGACGGTCGCGGCCGGCTGCTGTGCGAAGAAGGGCAGGAAACGATCGCGGGAGAGGCGCCGCTCTTCATCGACGTGGCCCGGGCGATGCGAAACAGCAATCTGAAACACAGACTTTGCGAGATCGACGGCGATGGTCGTATGCTCCATTTGGATTCCTCCTGTCCGTGGCCCTCAAGAGGCCGAATCAACCTGGCACGATGATGCCGCATCGGCAGGAGGAGTCCATTCCATCGCATGCAGCCACGGCGCGTGAACGAGGTGGCGCCGCGGGTCAGTCCTAGTCGTTAGCTCGCAAGGGAATGGAGCTTGACGAACTTGATCTCTCGTTTTAGAGCAGAGTTGCTGGACGCAGATATGGATCTGCAGACCTGCGATGCAGCCCTGAAAGGCCCAGGTGCTTTCTTTGTGGCCTCGCGGGTGACCGGAAGCAGGATGGCAGTAGCAGTTGTATTTGGGATACCCGCTCTATACCTTGCTTTCCGGGGACTTGGATCGGAAGGGAAACTAATTGGCTTATTGGCGATTGTTTTTTGTCCCATTTTGGTTGGTGTTGCGATACTTCTGGGATTTGTGATTGCAGAGAAATCATTTGATCGCCCAAACGATCGAGCGAAGAAATCGATACGGTTGTGTTCCTTGCGCAGTGAGGAAGTTATGGCGCTGCCACCCAATGGGACTATCACCATCTCATCTCGCTGGAATACAAGTGGTGACTACATGCGAATCGAATATCTCACAAATGTCGAGGCACTCGACGGTTTCGCTTTCACGACGACCAAATATCAAAGCGCGTTGGAGTTCGCGTCAAAGCTGGCAAATGTTCTCAATTACCGAATTGGTAACAACGTTGAACCGGAATACCAGAAGTAACTGGGGTCGGTGCCCATACGCGCGACCGACGTCGTCCCTCGGTGCAGGCAGGGTATGGTCTGGTCAGAGTTCGATGATGGAGGCCAGACCCGCGCGCCGGCCTGGCCCCCTGGGTCCCTTGCATCAATGTTCCCTGTTCGTAGTGGTTCCTCCGTTCCCGCAGCTGTGTCTGGTCATGTGGTCAGCCCCCGACGTCGCCGCCGCAGCCACCGGCGTGGCAGCGGCTGGCACAGGTGCGGGAGCCGGCGCCGCGGCGACATTCTTTCCTCGCCGCGGATAGTCGACGCGCCGTTCGCGCTCCCACACCTCCAGCGTGACCGGATCATCGTGCAGGTGATTGGCCAGCATGGCCTCGAGCTCGCGAACGGCCGCGAAACCCGATTGGAGCGCCGCCTTGATGTGTGCCCGCGCGGCGGTGTTCTCCTCCCTGCTCACGTCGCACTGCCGAATCGCGTCCTCGAATTGCGCGACCAGGGTCTCCAGGTCGGTGAGAAACGTCGTCGACATTGCGCGCGCGATGAACCGGTCCTCGAGCGGCACGGCGTCGCGCGCGAAGACGCGTGCCGCCGTGATCAGCCCCGGATCCGTCCGTGGCCGCGGCAACCGGAACTTGTCATCCAGCCCCGGCGTCGTTTCGCCAATCACGCGCGCGGTGCGATGCATCTTGACGAGCTGGTCGATGAGCGCCCGGCGCGCGAAGGCCCTGATATTTTTCCCCTCCTTTGCCGTCACCATCTTGGATACGGCGTGGCCGCGTAATTGCTCCACCGCCGCCGCAACCTGCCCGATCGTCTGACCGGCATGACTGGATTCGGGAAACAGGTCACGATGGTTCTCGCCGAACTCGCGAACCCTCGCGAGCATTTCGTACTGACGTGTTTGCGTTGCGTTCACGTTGCTACCCTCTCTTCGTGGGAGGCGGAACTGCCTCCACGGAGGGCATGGTCGCGCGGGGGGCAGGCGGAAGTCGTGATCTGGGTTATGAAAATCGCTGAAAGTTTTTCATAACGCGCGATTGCGGAGGATGCCGAGCGTCTGCGCCCACGCCTCGGGATGGGAAGTGACGTCAATCAGCGGGTCCACTGGCAGCAGCCAACCGGCCGAACCGGGCTCCGCCCGCAGGATTGCTTCGCCGAGCGCCTGCGCGGCTTGCGCGTGCTGGCCATTGACTGCAGAGACCGCGGCTTTCGCCATGGCGGCGTCGACACGCTTCGCGTCGTCGCAGATCGCACAGACCCCTGGCGAGGTGGACAGGGCCTGGAGGCCGATGTTGGCAAGCATGTGGTCGGGCATGCGCTTCAGGGCTTCGTGAAAGCCTGCCTCCGCCATGTCGAGGCGTCCCTGCCGGCGGCGGAGCGCGCCGATCGCGTACCAGGTATTGGCGCACGTCTCGCGCGCGTAGATGTGGCCGTAATCCTCGAACGTGAGCTCGCGCGCCCACTCGTCGAACGCTTCATCCCAGGCGCCGCAGGATGCGAGCACGAGTCCAAGCAGATAATGCAAACCGACGGCAGGAAATCGCCCGCTGCCCGTGTGCTGCGCGTCCTGCGCCGCGCACCCCGCGCGCAAATGCGTGATCGCTGGGTCGAACGTTTGACGGGCGACATACACCGTCCCGGCGAACCAACGGGCCTGCGCAATATCCGGGCAGAGCGCCAGAACGCGATTCGACGCATGAAGCCGCTCGGATCCCCACGTTACGTACGACAGGTGCAGCCAATGGAGCCAATCGTCCTCATCGAGCGTCAGCGCCGTGCTCGCCGCCGCAACGGCGTCGCGCGTATGACCTAACCGATGCAGCACGAACGCGAGCGTCCTCCAGGCAGCGCCTGACTTCGGATTCCGATGACACGCCTCGAGCGCGGTGTGATGCGACCGTTGCAAGGCCGCCACGTCCGGCGCACCGTCCGCGCGGGTGGATTCGAAGAGCAGCACATCGGCCGTCGCCATGCCGACATGGCCACGTGCATAACCCGGCACGGCGCGCACGATTTCTGCGTACTTCGGGCGTGCACCACGGATCGCGTCAAGAGACAGCGTTTCGAGCGCCGCTCGGTTGTCGCCCAACGCGAGGTGGGGCGCGACCACGGCGTCGAGTGCGACCAGCGACGCAGGCGATTGCCCACGCTGAACCGGGGCGATGAATTGATACCCCTTTCGCATGTGAGTTTTGATGTAGGGCCGACCGTCCGGCTGGCTGCCGAGCGTCTCGCGCAGTCCGTGTACGGCCTGGACGATGCTGTTGTCGGTGACGGACAGGTCTCTCCAGGCCGCGTCCGTCAGCTCACGCTTGGTGAGGATCTGCCCGGGGTGGGACATGAGTGCGAGCAGCACGTCCATCTGCCGCTCGGGAATCCAGACAGGTCGACTGTCGCGAAACAGACGACGGGTGTCTGCATCGAGCTCGAAGGGGCCACAACGATAGACGTTGCCGTCGCGCACGGCCGACCGCGCCCATTATCGGCGGCACGGCATCGTCAACTTGCACACGAAACGGACAAATGAAATACGCGTGCAAGAAGGCCGGCACGAACGCGGCAAGGCGCCCACCGCGGCGGCAAAACGAATACGGCGCCGAAAAAATCTGTGCTGGCGCGACAGGAGAATCGCGGACTTGCTCAACAGGTCTGCGAACGAAACAGACTGAAATACGGCTCGACAAACACGGCCGCGGCGCGAAGAACATTTCGCGCGCCGCGCTCGACGGATCTCCCGGCTCGCTGAACAGAACTACCGCTCGGTCAACACGGCCGCCAACTCGGTGGACTGGAATACGTCGCGCTGGACAGGCCTTCTTGCTTCTTTCGGACAGGATTCGGTTACATTCGGTCGTCAAGAAAGGCGTCCCGGATCGCGTTCCCGCGGCGCCGGCCTGCGTGGGATGAATCAACGGTATGAATCCGCAAGCCGACGCCCGACAGGCATGAACCGATCACATCAGCGGCCGACGTTGAGAATGACGCCGCCGTAAACGCGGTGCCCGTATCGCGTTTCCTGCCCGAAGAAGTCCGGGGCATCGTCCTTCGCTCGAACCGCGACGAAGCGATAGTCTCCGCGGAGTCCCCACCGTCCGGCGTACCAGTTGAGACCTCCACCGACGTTCCCCGTCAGGAACGTCTCGGTGTTGTCGATCCCAAGACTGGGTCGTTCGAATGCGCTCAACCCGCCGATGCCGCCCGTAACGTAGGGCACCACGGAGCTCTTGTTCGGCGCGTAGACCACGAGGTTTCCGCTGTAGTTGAGCAAGTTCGGCGTCTTGAGATTCGAGGTCGCTCCACCGAGCTGCAGGTCCTGCGCGATGCCCAGCGCGCCGCTGACTTCACCCTCGATGCCGAGGTATCGATTGAAGTTGACCGCGAGCCCGGCGCCCAGATCGTAGTTGCCGAAGCTTGGTCCTTGTGAGTTCTTCCCCTCAGTGAAGAACGTCGCGCCACCAGGAATGAGCGTCACCTGTACGGCGCCCGGCCCAGGCGTTGCCTCCTGTGCGTAGACCTCACCCGATCCCATCAATCCCACTGCTGTAAGAAGTACTGCGATCCAACGTGTCATGACTGATCTCCTCCGTTTGGAGCACGGACTGTTCTCGAGTCGGGCGCAACGTGATTGCTGCTGCTCGACTCACCCACTTACGACGACTGGATCGGAAAAAAAGGTTCGCGGTCGTCACGAGGCGCTGCACCGCCGCGATATCTTCGATCGCGTCTGGAACGATGTCGTCGTCTCCGACAGCGCGCTGAGTCAGGCGATCTGGGAGGGGGCGCGACTGGACAGAGCCCCCCGACTGGACAGCTCACGGACACTGAGGAGCGACACCGCGTGCGTCGCGCTCCTCGCGCTTCCGCACGAGGCGCTCAGGTGACGACCCGACTTGTGGCCATAAGGCGTGTGCTGCAGGTCCACCGGCGCGCGCGGGCCGGACTGCCGCGCATCGAGAGCTTCCTGCTCGGCCGGCGCTGACCACCACGCAGCGACTTCAGCCGGCCTGGTCCGCCTGAAGGCGGACACTGCGTACACGAGGAGAACGCTCTCCGCGCCAGACGCGCAATTTCAGAACTATTCAGCGGTTCCAGAAGGACACCATCGATAGCCCCCTCCTACCCTTCCAGCTCACAGAGGAGGGGACATGGACTTCGCAATCCGAACGGCAAAACGACGTGCGCGTTATCAACTGATTCACCTCGGCCGGGTGCTCGTTCTCGCAGGTGGACTCTCGGCCGCCCCGTGCCTGGCCGAGGCTCAGACGGGCCAATCGGGGATCACGTCACCCACACCCGACACCGTCCCAACAGGTGTCCTCGAGCTTCGCGGGCAACTGGGCGGATCGATCAACAACCTCGGCGTGCAGCAGTCGTTCGACCTGTCGTGGCGAAGATCGCTGTCGGCATCGCCTCGTCCGATCCTGTCCGAGGCGCATGTGGCGGTCGGTGGATCGACCGCATTCACGCCGGCGCACGTTCGTGGGGGTGTGTGGGTGGAACTCGCGCCGGTGTCGATGTTCGTCGTTCGTGTCGGCGCCGAGCCCGCGCACTACTTCGGCACGTTCGATTCCCTCACCAGCTTCGACAGCCGGCGCGACGCCTTCGATACGGACAGCCGTCGCGAGCGCGGCGGCGCGGTATCCGGAACCGCCACGCGTGTGTACGTCACCCCGACGCTTCAGTTCCGCGTCGGACGGCTCCTCGGCGCCACGAGCGCGGACCTCGAATGGTGGTCGTCAGATGCTGCGGGACCATTCTTCTACGAACCCACGCGCGACACGCTGCTCGATGTGAGCGGCGATCGGTTGACGACACTGACGAACGCTGTGCTCTACGAGCACCCGCTGGCGGCCGGGGGCCAGATCTCTGCCGGGTTGACGCACGCCCTGACGCGAGTCACCCACGATTCGCTCAACGAGATTCAGCGAGTAGGCGTCGTGGCGATCAGACGCTTCGACGGCCGAGTGTTGGGATTCGCGAGGCCGAGCGTGACCGCCACGGTCTCGCGCTATCTGGACGACCCGTCGAAACGCGGCGAATGGAGCGGCGCATTGGCCATCGGGTTCTCGCTGCATCGCAAGTGATGTCGCGCTGAAGCAGGGACGCCAATCGTTTCTGCTCGCTCGTCGCGAGCGCTCTCACCACGCGCGCCGTCATTGCAGCCGGCGGCGCGCATCGACCCACAACGTGCTGCTTCCTCTTTCACTGTGAGGGTAACGTCATGATCACGACTGTACGCACATCCACGTCTGTCACCCATTGGACGGTTCTCGGCTGTCTGGCTCTGGTGCTCGCAACGCCAGGGTGGGTCGCAGCGCAATCGCGGTACTCCGGTATCGTCGTCTTCGGCACCAGCTTGTCCGATCCGGGCAACGCGTTCGCGTTGGTCGGCGACCACAGCACACCCCCGGACTTCCAGCTGAACCCGCTTCTGATTCCAAGCGCACCGTACGCACGCGGCGGCCATCACTTCAGCAACGGCGCGACCTGGATCGAGCAGTTTGCGAGGTCGGTCGGCCTGGAAGGGAGCGTCCGGCCGGCTTTGGCGACAACGAATACGCGGGCCGCCAACTATGCGGTTGGCGCCGCCAGGGCCTACGACGACAGCGTCAACTTCAACCTCGGTCGGCAAGTGGACGCGTTCCTTCTCCGCTCCGAAGGCGCCGCGTCGCCCCAGGCGCTCTACGTGATCGAGATGGGCAGCAATGACATCCGTGATGCTTTCCAGATCTATGCGACCGGCGGCAATGGCGGTCCCGTTCTCGCGCAGGCCCTCGGTTCGATCGCGGCGAACGTCCGGAAATTGTACGGTGCGGGTGCCAGAGAGTTTCTCGTCTGGGTGGCGCCGAACGTTGCGCTGACGCCAGCCATTCGCACGCTCGGCCCGGCCGCGGGTGCGCTGGCGACATCGCTGACACAGGCGTTCAACGGCGGTCTCGAGCAGGTTCTGGGTCAGCTGTCATTCGGGCTTCCTGGAATCACGTTCGCGCGACTCGACGCGTATCAGATCCTGGACTCGATCGTCGCGAATCCTCCGGCGTTCCATCTGACGACCGTGACCACGGCGTGCGTGACGCCCAATGCCGCGCCGTTCACCTGCACCGACGTTGATGCGTTCCTGTTCTGGGACGGAATCCATCCGACGAAAGCCGGCCACGCGATACTCGCGCGAGAAGTGTCCTACGTCCTACCATAACCCGCCAGCCCCTGGCCCGGCAGTCCGATGGCTGCCGGGTCGTTCGTGTTTCGATCACTCCGCACCTAGATCCCTTCTCATCTGGCCGTAGAGCACTCCGCATCACGCGGCGCGGCTGCGAAGAATCGCAAGTACCGGGGCCCACTCGGCAGGTGTGCCGAGGACGATGGTCGATATTAACGGCCTCCCGCAGTTGACGGAATCGCCGGTATGCGACCCGCCCGCCCTCACGATCTGGGATGGGGCGCGACTGGACAGACCCCCCGACTGGACAGTTCGATCGGAGAGTCCTGATTTGTGGCGGCTCGCGCCCGTCACGGACAAGGAGCCGTCGTCGCGGCGACACAAGCCGCTTCACGCCCAACGACTTCGTATTGCGGCCCGAACGCCGGCCGCTCGAGCAGATCACCGTACGGCAGCGTGCTTGGTCCGTAACGGCCCCTGGCAGCCGGGCCATGCGCGGAGACGGCGATATGCAGCCGTCTCCGCCCACCCGCGCAACGGGCTCCTACTCGGGGTTGTAGTCGCTGCCGTGCCCGCCGCCGCACATGTCGTACCCGCCGCCCTCGCTGTACGCGCCGTACTCGCCGTACCCGCCGTGCCCTTCTTCATCGCAGTCCGGCGCCGGCTGATCGTCATTGCCGACAATGGTGAACGTGGACTCTGGTGTCTGCACCGATGGCGTACCGAGCTCATCGCACGACTTCGAGGTCACCCGCGCCCAGTAAACGCCGGATGACAGGTCCTGGATGTCGTCGTACCACTTGCTCCCATCCACGACATGCGTCAGCAGCTTGCCCCTATCCGAGTCTTTCGCGATCGTGTTCGTGTTGTTGTGCAGGATCTCTACGAGGAAGTTGGCGGCATTGAGAGTCCGCGACCATTCGACGTTGACGGACTGCGTTCCGTTGGTGTTTGTCTTGATGCCGATCATGGCGGGATGCGGACACGAGAGATTCGGATCGGTGGCCGCGTAGGTGGAGAACACGCCGCCAGGCGACGGCGCGCCGAGACCCGACGGTCCCGTGCCCGTCAGCGAGGACACAGGATTCGAGTCGGCGCATGCGCCAGCAAGGCCGCACGCGATCAATAGGGCTGACAGGCGTTTCATGATGTGTTGCTCCTTGAACGGTTGTTGACAGCGATGATTCGGCTTGCGCGATCGCGAGCACGGCTCGCGCGTCCAACGATGCTCGTTGTGAAAACGGCGACGACTGCATGCACGTTTCGCGGTGACGCCGCGAGGACCAGCGTGACAACTGCAGTTCGCATACGCACTCGAACGGTTTCACGTCGGATGCTGTGTGTGAGGCAATCGAGTGGCCACAATCGGTGTGCGCACATCGATTCGAAAGGTCGCGCCGTGCCGCGATCGAAGTCGCGCTCGGAGTGACCAGTCCATCGCGGGGGAAGCTAAGGTCGTCGCGCCGAGTGCCTTCCTGCGGAGCGCGTGGCGCACGTACGTGCGTACGCGTGAGGATGACTTTTCGGCGTCAGGGACATTTCTCCCTGTGAGCAGCAGAAAGTTCGACTGGAGGGCCGCGGGACGTGGCCGATCGTCACTGGAACCCCTGGACGCAGAAGAGATCGTGTGCGCCATCGGCGATTGGTGCGCTCACGGAGTGTGTCCGCCACGTGCGAAGGCGCCGTACGGGTCCCGGCGGGGATTGTTTCGTGGGTGGAGCGTCCTCTCGTTCGGGGACCGACGTGGATGCGACGACCTCGCGCGCAGAATCGCGCAACACGGTCACGAAATGAACGGACCGCCGGCTCTGATACGATCGCCCGGCCTTCGGCTCCATGCTGTGCCCCGCTACCACTTCAGCAATTTCATTGTGTCGCCGCGACGACGGCTCCTTGTCCGTGACGGGCGCGAGCTGCCGCTCATCCCGCGCTACTTCGACCTCCTCGTCTTCCTGATCGAGCGTCGTCACGAGGCGCTGCACCGGCGCGATATCTTCGATCGCGTCTGGAACGATGTCGTCGTCTCCGACAGCGCGCTGAGTCAGGCGATCCGCACGATTCGCCGCACGCTCGGCGACGACTCGCGCGAGCCGCGCTTCATTCGCACCGTGTCTCGCCGCGGGTATCGATTCGTCTTCGCCGACGTCGTCGAAGAGGAGGACGACGCTGCGTGGGTATCTCCGAACACGAGCTCGCGGGCGTTGCCAGAGACCCGCGCCACTGCTCCTGATGCGGTCGAACCGCTGCTGGAACGTGTCACCCGAGTGGCGCACGGCGCCAACGAAGAGGAGGAGCAGCGCGAAGCCGCCGAGCTGCTCCATGCACTTGGAACCTCTGAGGCGCTGAGGCGCCTTGACACCCGCCCCGGCCACGCGCTCGCGCGTGCGCTCCTGCGCGATACACGCTGGGACTCTCCTAACGCGTCTCAGG
>Ga0184628_10001143_pt1 | contig 13215 bp, 13 predicted proteins | sample PLM4_5_b1_FD_133149 | JGI IMG/M metagenome (GOLD analysis project Ga0184628, IMG submission 133149) | Groundwater sediment microbial communities from an aquifer in East River, Colorado, USA - PLM4_5_b1 | ecosystem: Environmental > Terrestrial > Soil > Riparian zone | place: USA: East River... | reverse complement strand
CGCAAGGCCGCGCCGCTCGGGCACGTGCGCACGCCGTTCTACATTCGCGGCTACACCGGGGTAGTGGAGCGGGTGTGCGGCGCGTTCCCCAACCCGGAGGAGCTGGCGCAGCAGCGCGACGGGTTGCCGGCGCAGCCCCTGTACCGCGTGCGCTTCCGGCAGAAGGACGTGTGGCCGGGCTACCGCGGCAATCCCGCCGACGTGCTGGAGCTCGAGGTGTTCCAGCACTGGCTGGAGTCGTCATGAAGGATCTGGGCGCCTACCGGCCGCTCGACTACTTCCAGCTGATGGAAGTGAGCCTGCGCGAGCTGCTGGTGGAAAAGGGCGTGGTGACTGAGGACGCGATCGCCGCGGCGATGGCGACGATGCGCGCGCGCGGCCCGGAGCGCGGCGCGGCGATGGCGGCGCGCGCCTGGCTTGACCCCGCCTACAAGGCGCGCATGCTCGCCAACGGCAGCCAGGCCGCCGAGGAACTGGGGTTCGAGGTGCCGGGGCTCAGATTGATCGTGGTGGAGAACACGCCGCAAGCGCACAACGTCATCGTATGCACGCTGTGCTCCTGCTACCCGAGGATGCTCCTCGGCCTGCCGCCCGAGTGGTACAAGTCGCGCCCTTACCGCAGCCGCGTGGTGCGCGAGCCGCGCAAGGTGCTGGCCGAGTTCGGCACGAGGATCCCGGCGAAAATGCAGATCCGCGTGCACGATTCCAACGCCGACATGCGCTACATGGTGCTGCCCATGCGCCCGGCCGGCACCAGTGGCTGGAGCGCGGAGCGCCTCGCCGCCCTCGTCACACGCGACTGCCTGATCGGCGTCGCCGTGCCCAAGATCCCCAAAACACCCAAAACCAGGAAGTCCTGATGACCGCCAAGCTCTTCACGCCCATCCAGTTGGGCGGAATCACCCTGCCTAACCGCATCGTGGTGTCGCCCATGTGCCAGTACAGCGCCGCCGATGGCGCGCTGAGCGACTGGCACACCGTGCACCTCGGCAGCCTCGCCTGTTCGGGCGCCGGGCTGATGATCATCGAGGCCACGGGCGTGACGCGCGAGGGCCGCATCTCGCACGGCTGCAGCGGCCTGTACAGCGACCTGAACGAGGCGGCGATGAAGCGCGTGGTGGAGGTGTGCCGCGGCCTCACGCGCTCGCCCATCGGCGTGCAGCTCGCGCACGCGGGGCGCAAGGGCTCGACGCAGGTGACCTGGCTCGGCGGCAAGCCGCTCTCGAGCGCGGAATCGCCCTGGCAGACGGTGGCGCCTTCCCCGGTGCCGTTCGCCGAAGGCTGGCACGTGCCGCACGAACTGACGGCGCAGGAGATCAAGGGCCTGGCCGACGCGTTCGCCGCGGCGGCCGTGCGGGCCCTGCGCATCGGGCTGGATCTCATCGAGTTGCACTCCGCGCACGGCTACCTGCTGCACCAGTTCCTGTCGCCTCTGTCGAATCAGCGCTCCGACCTCTACGGCGGCAGCCTGGAGAACCGCCTGCGCGCGCCGCTGGAGATCGCGCGCGCGCTGCGCGAAGCCTGGCCGCGCGACAAGGGGCTCGGCGCGCGCATCACGGCGAGCGACTGGGCGCCCGGCGGCTTCGAGGCGGCGGACGCAGCCACGTACGCGCGCGAGCTGAAGGCGATCGGCTTCGATTACGTGTGCGTCTCGAGCGGCGCCGGGGTAAGCCACGCGCGCATCAAGGTCGAGCCCGGCTACCAGGTCGGCTTCGCCGAGCAGGTGCGGCGCCAGGCGCAGTTGCCGGTAATGGCGGTGGGCATGATTGTGGACCCGCAGCAGGCGGAGGATATCGTCGCCGGCGGCCGCGCCGACATGGTGGCGCTGGCGCGCGGGCTGCTCGACGACCCGCGCTGGGTGTGGCACGCCGCCGAGCGCTTCGGCGTGAAGCTCGACTACCCGCTGCAGTACCGGCGGGCGCACCCGGACCAGTGGCCGGGGGCGCAATTGGCGCGGCCCAAGCAAGTCGCCTGAGCGGCCCTGGCTCCATGGACCGCAGGCATTTCATATACGCGGCGGGCGCGCTGGGGCTCCTGCCCTGGGCGGCGCGCGCCCAGGCGCGGCCGCTGCGCTACGCCGACATGCACAGCCACGTCGGCTTTGGCAACCGCGACAGTATCCGCGAAGGCATGGCGAACAACGGCATGCTGCTGGTGGCGCGCAAGTACATCTCCGACTACCCGGTGATCCGCATGATGGTCGGAGGATACGGCGCGCACCGCGTGGCCACGCCGGGCGAGCTCGGCGGCCTGTTCGACAAGAACCTGCCCCTGATGCGCGAGCGTCACCGCAGCGACGGGCTCGCGGAGATCCTGTCTGCCGCCGACCTGGAGCGGGTGCTGAAGGAGCCAGTGCCTTGCGTCGTGCTGTCGGCGGAAGGCGCCAATTTCCTCGAGGGAAACATCAAGCGGCTCGAGGCGGCACGCACCATGGGCCTGGTGCACCTGCAGCTCGTGCACTACAGCGTTTCCGAGGTCGGCGACATCTGCACCGAGCGGCCGGTGCACAACGGCCTCACCGCCTTCGGCAAGGAGGTGGTCGCGGGATGCAACCGCCTCGGCATCCTGGTCGACGTCGCGCACGCGACGTCTGCCGGCATCGAACAGGCGATCGACATTTCGTCGAAGCCGCTGATCTACTCGCACGGGCACGTCGCCGGCTACGCGCCCTACTACACGATGGACGGCGCGCGGGCGCGCGGCGTGCACCTGCCGGTGGCGAAGAAGATCGCCGCGAAGCAAGGGGTGGTCGGTCTGTGGGCGCTGGGCTCGATGTACCGCTCGCTCGGCGGCATGGCCGACGCCCTGCTCGACGCGGCGGAGAAACTCGGCCCGGCCCACGTCGGCATCGGCAGCGACATGGCTGGATTGCCCTCCACCGTTATCCCGACCTACGCGCAATTCGCTGAGCTGGCAGACGTGCTGGCGAAACGCGGCGTGAAGGGCGATGACCTCGACAACATCCTCGGCATGAACTACGTGCGGGTGCTGCGGCAGGCGCTGGCGGTCTAGTCCAGGGTGCGCTTGTAGAAGCGCAATCCGACACCGATCACGGCGAGCATGAACACCAGGATCGGCCACATCTGCGGCCACAAGTCCATGAAGCCGTTGCCCTTGAGCATGATGCCGCGCACCAGCTGGAGAAAGTGAGTCAGGGGCAGCACCGAGCCGATCCACTGCGCCCATTCGGGCATGCCGCGGAACGGGAACATGAAGCCCGAGAGCAGGATCGACGGCAGGAAGAAGAAGAACGTCATCTGCATCGCCTGCAGCTGATTGCGCGCGATGGACGAAAAGGTGATGCCGAGGGTGAGGTTGGCGGCGATGAACAGCAGCACGACGAAATACAGCAGCAGCGCATTGCCCTGCATCGGCACTTCGAACAGCAGCAGCGCGGCGATGATGATGAGCGTGACCTGGATCAATCCGATCAGGATGTAGGGCACGATCTTGCCGGTCATCACTTCGATCGGCAGCGCCGGCGTGGAGAGCAGGTTCTCGAAAGTGCCGCGTTCGCGCTCGCGCGTCATGGCGAGGCCCGTCATCAGCACCATGGTCATGGTGAGGATCGTGCCGATGAGCCCGGGCACGATGTTGTAGGCGGTGACGCCCTCGGGGTTGTAGCGGCGGTGCACGCGCAGGTCCACCGGTGGGGGGATTGGATTCAGGTCCTTCAATGAACCGCTGAGATCGCGGGCGAGGGCGGTCTGCGAAATCTGCGCCAAAGCCGCGATGGCATTGCCGGTGGCGGCGGGATCCGACGCATCGGCTTCGACCAGCAGCACCGGCCGCTCGCCGCGCACCAGTTTGCGGCTGAAATTCTCAGGGATGGTGATGGCGAACTGCACGCGGCCCTGCGCGAGCAGGTTCTCCAGTTCATGTTCGTTCCTCACCTGGTGATCCAGGCGGAAGTACCCGCTGGTCTGCATCGCGGCGAGGAGCGTGCGCGAGTAGGGGCTCGAGTCGGCCTGCAGCACCGCGGTCGGCAGGCGCTTCGGGTCGGCGTTGATGGCGTAGCCGAAGAGGATCAGCTGCAGCACCGGGATGCCGATGATCATGCCGAAGGTGAGGCGGTCGCGCTTGAGCTGGATGAACTCCTTGACGATGATCCCGACCCAGCGCGACCACGAGAAGCTCATTGGAAGTTGTCCGAGACGCCCTGCATCAGGTGGATGAAGACGTCCTCCAGGCCGGGCTTGGCTTTTTCCCAGCGGAAGTCCGTGCGCCAGGGCGCGATGGCCTTCTCCAGTTCCGCTGCGTCCTCGCCGGTGACGTGCAGTGTGCTGCCGAACGCGGTGACGTGCGAGACGCCAGTTCGATTCTTTAGCAGGTGATTCAGTTCAGAAAGTCTCGGCGCGGGGCCCGACACTTCCCAGGTGCTCAGGCTCACCTGGTGCAGCACCTCGTCGGGCGTGCCGGTTGTGAGGAGCTTGCCGTAGGCGATGTAGGCCAGGCGGTGGCAGCGCTCGGCCTCGTCCATGTAATGCGTGGACACCAGCACCGAGATGCCCGTGGCGGCGAGGGCGTGGATCTCCTCCCAGAAGTCGCGCCGCGCCTGCGGGTCGACGCCCGCGGTCGGCTCGTCCAGGAGCAGCAGCTTCGGCCGGTGCAGCATGCAGGCGGCGAGCGCCAGGCGCTGCTTCCAGCCGCCCGAGAGCGTGCCGGCGAGCTGGTCTTTTCTCGCTTCCAGCGAAATTTCCTTCAGCAGCGAATCGACGGCCTGCTTGCGCTCGCGCATGCCGTACATCCGCGCGACGAACTCCAGGTTCTCGCGTATGGTGAGGTCCTCCCACAGCGAGAAGCGCTGCGTCATGTAGCCGACCTCGCGCTTGATGGAGGCCGGGTCCTTGATCACGTCGTAGCCCAGGCAGGTGCCGTGGCCCGAATCGGGCTTCAGCAGCCCGCAGAGCATGCGGATCGAGGTGGTCTTGCCGCTGCCGTTCGGTCCGAGGAAGCCATAGATCTCGCCGCGCTGCACCTGCAGCGAGAAGTCCTTGACCACGTGTTTCTTGCCGAAGGACTTGTTCAGTCCCCGCACGTCGATGGCGAGCTCGCTCACTTCAGGCGTACGTCCACCGGCTGGCCAGGGCGCAGGGCATTGCCCTCGAGCCGCGCCTCGATCAGGAACATGAGCTTCGAGCGCGACTCCTTGCTGTAGAGCACCGGCGGGGTGTACTCCGCCTGGCTGGAGACGAAGCTCACCTTGCCCGGGATCTGCGCCGGGCAGCCGTCGCAGCCGACCTGTATCTGCCTGCCAATTGCGATTCCGCTCAGGGACGCTTCCTGCACATAAAACCTCGCCTTGACGTTCCCCGGCGGCAGCAGCGACACCACCGGCCGTCCCGCCGGCACCCACTCGCCCTCGGTGAAGTAGGTGTCCTGCACCAGGCCCGACACCGGCGCGGCGACGCTGCGCTGCTCGAGCTTCCACGCCGCCTGTGCGAGCGCGGCCTGCGCCGCCGCGATGTCGCCTTCGGCGGCCTTGATCTCGGCCGCGCGCCCGAGCGGCTGCAGCGCGTTGCGCAGCTGCGCCTCTGCTTCCGCGACGCGCGCCCGGTCGCGGTCCTGCGCGGTGCGCGACTCGTCCAGCCGCGACTGGGAGATGAAGCCGCCCTTGAAGAGCTTCTGCTGCTGCGCGAGCTGCGACGCCGAGAGCTCCCGCGCCGCCTTCGCCTGCCCCACCTCCGCGCGCAGCGCCTCGATCTCGGGCTCGCGCCGGCTCGCCTGCAGGTTCTCGAGCCTCGCCTGGGCCGCTTTCAGGCGCTGCTCGGCTTCCGTCCGTGCCGCTCGCTCGCTCTCCTGCTCTAGCGCGAACACCGGCTTTTCCGCCTCGACCTTGTCGCCGCGGTGTACGTAGAGCTTGAGCAGTTGCCCGGCGTTTTGCGAGGCGAGCAGCACGTACTCGCCCTCGATGTAGCCCTGCCAGGAGTCGTTCGCGGGTTTTTCACATCCCACCAGCACCACGGCAACCAGCGCGGAGAGGAATCGCCTCATTTGCGCCCCCGGTGGTCTACCAAACGACGCATGGCTTCGCCATCGGCTTCTGTTTGCTCCTATACGTTGGGACTGACGTCCCGGCTAACGCCCCGCCCGCTTGCGGGCGGTCGCCGATGCGCCGGCGGTTAGACCTCGCAAGTATTCGGGTATCTCCTGGCGCAGGATTTGGCGCAGTGCCCGTTCGGTAACCGGCTGGTCGGTCTCGGACAAATACTTACGCAGGGCATCGTTCATCATGGTCTGGTACCCGGTACCTGCCTTTTCGGCCCGCGCTCGAAACCCATCGAGCACCGTGTTGTCGATGAAGATGGAGATGCGCGTCTTGCCCTTTTGCGGGATAACCGGGCCGCGCTTGCCTTTTGCAAAATCGTATTCAGCTCTCATAGTCTTTGCGCTCCTTTCGCGTCGGGCGACGTGCCGAGATCAAGCGGCACTCGCCGTCACGCTCCGTCCAAACCTCAAGCACGCCCTCTGCGTCGGCGAACGAGACCCCGTGTTTCCTTGGATTTGCCGCGGCCTTTGCAGGGTCATGCCGGAACCGCATGCCACTATGATATATACGTTATATGCATACTGCAAGCAGCGGCCGTGCGAGGTCTAACGTCCCGGTTCAGGCGCGCGCGGCTTCAGGCGCGTCGCCTGCAACCGGTGGTTAGGCCACATGGCGCTCGCGATCCAATTGTCCTCGCGCGATGATAAGCGGCATAAAGGCAAACAGCACCAGCATCGCCAGGTAAACGGTGCCGGAGACTGGATCGCGGCTCGCGATGTACTCGCCAAGAGACCGGTCCTGAATGGCTGCGGCCAGCAAGAACTCCGCAGCGAGCAGCAATCCCAGGGCAAGAAAACCGACAGCCAAGCGGGCGGATGTGGCCACGGGCAATGCGAAGCGCCTAGCGATGAATCCCGCGGACAGCAAGACAACCACAACCATGAAAGGCGTTTCGATGAGCTCGGCAATGCGTTCGCCGAGGCGCGGCACCAAGAAGGGAACGCGAACAGAGCCAAGTATGAAGCCCGCGCCAAACACGAGCGCGAAGTAGGAAAGACCTGCTTTGATGACTTGGGTTGCGTTCGAGCTACGGGTATGCATCTGCTGTGTGTGGCCTAGCGGGTATTGGTTGACAAATTAGTTGACAGATAGCGGTTTGCAAACCGACCAAGTTGTAACAGCACGGCCTATCTCTTGTTACTGTCAGCACGTTATGCCCCGCCCAGTCGATAGGCAATTCCGCCTCAAGGCCCTCTTATCGAGGTGCGCGACAACGTCGACTATAGGCCTAGATAAGCCTGTCGCACGCGATCGTTGTGGAGCAACTCCTCGCCAGACCCGTTCATGACGATGCGGCCGTTCTCGAGGACGTAGGCGCGCTGCGAGATCTTGAGCGAGACGGCAACGTTCTGTTCGACGAGGAGGATGGTGAGGCCGCGCTGGTTGAGGGTGCGGATGGTGTGCAGGACCTCCTGCACCAGCAGCGGCGCGAGGCCGAGCGAGGGCTCGTCGAACATGACGAGTTCGGGATTGCCCATCAGGCAGCGGCCGATGGCGAGCATCTGCTGCTCGCCGCCGGACAGGGTGCCGGCGGACTGGGTCTTGCGCTCGGCGAGCGCGGGGAACATGGTGAAGACGTCGTCGAGCTGGCGCCGGGCGCCGGCGCGGGCGCGGGGGAGCATGGCGCCCACCTCGAGGTTCTCGAGCACCGTGAGGCTGGGGAACACCTGGCGGCCTTCGGCGACCTGGCCGATGCCGAGGTTGCAGATGGCGTGGGATTCGTGGCCGGTGATGTTGCGGTCGTTGAAATGGATCGAGCCTGCACGGCTGGTCTCGATGCCGGCGATGGTGCGGATGAGGGAAGACTTGCCGGCGCCGTTGGCGCCGATGATGGCGACGATCTGGCCTTCGGGCACCTCGAGGGAGACGTCGGCGAGGGCCTGCGCGTCGCCGTAGTAGAGGTCGAGGTTCCTGACGGCGAGCATCAGACTTCGGTCTCCTCGCCGAGGTAGCACTCGAGCACCGCAGGATCGCGCACGATTTCCGCCGGCGTGCCGCGGGCGATGACTTCGCCGTGGTGCAGGACGCCTACGTGTTGCGCGAGGGCCATCACTGCGCGCATGACATGCTCGATGAGCAGGATGGTGAGGCCGTCGGTCCTGTTGAGGCCGCGGAACACCTCGACCATCAGGTCGCACTCGGTAGGGCGCAGGCCCGCCATGACTTCGTCGAGGAGCAGGAGCCTCGGGCGCGTGGCAAGGGCGCGCGCAACCTCGAGGCGTTTGCGGTCGGGCAGCGTGAGCGACGAAGCCGGCAAATCACGCTTTGCACCCAAACCGAGCTTTTCCATGATCTCGGCGGCGTAGCTTTTCGCCGCCGAGACAGTTTTTGACCTCAGCAGCGCTCCCACGACCACGTTGTCCAGCACCGTCAACCCGGCAAATGGCTTCACTATTTGAAATGTTCTCCCGATCCCTGCAGCGCACACTTGGTCGGGCCGCAATCCGTTGATGGGCTTGTCCTGGAAGACGATGGAACCGGAGTCCGGCGGGAACACGCCCGCCACCATGTTGAAGATGGTCGTCTTGCCCGCGCCGTTGGGTCCGATCAGGGCGTAGATGCTGCCCTCGAGGATGGTGAACGAGGCGTTCTGCACGGCCTTCAGGCCGCGGAAGGATTTGCTGACTCCACGAACGTCGAGCAACGCGTTCATAGTCTCAATTTCTTCGCCATGAAAGGCCAGATCCCGTTGGGCAGGAACATGATCACGGACAGCAGCACGATGCCGTAGAACACCTGCTTGATGCCCGGGATCTCCCAGCCGAAGGCGGCCAGCAGCTCCGTGATGCCGTCGGCGAGGACCGTGAGCACCGCGGCGCCGAGGATCGGGCCGAAGAGGGTGCCGACGCCGCCGATGATCGGCCCGAGGATGATCTCGATCGAGCGGCTGATGTGGAAGATCTGCTCGGGGAACAGGTTGTTGTAATAGAAGGCGAAAAACACGCCTGCCACCGCGGTCATCGCGGAGCTGATCATCACGGCGATCATCTTCCAGCGGAAGGTGTTGATGCCGAGCGCCTGCGCTGCTTCCTCGTTCTCGCGGATCGCCTGCCAGTAGTAGCCCGCGCGGCTGCGCAGCAGCCACGCGCACAGCGCGAACGCGCCCGCCGCGAGCGCGAGCATGGCGTAGTAGTACATCGCGGGCGGGCCGCGGAAATTCGCGAGGTCGATCTGGTCGCGCTGCGCCACCTTGAGGAACATGCCGCCGGGGCCGCCCGTCCAGCCGAGGTGGTCGAAGCCGATGCGCGTGAACTCGGCGAACGCGATGGTGAGCAGCGCGAAGTACACGCCCGAGATGCCGAAGCGAAAGGCGAGAAAGCCGATCGCGGCGCCCATCAGCACGCACACCAGCATCGCGAGCCACAGCCCGGCCCAGGGACCCAGCCCGTAGTGGAAGAACATGCCGCCCGCTACGTAGGCCGCCACGCCCACGTACAGGGAATGGCCAAGGGACAACTGGCCGGCGAAGCCCATCATCACGTTCCACGCCTGGCCGGCGAAGGCGAGGTACAGGATCAGCGTCGCCACCGACAGCAGGTAGTTGCCGGCGAAGGCGGGCAGGGCTGCCAGCACCACGCCCAGGACCGCGAGCAGCGTGGCGGCGCGACGGTTCACGCCTTCCTTCCCAGCAGGCCCTGCGGCCGGAACAGCAGCACCAGGATCAGCAGGCCGAAGCTGAACATGCTCTTCGCCGAGGGCGTGATGAACAGCCCCGCCATCGCTTCGGACACGCCGATCAGCACGCCACCGACCAGCGCCCCGCCCAGCGAGCCCAGGCCGCCGACGATGACGATGACGAAGGCGAGCAGCGTGTAGGCGGGCCCGAGCTGCGGCGTCACCTCTAGCAGCACGCTCATCGCGCAGCCGGCGACCGCCACGCAGGCCGAACCCAGGCCGAAGGTGAGGGCGTAGAGGTGCTTCACATTCAGGCCGACCACCTTGGCCCCGAGATAGTTGTCGGCGCAGGCGCGGATCGCCTTGCCGGTGAGGGTGAAGCGGAAGAACGCGAACAGGGCCGCGGTCGCCGCCAGCGCCGCGCCGGCGGCGTACACCCGGCCCTTGTCGAACAGCAGCGGGCCCAGGGCGAAAGACTCGAGCTGGTACTCGGTCTGCACGTTCTTCGCGTCCGGGCCGAAGGCGAGCAGCAGGCCGTTCACCATGATGATCGCCACCGCCACCAGCAGCATGAATTGCGAATGCTCGGGGCGCGTGATGAACGGATTGATGAGGCCCGCCTGCATGACGTAGCCGAAGGCAAAGAAGGCAGCGGCCACCGGCAAGATGGCGAGGAAGGGATAGAGCCTGAGGGCGGCGAACAGCACCACCGCCGCGTACATGGCGATGGTCATCATCTCGCCGTGCGCGAAGTTGACCACGCGCACCACGCCGAAGATCACCGACAGGCCGAGCGCCATCAGGCCGTACACCAGCCCGGTGAGCACCCCCGAGATGACGACGTTGGCTACGAGGTCGGCGGACATAAGAAAAAGGGGCCGGGAGTTCCGGCCCCTTGGATCGGGATGCTACCGCCTAGCCGCGCTTGTAGTCCGGCGACGGGAAGACCACCTTGGCCTCGGCGAACTCGGAGGGCAGGGTGACCATCGGCCTGCCCTTCAGGTTCTGGATTGCCGCGGAGAGATTGCCCTCCACCTGCCCCTTGGGGTTGAAGCGGATCGGGCCGCCGAGCGACATGCGGTTGGCGACCGGGATGTCGGTCTGGCGGACGGCGTCGGCGAGCGTCTTCGCATCGGTGGTTTTCGCGCGCCGGAAGGCGTCCGCCGCGATCATGATCGCGTCGTAGGTGTAGCCGGCATTGGTGCCGTGGAAGTAGAGCTGATCCTTGGGAAAGAGCTTCTTGAATTCGCGCTCGACGATGCCGGTCATCTTCGACTTCGGGTTGTACCAGACCGTGTTGCAGATGGCGTACTCGGCGTACTTGCCGAGCGCCTTGGTGTACTGCTCCTCGTACAGGCCGGGCGAGCCCGGGCTCATGATGCCCATCGGGTTCCAGCGCTGCTTGACCATCTCGCGCCGCAGCACGATCGCGTCGTTCAGGCGGCACACCAGCATGAGGAAATCGGCGTTCGCCGCCTTGGCCTTGGACACCTCCACCGTGAGGTCCTTGGCCGCGGGATCGTAGGGGATCGTGTCCACCACCTTGAACGGCAGGAAATCGAGCTTGGGCAGCAGGAAGCCGATGCCCTTCGCCATCGCCTGGCCGAACGTGTCGTTGACATACATGAAAACCGCGCTGCGTGGCACGGTGTTGGTGGTGCGGAAGATGTCGCCCATCAGCGCCAGGCCGTTCCTCACCAGGTCCGGCGCAGTGGGGAAGTTGCGGAACACGAACTTGTAACCCTGCTCGGTGATCTGCGGCGCGGCGGCGATGTTGATGATGAAGGGCACGCCACGCTGCTCGGCGACTTGCGCAATGGCGGCGGAGTGGCCCGAGTCGAACGCGCCCACCAGCACGTTGGCGCCTTCCTGGATCAGGCGCTCGGCGCGCGTGCGTGCGACGTCGGCGTTGCTCTCGGTGTCGGCGTTCATCAGCTCGAGGTCCACGCCCAGCACCTGCTTGAGCACGGCGGGGGCGAGATCGGCGCCTTTCTGGCAGGACTGGCCGATCAGCGCCTGCACGCCGGAGCGCGGCAGCAGCACGCCGACTTTGAGTTTCGCGGCCTGCGCGCGCACGATGCCGAACGGCGAGAACGCGGTGAACGCGCCCGCCGCGGCGAGGGCCTTGTTGAATTGGCGACGATTGGTGCGCTGCGTCATGGATTCCCCTCCTCTTGGGTCGGACTGTTATAGACCATTACAAAATGCGGGTCAACGGTTGCGGCGGCGGGGCACTTGACACGCCGCGCGCGCCGAGGGTAGCTTGACCGAACTAACGGTCGTTAGATTGGTGACGGGGACAACCAAGAGGGGGATGCCATGAAGCAACTTGCTTTCCTGCTGCTGGTGGTGCTGGCCGGCTTCGGCGGCAGCGCCGCCGCCCACGGGGATGGCGCGGACGGTTACGCCATCCAGAGCCTCAATCTTCCGGATCCGATCTTCACCGGCGCGGACGGCATCCAGATCAAAGTCAGCGCCGCATCGGACGCGGCCCTCCGGCGCGCCCGCATCAGGCTGAACGGCGACGATGTGACTTCGGCGTTCTCCTCGAGCGAGGCGGGGGCCATGACCGGTACGGTGTTCGGTCTGCAGCCCGGTATCAATACCCTGGAAGTGTTCAAGCACCGAGGGGACGGGCGTGCGGCCGCCAGCCTCAAGGTCGCCCTGGCGAAGGCGCCGTCGCTGGCCTGCAACGCGGCGTCCTTCCCGGCCACCGCGCTTCCAGTGCCGAATACAGTGGTCACCTCGGCCACGCCGGTGGTCGCGACCACGACTGTCCCCGCGCATTGCCTGGTCGTCGGCACCATCAATGCCGGCCGGGTCGGCGCCGAGACCAGCCCCGGCGCGCCCGTCAGCCGGTACACGTACGCGATCAACTGGCAGGCGCGCCTGCCCGACGCGTGGAACAGCAAGTTCTACATGCCGGGCGGCGGCGGCACCGACGGCAGCGTACCGGGCACGACGAGCCGCCTGCGCCAGGGCTATGCGGCCGCGGCGAACGATTCCGGCCACAGCAATGCGGTCAACAACGACGCCCTCGCGGGCGGCTCCGCTTCGTTCGGCACCGACTACCTCGCGCGCGTCGATTTCGCCTACAACGCGATCGATGTCACCACCCGCACCGCGAAGCGCCTGGTCGAGATCTACTACGCCGATCGGCCCGAGTATTCGTACTTCGAAGGCTGCTCGATGGGCGGGCGCGAAGCGATGATGGTCACGCAGCGCCTCCCGTCCTACTTCAACGGCGTGGTCTCGGGCGACCCGGCTTTCCGCATCACCAAGGTCGGGGTGTGGGCCGCCTACACAGGGCAGCAACTCGCCGCGCTGGCGCGCACCAGGGACTTGATCTCGGGCTTCGGCGTGCCGTTCGCGAACAACACCTTCACCAACCAGGACCTGCAGCTCGTCTCCAACGCCGTCCTCAGGGCCTGCGACCACCTGGACGGCGCGGTCGACGGCATGGTCAGCAACTCGCAGGCTTGCACCACGCGGCGCGTCAAGCCGCTGCTGCAGGCGTTGCGCTGCGAGGCGGACAAGGCGCCGACCTGCCT
>Ga0184628_10001141_pt1 | contig 13260 bp, 7 predicted proteins | sample PLM4_5_b1_FD_133149 | JGI IMG/M metagenome (GOLD analysis project Ga0184628, IMG submission 133149) | Groundwater sediment microbial communities from an aquifer in East River, Colorado, USA - PLM4_5_b1 | ecosystem: Environmental > Terrestrial > Soil > Riparian zone | place: USA: East River... | reverse complement strand
TTGCCGGAGACGGTACCACTACCGCTACCGTTCTGGCTCAGTCCATCTTCCGCGAAGGCGTCAAGACGGTTGCCGCCGGCGCAAATCCAATGGCAGTGAAGCGCGGCATCGAGCGCGCCGTCGCCGTTGCCACCGAGAAGATTCGCGAATTGGCCAAGCCTGTGAAGGGCGACATGATCGCACAGGTCGCGACCGTGTCTGCCAACAACGATTCCATGATCGGCAACATCATCGCCGATGCGATGAAGAAGGTCGGAAAAGACGGTGTCATCACCGTTGAGGAAGCCAAGACCATCGAAACATCTCTCGATGTCGTCGAAGGAATGCAGTTCGATCGCGGTTACCTGTCACCTTACTTTGTGACGGATCCGGATCGCATGGAGTGCGTTCTGGAGAATTGCTTCATCCTCATTCACGAGAAGAAAATCAGCGCAATGAAAGATCTGCTGCCCGTGCTGGAGCAGATTGCCAAGCTTGGCCGTCCGCTGTTGATCATTGCTGAAGAGGTTGAAGGCGAAGCGCTGGCCACACTTGTCGTGAACAAGCTTCGTGGGACGCTTCAGGCCGTTGCCGTGAAGGCGCCAGGATTTGGAGATCGCCGCAAGGCCATGCTCGAAGATATCGCCATCCTTACCAACGGCAAGGCGATCACCGAAGATCTCGGCATTAAGCTCGAGAATATTCACGCGGAAGACCTCGGCCGCGCGAAGAAGATTGTCATCGACAAGGACAACACCACGATCGTCGAAGGCGCCGGAAAGTCCGCTGACATCCAGGGCCGCGTCAAGCAGCTCCGGACTCAGATTGACGAAACCACGTCAGACTACGATCGTGAGAAACTTCAGGAGCGTCTCGCCAAGCTCGTCGGCGGAGTTGCCATCATCAAGGTTGGCGCCGCGACAGAGACCGAAATGAAGGAACGGAAAGCTCGCGTGGAAGATGCCATGCATGCAACGCGTGCCGCAGTCGAGGAAGGTATCGTTCCCGGCGGTGGCGTCGCGCTGGTTCGCGCGATTGTGCCTCTGGAGAAGCTGAAGCTCGAAGGCGATGAGCAGATCGGCGTGAACATTGTGAAGAGAGCTCTCGAAGAGCCTCTCCGAACAATCGCTTCAAACGCCGGACATGAAGGCGCCATCGTGATCGGTAAGGTTCGCGATTCGAAGGATCCGAATTACGGATTCAATGCCGCGACCGAGGAATATACCGACATGATCTCCGCCGGTATCATCGACCCTGCCAAAGTAACGCGTACCGCGTTGCAGAACGCTGCGTCGATCGCTGCCTTGATGCTGACGACGGAAGCTCTCATTGCAGAGATTCCTGAGGAAGAGAAGGCTCCTGCCGGTGGCCCTGGCGGCGGTGGACCGCCGATGTACTAAGCCCGTACCATTTTTGTACGCAAAAACGCCCGCAGCATCAGCTGCGGGCGTTTTTGCGTTGAACTGTTCCGATTACATGTCAGGCATATGAATCAGATTATTGTCGAGGAGCTTACCAAGACCTTTTCCGTCGCCCGGAGAGAACCGGGACTGTGGGGAAGCGTCAAGGGAATGATGAAGCGCGAACACCACAAAGTCCTCGCGCTGGATCGAGTCACATTTTCGATCGCAGCGGGAGAACTGGTTGGTTACATCGGTCCGAATGGAGCGGGAAAATCCACGACAGTGAAGATTCTATCGGGCATTCTGGTGCCGGACTCCGGCAGGGTTTCGGCGATTGGAAAGACTCCGTGGCTGAATCGCGTCGATTACGTTCGCCGAATTGGCGTGGTGTTTGGTCAGAGGACGCAACTGTGGTGGGACCTTCCCGTTCTGGAATCTTTTGATCTTCTTCGGGATATCTATTCGATACCTGCGGATCGGTATCGGATCAACCGAGACTCCCTGATTCAGAAGCTGGATCTCGGCAGTTTCCTGCATACCACAGTGCGCCAACTCTCCCTCGGTCAGCGGATGCGGTGCGACATCGCGGCCGCATTGCTGCACGATCCGGAAGTACTCTTTCTTGACGAACCGACGATTGGACTCGATGCCGTATCCAAACTGGCGGTTCGCGAATTCATCGCAGACTTGAACAGACAGCGTGGCGTTACGGTTATTCTGACGACTCACGACATGGATGACATTGAAGCGCTCTGCCGCCGCGTGATGGTCATCGGCGATGGCCGCATCTTATCCGATGGAACTCTTGCCCAGTTGCGTGCCAGCGTTACAAGCGAACGATGGCTTACGGTCGATCTGGCTGAAGGCTCTCTTGCCGGATCGGTCACCGATCCCGGCGCCCGTCTCATCCGGCAGGATGGCCGCCGATTCTATTTCGCCTTCGATCCACAAAAAGTCTCAGCCGCAGAATTGATTGGGAGGATCGCTCGCAATTACCCCGTCCAGGATTTGTTCGTGGAGAATCCCCCGATCGAATCCATCATCGCGCGTCTTTACGGGCGGCAAACTTCATGAGGCCCTACGCCGCAATCTTCGCTTCCCGATTTCAGACCATGTTGCAGTACCGCGCCGCTACCGCTGCGGGCATCGCAACGCAGATTTTCTGGGGCTTGGTACGTTCGATGATTTTTGACGCATTCTACAAATCCTCTTCGGGTCCGCATCCACTGACACACGACCAGGTCATTACCTACATCTGGCTGGGACAGACGCTGCTTCTGATCACGATGCTGAGTGTCGATGCGGATGTTGCCGCGATGATCCGCACAGGCAGCGTCGCCTATGAGATGACGCGCCCGGTCGACCTCTACACGTCGTGGTTTGTCCGCGCTCTCAGCGGGCGAGCTGCGCCACTGATCATGCGATCGCTTCCGATCTTTGCAATTGCAGGGCTGTTTTTTGGCTTGACCGCGCCGGTTTCCCCGGAAGCAGCTATTCTCTTTCTGTTTTCGGCGCTGGGAGGACTACTGACTGCAGCTTCATTGATCGCCCTGCTGACGATTTCGCTGCTCTGGACGATCTCCGGTGAAGGCATTTCCCGGCTGGCCCCGGGTTTGGTCTTTGTGTTTTCGGGAATTCTCGTCCCAATTCCACTGCTTCCCAGTTGGGTGCAGAGCGTCGCGGCAGTGCTTCCGTTTCGAGGACTGATCGATACGCCGTTCCGCATCTACATGGGACAACTCAGTGGAACGGCGGCCAACACGGCGCTGCTGTCCCAGGCTGCCTGGTTTGCCGCGCTTGTCATCCTGGGTCGGATGGTGCTGGCGCGCGGCGTCCGGCGGCTCGTTGTTCAGGGAGGTTGAAGGCAATGCTCTGGAACTCCGTGCGACTCTATTTTCGGTATGCGGGCATTTCCTTTCGAAGCCAGATGGAATACCGAACGTCGTTTCTGATCCGATCGGCGGCCCACTTTACGCTGACTGGCGTTGAATTTCTCGGGCTCGTGGTGCTGTTCCAGCGATTCGGTCAAATCAGTGGATGGACCTTGCCGCAGGTGGGCTTGTTCTATGGCATGGTTTCCGTGGCATTCGCAATTGCGGAAGCGGTACCTCGCGGATTTGATGTCTTTCCAAACCTGATCAAATCCGGAGACTTCGATCGCGTGCTTCTTCGGCCAAGATCACCGGCTCTCCAGATTCTTGGCCAGGAGTTTCAAATGATGCGAATCGGAAGGTTCCTTCAGGGGGGACTGGTACTGATCTGGTCTGCCAATCAGCTGAAGACGGACTGGACAATTCCATCCATCTCATTACTTGTCTTCGCGATCACCGGCGGCGCCTGTCTATTTTCCGGGTTGTTCGTTCTTCAGGCAACGATGTGCTTCTGGACGATTGAGTCCATCGAGATTGTGAACTCTGCGACATATGGGGGAGTGGAGACCGCGCAGTTTCCACTCACCATCTATCCACGCTGGTTCCGCTGGATCTTCACCTTTGTGATTCCTTTGGCGACCATCAATTACTTCCCTGTGCACGCCATTCTGGACTTGACGGATCCGGTTGGATCCACGCGGCTGATCCAGTGGATGTCTCCTTTGGCAGGCGTTGCTTTCCTTGCGATCTGCCTTCAGTTCTGGCGACTGGGAGTCCGGCACTATACCTCTACGGGAAGTTGAGATTGTGATCCGTGTTTGAGAAATAGAAAAGCCCGGCGGAATGACCGCCGGGCTTTTGAGGTTCAACTTCGATTCAGCGCGGATTCAGCGTGTCGTTGCCCCGACCGGTGAGTTCTTTGAGTCGATGTATACCGCAGGCGTCGACGTCTGGCCTGATGGAGTTGCTGCCGTGGGTGCGGGAGCTGCCGCTGCAGTTGAGCTGGAATTGCTGCTGCTGTTGTCGGTCGTAGCTCGAGGCGCAGAACTGCCTCCAGATTGTGCTGTGCTGTCCGTGCCACTGTATTGATGCTCCGGGCGGCTACCGGGAACGGCGTAGTATCGATTCCCGTAGGGTGATCTGTAGTTCGATCTCGGGATGTAGGTGTACAGACGCAGATACGGGGAATAGAGCCAGATATCAAAATCACTGTAGCCCGTCGAAGCACCGACGCCCAGGCTTGAAACCATCGAGAGATTGGCTTCCGCGATCACCCCGGACCGTGACTGGCTGTAGGCATCGAGACTGGTCTCCAGCGTCCTGCCTGCCTTTCTCGCGCGATAGTTGTCCTGATAGAAAATCTGCCAGCCTTTTTCGTAGGTGAGATTTGCCTCGCCTGTCTGGAGTTTTCCCTGGATCACTGTCGCAACGCCGTTTTCAAATTTATAAATGCCGGTATTGCGGATCTTCGTTGTGAGGTTGCCGGTGGTGATGGTGATGGGATGGTCCTTGTTGATCTCCGCCGCCTCGACCAATGCTGGCCCATGCACGATGGTCACTTTCACGTTGTCCAGTTCCGCATTATCGAGGATCGCTTCACTGTCTTCACCGAGCCGTAGGAACGAACCCGGACGAAGCAAAATCTCGACGTTGCCGTTGCTGCCTGTCTTGATGGGGCGTCCAACCCGGACAGTTTCCATCATGGCGACATTTGCTGTCCCCTGGACATCGTTCACAAGACCTGCTTTGACGGAAATCACGTACTGTACCAGCAGCGCGGCGATAAGTACCTGCATATGGCCTCCCAAAGGATGACTCGAAGTTTCTGCGTGTATTCTAGTGCCGGGCGTGTCCGGTTTCCTAACTATTCGCTTGTCGTATTTCCGGGCTGGCAGATACGCTACCCTCGCAATTCCGTTTGGGGGTACATCCAATGATTAAACCGAGTGCCATATGGCGTGTGGTTTCCCTCAGTCTGACGCTGCTACTCTCTGCCGGCGTGGCTTTCGGTCAGGATAAGTCCGGAAGTCTTGCCGGAACGGCCTCCGACGAAACGGACGCGGTTCTGCCCGGCGTCACCGTGACTCTCACCAATAAGGCAACCCATCGGATTACGCGGGAAACGACGGGAGCCTATGGAGACTACACAATTCGAGAGGTCGCACCGGGTCAGTATTCTGTTGAGTTCACATTGCCGGGCTTTACGCGCACCGAGGTCTCCAATGTCGAGATTCTCGTCGCGCAGAATCGGAGACTGGATGTTCGGTTGAAGCCGGGAGCTCCATCGACCGTTGTGCTGGTAACGGATACCGCGCCCCTGCTGGATACCCAAAATTCTTCAATGGTCCTGCATGTTCCGCAGGATGAATTCGACCGCCTGCCCAAAGCTCGAACCTACCAGCAACTTGCCAACCTCGCTTCCGGAGTCAATACCGGTGAAATCGAAGGCGGCATTCAAATCAACGGCGCCAGCGGTGCGGAGAACGCTTACCTGATCGATGGTGTCGCTACGCAGAGTGCCATTGTGGGAAGGTCACGTCAGGATGCGGTTTTCGAATATGTGCAGGAGATCCAGGTTCAGACCTCGGGCGTCGAAGCCAGCTATGCCGGCGCTCTGGGCGGAGTGATTTCCGCCGTGACTCGTTCCGGCGGCAACCGTTTTCACGGTAACGTCTGGTTATACTATTCAGCCGATTCATTGCATTCTTCTCCGGCGCCCCGTCTGGTTCTGGATCCGAACGACAATCGCACCGTTGGTACCTTCCAGGACAACAAGAACGCGTTTCAAAGAACAGAACCCGGCTTCTCTCTGGGCGGTCCAATAGTGTCGGATCGGCTGTATTTCTATACCGCGTGGAGCCCGCAGTGGGCGAATCAGGATCAGTTGTATCACTTCAGCGGCGGCAGCGAGACCGGCACCATCCGGCGCGAACAAACTTTCATGAGCGGTTTCAACAAACTCTCCTGGGAATCAAGAAATAGAACGCGCTTGAATTTCACGTGGCTATGGACTCCAACAACATCAGAAGGCGCGCTGCCGGTGTACAACGGCTCGTGTCCCAATTGCATCAGCAGCACCATGGCCTCAAACGATGCCAATAAGCAGAGGGGATTTTTCAATCCCCAATCCACGTACGGACTAAACCTGGATATTCCCATTGGCCCCGACATGGTCATCAGTACACGAGGCAGTTATTTCTGGGACAACTACAAGGACACCGGCATACCGGACATCACCAGCGTGCAGTACATGGCTCCGGCACAGGGTCCTCTGGTTCCGCCCGCTTATCAGGGTGGCGTCGGATTTCAGAACACACCCGCGGTGCTGAAATACGAACATGACCTCGTGACTCGGGCAACGGGCCAAGTGGACATCAGCATCTACAAACACCTGGGAGGAATCCACAATTTGAAGATGGGTCTCGGAATGGAGAAGACCGTCAACAACGTGAATAGCTTTTATCCGGGAGGGTATGTCGGCGTTTGGTGGGACAGTGCTTTCACCAGCCTCGTTACCGGAGTCACGGATCGCGGCCCGTACGGCTACTACGAGGTGAATGATTTTCGTACTCTCGGTTCAGCCGGGGGCACCACGAAATCGTTTTATGTCCAGGATACCTGGCGGATCCAGAATCGCCTGACGCTCAATGTCGGCGTGAGAATGGAGGATGAAAAAGTTCCATCTTTTCGCCCGGAGCTCAAATCTGTCGCCATCGATTACGGTTGGAAGAACAAAGTTTCACCGCGAATCGGTGCAGCGTACGACTTCTTCGGAGATGGCAGGCTGAAGTTGTTCGGCAGCTGGGGACGCTACTTCGATCCCACTCGCTTCGAATTGGCTCGAGAGGTTTTTGGCGCTGAAATGTGGCGGACATACTACCGTTCGCTGGACGACCCCAATGTGTTTGTCCTGAACCTGAACAATATGCCCGGCCGCGATCTGTGGAATCCTGCAGTGCCCAATTCCTATCGGGATCGCCGAAATGCCGTGGCGGGCCTGGGGAGTATCGCTCCAGATTTGAAACCGATGTCACAGAACCAGTTCGCAGCAGGAGCGGACTATCAGCTGGACAGCCGCACAGTGGTAGGAGCGCACTATATTCATCAGAGTCTGATCCGAGCGATAGAAGACATTGCAGTGCTGGTCCAGGGAAATGCCGCATACATCTACGCGAATCCGGCTGAAGGCATTGCCGTCGAGGCGCCCTTTGTCACCGGACAGACTGCGAAGCCCCTGAATTACCCAAGGCCCCTCCGTGACTATGATGCGCTGGAACTCAGTATTGGCAGGCGTCTGGCATCACACTGGTTCGGAAGCCTCGGTTACACGTGGAGTCGGCTCTATGGAAATTATTCCGGACCTGCAAGTTCGGATGAACTGCTGACACCGACGACCGGTTTGAGTTATGCAACGGCACAGGAGCCCGGAGGAAACATCGCGCACCCCGCAAGAAATGCGAACTATTCGTGGGATCTCGATGAAATCCTTTTTGATTCGAAAGGCAATCTCGACACACGCGGGCGTCTGGCAACGGACAGAACCAACGTTCTCAAATTGAACGGTGGTTATGAGTTTGATTTTGGAAAAGTGGGCACCACGAATATCGGTACGTTTGTATATCTCGGCAGCGGCACTCCACTTTCAACCGTGGTTCACACCCTCAATCATATTCCGGCGCTCGTCAATGGGCGTGGCGACATGGGACGCACTCCATTCCTGAGCAACACCGATTTGCAGGTGACGCACACCATCAATCTGACGGAAGGCCAGCGACTTCGAATCGAGCTGAATATTCTCAACGTCTTTGATCAGAAGACGGCGTTGCACCGTTTCGATAGTTTGAATCGCGGCGAAGGTGTGCCCGTGGACTCCTCGGCGATCAACCTTTCGAATGTAGACTTGCGCAAAGGGTATGACTACAACGCTCGCATTCAGGCGACGCCGGACGGGTCCAACGCATACGATCCGCGCTACGGAAAAGAAGATTTGTTCAGTGAAGGATTGTCCGCGCGTTTCGCTCTCAAGTGGAGCTTCTGAGAGTCTCCCGATTTCGGTCCGGGCGGTATCTTAAGCTTTTCGGATTTCATCCTTGGCGTCGTTTCCGCTCGTGTGTTTTCATCCCAAATGGACTATGAATGCGCCAACTTCACCCTTAAACCCGAGTCGACACTTCCGAGTCGTTCTATCCACGACCGCGTTGATGTCGTTCATGTCGGTATCGAAGGCGACAGCCCTCGTACTGGCCGAACTGGGGGTTGCCGTCTTTTTCGTTGTCGGTTCGGCGCGATCGCTTTCCGGTGAATCCGCACCATGGTTTGTTCTCGGCGCCTGCCTGCTTGGTTTTCTTGTTCGCGCCATCGACATCGAAAGCTGGGCCTTTTTTATCCCGGGTGGACTGATCGGGCGTGCGGAGCGTGTGTATGGAACCCGAGCCGGTAGCATCGCGACGGCCGTCATGCTTACGGAGCGATTATTGTTGCTGGTTCTGGCGTGCGTTTTATGCGGCCAGTACGCTGTCAGTTTTGGAAATGCCTGGATATCGAAGTGGAGCCTCACCGCTCGGCTAAGCGTTCAGGAGCTGGTCACCCTCGGTGCCGTGCTGATGATCGGAGTCCTCTGGACGCGAGTCCGGCTGGGCTTGCCTTTTCCGTCCCGTGCCATCGTAAAAGGTATCTGGGCCGGTTTCGTTGTGATTCTTGCGCTCTCCGTTGTTGGAATGGTGGCTCTGCTGCGGCATGGAATGCCCATACTTGCGCCAACCCTGACGCCTTCGTCGCAGGAAACGGTCGTTCAACAGGTTGTTCACTGGCTGATTGCAGCGGCAATGGTACTGCCGGTGCTGGGTGGCGGTGGATCGCTAGGGCGCGCCGCACGAGAATTCGCTCCTCCACGCTTGCATGCTGTACGACGCACCGCTTTTTTCGTCGCCATGTTTGTGCTCATTCTGGCGGTCTCCACATCGTTTCTGTTTGTCGCGGCTGTACCGAAAGAAAATGCCGCGGCCTGGTCTGCGATTCCACTTTCGGGTCTGGCGCAGTTCCTGCCGATACCGTCATGGGCGACCGGCCTGCTGACAATTCTGGTCTTTGGCGCCGCGATGGCCATGCTTGTCCCCGCAGCCAACGCCGCATTTGAAGACACCGAGCAGTTGCTGCGCCGGCTGTCCGCTGAAACCATTTTTTCGGAGAGTGCCGCCAGCGTCGGCGGAGTCGCGGCTGCCGCAGCGGGACTCATTGCTTTCGTCAGCGGAGCGCAAGTCAGCTGGCTGGGCCGTGCATACGGAATCGCCGTCGCCACAGCGCTGCTTCTTCGTATTGCAGTCAATTTCCGGCTGCGCAAAGTCCATCGCGAACCGCAGCCGTTCCGCATGCCGGCATTCACTTCCGGTCTGGTTGCCGTCGTTGTGGGATTGAGCCTGGTTGGGATGCTTTGGCGACGGGATGTTCCGTCGATCGCGTCGCTCGGTCTGATCGGTGGCCTCGGAATCACACTTGCGGTGCGGCGAAAAAGCGCGGGAGTTCCAGCCAGCGTGGAGGATTCTGCGTTTAATTTGTCAAAGTCCGGAGACCTGTCTCTTGGGCACGTCGAGGCAAAGCCGGGCAACATCATCGTGACCGTGCGGCACTCTCATTCATTGGGCCATCTGATCGAGGCCATGAAAGCCGCGGGGGATCGCGATGTCGTGGTGCTGGCCGTTCGCGTGCTCGGTGCAAATGTGGACGATGAATCTGCAGAAGCAACAACTCCCACACGCGACGAGCGGTATCTCTTCGCCCAGGTTGTTGCGTTAACGGAGCGGTACGCGCGTCCCGTGCGTCTGCTCATTGTTCCCGCGCAGAATGTTTTCGAAGGAGTAATTCAGGTAGCGATTCGACTGCATTCATCCGAAGTCTATGTTGGAGAATCGTCGACACTCCCCACTTCAGAACAGGCACGCCTTCTGGGCGACGCCTGGGAACACGCCGCGAAGGACGAAGACCAGAAACTTCGACTCGTCATTTGTCATCACAGCGGACGCACCGATGCCTACCATCTCGGAGCGCATCCGCCCTCCCTTTCGCCCGGTGATCTCGAACGGATTCATCATCTGTGGCGCGACGCGGTGCAGGCCATCGGCCCGCACGTGCATCATCACGACGTCGTTCGTGCCGCACTTACTTTTATGGAACAAAAACTATCAGGGACCGAGCGCGAGGAAGCGCTGGGGCTCATACGTCAAATTGCAAGACCTGCTGATGAGCTGGCTTCCGCAGTTCATTCCGGAGACTACTCCAGACTGCGCGACCTTCTCCGAAATCGACATGCCAGCGATGTCGCGCAGATCCTCATGGACCTCGGCGTCGAGGATCAGGTCATCGTTTTCCGGATCATGCCTCGCAAGGATGCGGCTGCCGTCTTCGAATATCTCTCGCTTGAGGAACAGGAAGCCCTGCTCAAGACGATGGCCCATGAAGATGTTGCAACGCTCTTGAACAGCATGGCGCCCGACGACCGCACCATGTTCCTCGAAGAGCTGCCCGCTTCGGCGACTCGGCAGTTGCTGGCGATGCTCACTCCAGCGGAGCGGTCCATTGCATCCAAGCTTCTGGGATATCCCGAAGATTCCATCGGCAGGTTGATGACGCCGAATTACATCGGTGTTCGCGAGCACTGGACGATCAAGGAAGTCCTCGACTACATCCGGACTCACGGCCAGGATAGCGAAACGCTGAACGTTGTCTATGTCGTCGATGAAGCAGGCATGTTGGTCGATGACATCCGAATTCGGGAGTTCCTGCTGGCGCCATTGGATAAACACGTTTCGGAGTTGATGGATCGGCGATTCGTTGGCCTCAAAGCCACCGAAGATCAGAAAGTGGCCATCGCCATGTTCCGGCAGTACGACCGTACGGCTTTGCCGGTGACCGACACGGCAGGAATCCTTATCGGCATCGTCACGATCGATGACGTCCTCGACGTCGCCGAGAACACTGCAACAAAGGAAATCCAGAATATCGGAGGTACCGAAGCTCTGGACGAACCTTACATGAAGATCGCAATGTCGCGAATGATACGCAAGCGAGCGGGATGGCTGACGGCGCTGTTTATCGGTGAAATGCTGACCGCAACGGCTATGGGCATTTTTGAGAGCGAAATCGCGCGAGTCGTTCAACTCGCATTGTTCATTCCCCTGATTATTTCAAGCGGAGGCAACTCTGGTTCGCAGGCGGCCACGCTCGTGATTCGTGCTCTGGCGCTGAGCGAGGTTCGCCTTGCGGATTGGTGGCGTATCGTGCGGCGAGAGCTGGTCGCTGGGTTGGCGCTTGGCGCAATACTGGGAATAATCGGATTCACACGAATCACAATCTGGAATGCTCTGATACCTGATGCGTATGGCCCGATATGGCTCCTGCTGGCAATGACCGTAGGCCTTGCGCTGGTGGGAATTGTGCTGTGGGGATCGCTGGTCGGATCCATTCTGCCGATGGTGCTGCAGCGTCTGGGCTACGATCCGGCCGTGTCGTCGGCACCGTTTGTAGCGACTCTCGTGGACGTCACCGGCCTGATTATCTATTTCAGCGTCGCGTGGGTCGTCTTCGGCGGGTTCGTAGGGAAGACGGGGTGAAATCGCTCGTCAGCACACGAAACGCACTGCTCCAGCTCTTCTTCACATTTTTCTACAATTCTCTGTCTCGTAGATATATGTTCCAGTCCACGAATTGTTAACGTCACTGCCAATTTCGAGGGGAATGGCCATGAAACATCTCAAGCGGACTGTGCCGGGGACGCTACTTGTACTGCTGGCGATCATGCTGTTCGGTACACCGGCATTCGCGCAGATTGATCTTGTCGGGGAATGGAACTCGCAGTTTCACGAAGATCAGCCGGAGCGCGTCGGTGGTCCCGATGTGGGTGACTATTCCGGACTTCCGATCAACGACGCCGCTCGGGCAATGGCGGACGCCTGGAAAGCCGACATCCTCGCGGTGCCGGAGCATCAATGCAAACCGCACCCGGCAGACTATTCGCCGCGCGGTCCTGCAATGATGAGGATTTGGAAGGAAATCGATACAGCCAGCCAGCAGGTCATCGCGTTCCACACGCATATTTCCTGGCAAGCGCCGGAGAGGACCATCTGGATGGACGGACGTGCCCATCCGGACGAGTTCGCCGCCCACACCTGGCAGGGCTTTTCGACGGGAACATGGGAAGGCCAGACACTCAAGGTCGTCACAACCCATTTAAAGAAGGGATGGATTCGCCGCAATGGAGTCCCTCGAAGCGATCAGGCGGAATTGACCGAATACTTTTACCGGCACGGTGAGTTTCTCACGTGGACCGCGATCATCAACGATCCTCTCTATCTCACCGAGCCGATGATTCGTACCACCGACTACCGGCTTGCGCCAACGCAGAATGTCGGGCCATACCCTTGTCTGATTGTCGAAGAAATCGATGAACCTCACGGCTGGGTCCCCCATTGGCTTCCGGGCGAGAACCCGGACCTGGAAGAATTTGCAAAAGCACAGAAAGTGCCCGTTGAAGCCATGCGTGGCGGCGCCGCAACCACTCTTCCGGAATACCGGAAGAAGGTCGTCACGCCCCAATCCAAGTGAGTGCGGAGTAAGTTCATGAAACACCAATTCACCTCGATGGCCTTCGTTGCTGCAACTGGCGCCGCACTCCTTATGCTCAATGTTCCGAACGTCGCGCAGCAGAAGCAAATCAAGATCTTTGACGCGCAACAGGGCATCTACTATGCCGATGCCAATGACCGTTCCATTCGCGCTCTCCCGGTTCGAGACAACATTTATATGATCGTTGGGGCGGGGGCCAACATCACCGTTCAACTGGGCGATGAAGGCGTGCTTGTCGTCGATACAGGATCGGGCACTGCAAATGACAAGGTGCTGTCACTGGTCCGTCAGCTTTCAACCAAGCCCATCCGGTACATCGTCAACACCAGCTCGCGCTCCGATCATACCGGCGGCAATGTCGCCTTCAAGGTTCCGGCTGGTGGTGCTGC
>Ga0184628_10001140_pt1 | contig 13266 bp, 13 predicted proteins | sample PLM4_5_b1_FD_133149 | JGI IMG/M metagenome (GOLD analysis project Ga0184628, IMG submission 133149) | Groundwater sediment microbial communities from an aquifer in East River, Colorado, USA - PLM4_5_b1 | ecosystem: Environmental > Terrestrial > Soil > Riparian zone | place: USA: East River... | reverse complement strand
GTTCAACACACGTTATCCGCAGGGAAGAATCCGTCTCGCATTTCTGCATCCCGATGAAGTGGTGGAAGCGGTGATCAACGACGAAGCGGATCTGGGCATGCTTTCATTTCCAACGGCACACCGCTCGCTCACGGTAATTCCGTGGCATGACGAGCCGATGGTCTTCGTCTGCTACAAGACGCATCCTTTTGCGAGAAAGAGAATGGTTGCCGCTCGGGATCTTGCGGGAGAAAAGTTCATTGCATTCGAGAAGAACCTGGCGATTCGCAAAGCCATCGATCAATCGCTTCGGCAGCGTGGAGTGAAGCCGAGCGTTGCGATGGAGTTCGACAACATCGAAACCATCAAGCAGGCCATTTCCATCGAGTCGGGAGTGAGCATTCTTCCCGTGACGAGCGTCAGCCGGGAAGTGGAGAACGGAATGGTCGCTGCGGTTCCGATCGACATGCCGGAACTGGTGCGTCCCATTGGAATCATTCACCGCCGGCAGAAACTCCTCACGCCCATCGCGGAGCGGCTGATCGAATTCCTGCAGTCGGTGGAGCGATGAGTCGTGAGCCGGTGTGGAGTAATTCGCACCAGGGATCTACGTTCACGTATCGCTTAAGGGTGATCTGTGTCAAAGGGGTTCAGCCCCGTCGTTGAGCAAGGCCAGATAGCGTTCATAGGCGAACACGCGATTCCGCAGGCCTCCCGTTATCTCCTTAGCGATTCCAAATGCCGTTAATTGATCAATGCCTTTGGTTGCGGAAGGAATGGACAGTCCAGTGCGATGAGCGACATCCTTTACTGTTGTGATGGGCCGCTCACATAGAGCGTTGAAGACTCGTAACGTCGTCGAAGCACTACGACCTGCGGCATGGACCCGTGAAGAATCGTCCTTGAAAAGGAGGACAAGACTTTGTGCAGTTCGAACGGCATTTGATGCCGTACTCTCCACACCATCCAGGAAGAAATCGAGCCAGGCTTCCCAATCCCCCTCAGTACGCACAACATCGAGTAGCCTGTAGTATTCCGTCCGGTGCTGTTTGAAGTAAAGACTCAGGTAAAGCAACGGTCTGGAAAGCACACCGCCGTGATGCAGGATGAAGGCTATCAACAATCTGCCGATTCGACCGTTGCCATCCAGGAATGGATGAATGGTTTCGAACTGTACATGCGCCAGTGCCGCCTTTATCAAGGTGGGGTAGGTGGAATGATCGTCATGAATGAACCGTTCAAGGTCTGCCATGCAGTTTTCGATCCGTTCCGGCGGTGGGGGAACGAAATGAGCGTTGCCGGGACGGGTGCCCCCGATCCAGTTCTGTGTTCGACGAAATTCGCCGGGGGCTTTTTCGCTGCCTCGCCCTCGAGACAATAGCTCGGCATGCATTTCTCGAATGAGCCGGTTCGACAGTGGGAAATTGGATTGAAGCCGCTCTACGCCGTGTTCAAGCGCGGCAACATAACCAGAAACTTCAACAACGTCATCGAACGGCACTCCGGGACTTTCCTCCAATTCAAACAGCAACAAATCGGCAAGAGTCGATTGAGTGCCCTCGATTTGAGAAGAAAGCACGGCTTCACGCCGAATGTACGCATAAATGAAAATGTTGGGATCGGGCAATAGCATGGAAACGCTGTCCAACCTTCCAAGCGCTAAGGTTGACCGTTCCAAAAGCCGCTGTCGCGAGTTCGAAAGAATTAGCGGCGGTTCCGGAGGTAACGACAGAGGAATGAATGCGTTGACCGTTTCACCGCTTGTCGTTGTGCTTTCAAACTTGCCTGTCGCCCCTCGGTTCATTGCTCTCTCTTCCTATTCAACGATCGCTTAATAAGTCATATGCTTATTAAACGAAAAGCCGGAAATGGTGAATAAGAAAGTGCGTATTGGTGACCGCCAGGCCCAAATGTCATGTTCCTCAAGCTGCGCAGTGGCGATAAATAGCGTGATGCCGTTTTAAGCCACGCGGATTCGTCGTTGAAATTTGGCAACCTGAAATTACGATGAATTGCGATTGAGAAGATCCAACTTCAAGCCTGTGAAGGTCGACGACGTTGAACATGCTTTGTCGTCATACAGAATCCAGTGCGGCGTCTAAATCGAAGTTACTCTTCTTCCGGCAGGAGCTTGGCGAGTTCTTGTATTCGTTCGGTGGTGGAAGCGATAATCAGATCGATATCCTGCGTGGCGCGGGGTTCTCCGTAATATGCGCTGGCAAGAGAGCCGGTCAACATATAGAGGATGCCAATGCGGTCGAATCCTTCGATGCTTCGGTTGAAAAGACTTCAGTATCAGAGCGGATAACAGAGACAAGGCAAACCCAGTTAGTGCATCGTTGAGGGGGCTCTGCCTGGGATGCACCACTCGACGTCTCATAGTTCCGGGTTATATGGGAATACTGCCCGCTCCGAAATCTATTGTCCGGCGATAATTCGCAAATCGATCGTTTGATTCGACGATTCCGCGACATGGACCGGTGGCATAAATGCTTCCCAATAGATTCTGGGCGACAGCATCACCCCGTTCCGCATTGACCGTCAGCTCGCGAAGGGCGCTATTTCCAGTTACCAGATACTTTAATTTCGAGAACCAGGGCAGACGCATTTGAAATAGATCTACTCAGCCTGACATCAGGTTTAGAACAGAGCAAGCACCGGGGTACGTTTCAATCTTCTTGGGCAATTTCGATAGTGTCTTAGTGCCGGGCGTGAAGGTCAAGTCAGGTCGATAAAACGACGTGTAGAATCCCCCTGATTCGGACTGGTTCGCGGCGATAATCCCGGAAGCTGAGGCCGTCGAAGGGTATTCCCACATAGTAGTCATTAAGCGACATTGAGATTGGATTTGGAGAAAGGGGCGTTTATGCTTCCTATCGGTCTGAGAATAATATAAGACTCCAAAAGGCGAGAGCTTTTCGAACCACGGGAGGGATGGATGTTCAGACGAACCAGGATATTCGTTCTAGTATTTGTCAGCATGACGCTGTCTGCTTCGGGATTTGCTCAGGCAGCCCGGGGAGGCGCAGGCGCACCGGATCTCACGGGTGTTTGGACCACGTATCGAGCCCCGGGAGCGGCGGCGCGCGGTGGCGGAGCCCGTGGGGCTCAGCCGGAATTGCCTTTAAAGCCCGCGGCAAAGGCGAAGGTGCAGGAATACCAAAACCTGATAGCAGGAACCGGGGATACTCCCGGAGGATACTGCCTCGGTACGGGAATGCCGGGATCGATGATGGGCTCCGGCGGATACCCCATGGAGATCATCCAGCGGCCGGACCAGATCACGATCGTCTATGAGGCGCACAACGAGATTCGGCGGGTCTACTTTGGAAACCGGATCATCCCCGAGAAAGATCGTCTTTCCGAGCGCAATGGCTACTCCACCGGTAGATGGGAAGGAAACACTCTCGTCGTCGAGACGACAAAGCTCAATGAGCAGGTCGACCAGCGATATCCGCATAGCGACAAGGCAAAGATTGTTGAGCGATACACGTTGTCGGAAGAGGCCGGTGCGAAGGTTCTCACGGCCGAAATGACCATGACGGACCCGGATTTCTATACGGCGCCTGTTTCCGAAATCAAGAAATGGTCGATTGTTCCGAACGGCTTCCTGATGACATACGAATGCAATGAGCCCATGTGGCTCGATCGGCTGGAAGCACTAAAACAAAAGAAGAGCGCGCAACCTACGAAGTGAGGAAGGAGCCCATATCCATGAGAAGAATATCGATTACCCTCGCCGCCATTTTGATGCTTTGGAGCGGCATTCCGGCACTGGCTCATCACTCCGCCGCGTTGCAGGACTTTACCAAGCGCGTCGAAATCTCCGGTGTCGTGAAGGCCTTCAGGATCATGAACCCGCACGGCAAACTTCTAGTCGAAGTGAGCGATCCCAAGGGTAAGCGTGAGATTGAATTCGAGACGCATAGCCGCAACAACGTCTACCGCTCCGGTTACCGCGACGGGATGATCAAGCCCGGCGAAAAAATCAAGGTGACCATCGCGCCGAATCGCGACGGAAGTGATGGCGGCTACGTCGTCGGATTCGAAACAGCCAAGGGAGAAAAAGTCGGACTCGATCCCGCGGGTCGCTAGTGGTGTTCGCCGAAAGTAATGTACCAATGGAAATAGGCCTACGAGCAATGCAGAAGCGGTCCGCATCATCATTTAGTAAGTAGTCGCCGGCAGAGCCGGGGGCTTTAGGTTGTGAGCCGCTCAAAGCGGCTATATGGAGTCGCTAACGCGGCCCCGGTTTGAGCCCAAAAGGGCCAGTGATCCTGAGCTGACATTTCCAACATAATGTCCTTTCGACGACGTCAATTCCGGGATACATCAAAGGTGCCGCTTATACCGCCTATGAGTCGCCTATCCTTAGTCTTCGCGCAATCCGGTCGAGCGGAGGTCGTACGGCTCGAAGTGAGCTCAGGCTCCGAGCTTCTGGGCAATCGACTTCGTCGGTTATCGCCATCGAATAAACGTTCGAGCGGAGAGCGTTTTCAGGCACATAAGACCAGGCACCAGAGGACGAATGTCTTCCAGTTCATTCGTCGGAGCTTCCAACACAACGATTGAACAAGGCAGCCGTTCGGTGTTTTGTTCATACGGCATTCCAGTGTCCTTCGTGATCACCACGTCGAAGCCATTAGCTGCAGCTAACGCGAGAAGTTCTCCGTTTTGGACACCTTTCCATTTCATGAAAGCCACGGTGAACACGTCGTGTCCGGTAAGAAGTGGGCGCAAGCGATGAGGAAGGTTCTCGTCGAGAAGAATCTTCATTACTGAGCCGCTGGCTCAGCATGCTTAGGTACGTCTGCCTCCGCCAGATCCAAAACCGCCTCCACCTGGGCTTTGCTAACCGTCGGAAAGTCCGCAAGGAATTGGTCGACCGTATACCCCTTCTTGAGATGGTCGAACAGCGAAGAGACCGGAACGCGCGACCCTGCAAAACATGGCACTCCGCCCTGAACTTTGGGGTCAATGCTAACGACACTCATGGTTCGGTGATGCTATCACACCTGTTTTGAACAGCCGATACACCCCTGCTACCTCTTCCTATTTTCCTGAACAGCTACGACGAACTCCAGCAGTCGAGCCTTGAACTCAGACAGAGACGGTGTTTTCGCTGAGCCCCGCCACCGACCAATCCGCCTGAAATCCCCCCGCAATGTGCAGCGGGCCGCCAATACCAGGCCACGTCAAAGGCACAGCGAAGCACTGTGAGCGCCAGCGCGCCTATCGCGGCCGTGAATCTGGATCTACCTGCGGCTCGACGGCGCGCCGGTTCCTCGCGGCGGGTTGTCTTCAGGATCCGCAGCGGTGCGGCCCAGCACGATATCGAAGTTGGCGTTGAGTTCGCCAAGTTTGGAACCGGGGACTCTCGAGAACTCGGTGAGAAGCGTCTTAAGCGATGATGCATCCATGCGCTGAATCAGCGAGTCGCGCGCGTTGGCCGGGTATCCCGCCACGAACAGTTGCGTCGTAAAAATGCGGCGGCCGCTTTTGCTGATTGCCACGTGGATGTGGGCCGTGCGAAACGAACCTTGCAGCGTGTATTCCACCGGCTTGATCGTGCGGAAATAATACTGACCCTTAGCGTCTGTCAGGAAACGGCCGTAGCCCTGGAAGTTCCTGTCGTTTCCCGTTGCCTGACGACCCTGGGTATGGACATAAGAACCCGTGTGATCGACTTGCCAGATTTCAATGAACGCGTTTCGAACGGGTTCCTCAGAACTCGTCAGGAGGCGACCCGTCAGATGCGTGATCTCGCCAACCGCCGGCGTCATCGAGTTATTGAGGATGAGCAGGTCGTTGTCCGTATCCAGTGGAAGTTTGTCGGGATAGAACGGACCCTCGGTGGTCGACGCAGTCATCGCGAGCTGTTCGGCGAACAATCCCCGCGCGCTGAGTGCGCCTGCCGCCACACAGGCGGCCTGGATAAACCCGCGGCGGTTCGGTAGGTTCATCTTCTTCATACAAATCCTCCGGACAGTTTCAAGGAAGACCGCGCTGGCTCAAAGCGGAACTATACCGCGATCGTGTGAAGAAATTTAGTGAACAATTGTTTCCGAATGATATGAGCAGCAAGGTCGTGGACTGGCTTAACCGTGAGCAAATCGGGGCTGCGTGACAATCTCCGGCTTCAGTGCCAGGATTTGATCGATGTACTGCGATCATGTCCCGCGGCCCTCATAGGACATCTCTCGAAGCCGATCCCAGCTTGCTCCCTTCGCCGATGGCTGCAGCCCCTTGCCGCGGAAGCTGGCCTTGCGGAGCTTGAACTTTCCCTGCCTTTTTCTGTCCGCGAGTGCTTGCCGAAGGCCCGTCTCGATGAGCGCTTTCAGAGTGGTGCCTTCCTGGGCCGCGACCTTCCGTGCGGCGTCGAGAAAGGCATCGGAAATCTCTACTGTCGTCTTCATATGGGCGACCGTATCAAATGGACCATATCGATGCAAGACCGCCATTAAGCTCCATCCAAAGGATAAGCCAAACTATAAGAAGGATAAGCCGGAGCTTGGCGATTTCGCAGTCTCCGCGTCGCAGTTTCTATTTCGGCTACCGGCGGCGGGGATTCCCGGCGGATCCGGAAACAACCGCACCGTCGCGTTCGCATCGCTCCGGAATCGGCGAGTCGTCCACGATGACGCTCACTGCAAAAGTGATCGAAAACTGTACCGCGGGTATGAGGTCCGGGTGAGGATTCCTTCACGAAGCTTTCGATGGAGAGCTGCAACGACCTCGACATGACCATGCCGGCTGCAGGCAACTGGTGCCGACGCGGCCAATGTACGAACTCTCTCCCAGCCTGGGTCTTCGACGTAAAGTCGAAGTATGTGGCTGACGTCCAGCGTTCATTCAACGCGGCGATCTCGATCGTCGGAAACGATACGCGTGCTGTCGGTACCCCCGCGAAGCTTCCCGCTTTTCATCAACCTGCGGAATCCGGACGTCAAAATCCGTTGCGCAAAATAGGGAGCAGCCGAAGTTTCCTGCTGCGGAACGATCCTGGCCACGGTGCGACCGTGATCCGTTACATGTATTTCGCCGTCCTGCGCGGCCTTGCGGATGTATTCGCCCGTCTTCTCGTGCAGTTCCCGAATCGAGATGGTCTTCATGTGTCACAATGTGACACCGCTGGCGTGCTCTAGTCGATAATGTGCCTGTGGTCCGAGCTATTTTCCCCGCCCCGCCCGCGATCTCAAAAGTCACAAACCAGGAAATGGGTGCGTATAATGTGGAGTTCCGAAAAGTACGAAGCACAGAAGATCACAGGAAATAGAGCACAGACACAAATGAGTAATCCCATTGGCGACCGTTTGAAACAGTACGCCCTCTCGAGCACTTACGAGATCAGCTGCCTCACCAACATGGCCAACGTGGCCAAAGAAATGTCCGAGAAGGGTGTCGCGATTCCGGCCGGGACCATATTTTCCATCGTGGATAAATCGACCGATCCCGGCACCAAGGACGTCGACCGCGTCAAAACGATTGAACGCTCCGCCCAACTGGTGAAGCTCGGCTATCGGCCCATCCCGCACATTGCCGCGCGCCGGTATAAGGATGCGGCGTATCTGCGCGGAATCGTGAATGCGCTTATGGATGTCGGCGTCGACGGATTCCTTCTGCTTGCCGGCGATCCCCGCCAGGCTGCGGGCCCCTTTCAGGCGGCAATGGATATGGCCGACACGGGTATCTTCGATGATGCGCGCATCAAGACCGTCGCCTTCGCCGGTCATCCGTATGGGAATCCCAACACCGTGCCCGCGAACACCGCGCGCGAACTTCAACGCAAGAACGTCTGGGCCGATGCGCACAAAAACAAGGAAGTCTTCCTGTGGTCGCAGGTGTGTTACAGCCCTTCGAAATTCGTCCGCTGGCTCGATCAGATGGACCGTGAAGGCAACAAGCTGCCGGTACATCCCGGCGTCATGCTGGGAGACGTGAAGGCAAAATTCGCTTTCGCCCATGGAAATTTTGTTGCCGAACGCCCAACGAGCGAGAAAATCCGAGGCTATTTCAAGATGCTGCAAATCGGTGCCGCCCAGGGTATCGACGGAATTGGCAGCCTGATGGCGACAATTCCGGCAAGCTTCGTCGCAAAGATGGCCGACAAAGCCGGAAGCGACAAACGAATCTCGGCAGTCCATTACTACTCGGGCTTCGGTGCCGCTGCGGTGAAGCAGGCCCTTGAGGTGAATTACAAATTCTCGACCGGGCAGTTCACCGGCTCGGGCACGAACATCACCATGAAAATCGACCCGCCGCCACCGAAGCCAAAGTAAGGCTGGTTTCCGATTTCAGGATTCGCGGTCCTATTCCACGCCTTTGAGCGTCTTTCCCCAACCTCGCCTGGTATCTTTCGGAAGGACTTTCATGAACGCTTCGACGGCGTGTATCTGGCCGCCAAAAACCTTGAACGCTTCAAACACGATCAGCGCGTTTCCCGCCCCGTAGGTTCCCGTATCCCCAAAGTTCATCCACAACATGACGGTTCCCTGCTCCTCGTCGACGGCCATCACGCTCTTGGTAAGATCGGGATGCTCGATAATCTTCTGGTTCTTGATATCCCCGCAGGTGCTCACATCCTGGGGTCGGTTTGCAGTTACCGGAGCGTTCGCGTTTGGCGCGCCGCCGGTATTTCCTCCGGCAGGCCCCCTGGCGCCCGCCGGACCGCCGCGTCCGCAACCCGGACCGGCCATCACCATGCCATTCTCGATGCGGAATGCGTCCCTGGAGAAGGGTGCATCCACTTTGTCAAAGCCGCCAACCGTCAAGCCGCGCGGATAGTGGTCGGCAATTCGAATCAGGTCTTCGCGCTTATTCTTCTGTCCCGCCGCGGGCTCCAGCCCCATATCCGGCCGTATCACCAGAGCCGCTCCGGCGCCAACGCCTTCACCGCCATGGACAACCAGCGTTTCAATCTCGGTGATCTTTCCGTTGTCCACTTTCAGCCGCGCCGTGAACTTTGCGAGCTTGCCGCTCTCCTCAACGATCGCGTATGAGGCGATGACCTGCTCCTTCACATCGATGAAGTCCAGGCGGTAGTCGCCGAGTTTGGTCGCCGTTTTCCAGAGACCTTCGCCGACCTTCAGGTCTTTCGAATCCTCGGTAAACCTCGCGTTCGGCGCCAAAGGGGCCTTCGACGGATCCTGTGCCACGAGCGCGTTCAGATACGTCGTCATCATGTTTTTCAAACAGGCGCGATCGCAATCGGCCGCGCTTGCATTCACGACAAACAGAATCATCAGTCCCAGCACACGCATGCTTTTCATTTTTCCTGCTCCTTTGTTCGTCTCGATATCGAATGATTCCTAAACGGCGAAGCTCTTCAGCGTCTTTCTCAGCCACAGCAGGCCGGGGTCCGAATTCCGGAATGCGTGCCATTGCATGACCTCCTGCAACTTCGGCAACTGCTTCGGCAGCTTCACGATCTTCAGCGGCATCTGGCTCGCATAGAATTCAGCCAGCCGCTGCTGAATCGTCGCGATGCGTGTCGTTCCCAGGATCAGTTGAGGCAGCAGTGTGAATCCCGTCGCCACGACTTCGATCCGGCGGTCCTGGGCGAGCCGCCCCATGTACGTTTCTTCGAGTGACGGCACTTCCTGTTGTTCCCCGAAACGGACAACCACGTGACTCAGACGAAGATAGTCGCGTACGGATAACGATCGCTTGATCAGTTTGTTCTTCGCGCACGCAATGCACACGAACTCGTCTTCAAACAGAAGTTCCGAGGGATGATCTTTGGCAAGAATTTGTTCGGGCAGGATGACCAGGTCCACATCCCCGTGTTCGAGCGCGCCGGTCCGCAGTGGCAGGATCTGCAGCGTGATTCCCGGCGCCTGCCGCTGAATCTCCGGCAGCGCGCGGGCCATGATCACGATGGCGACATAATCCGACATGACAATGCGAAATCGACGCTCGGACGATTCCGGCAAAAAGACCGGTGTCCGCCGGATCACGGTTTCCGCCTGCTGCAGCAGATCCCGCAACGGCCGCGCCAGTTCTTCGGCCAGCGGCGTCAGCACCATATTTCGTCCGACGGGTACCAGCAGATCGTCCTTGAAGTATTCGCGCAGACGCGACAGCGCCCCGCTCGTGGCCGACTGACTTAAATGAATTCGCTCTCCGGTACGAGTCACGCTCTTCTCGGCGAAAAGGGCGTCCAGCACGACGAGAAGATTCAGGTCCAGACCATCCAGGTGCATGCAGGCGATACTACCTCAAGCTGGATGCGCGACAGCCGGAAGATCTCAATTCGGGCCCTCACGGCGCGCGACTTCAGCCTGAATGCATTCGGAAACGATGTTCCACATTTTGATGTATCGATCGTTTCCAATGACGAACGGGTTTGGATCCGTCGCCTTTGCGCTTTTCAGTTTTGCGAGCTTGTCGGGCATTCCGTCGAAGATCGGATGATTCTGCAATTCCACGTCGACGTTCATCCTCTTCGCTGTATCGAGGTAGTGCGCGATGGATTGTGTGTATTGCTTCAAAGCATCCGTCGTCAGAATTCCGGTCGTCAGCACCGTGCCGCCAAACAATCCGGCCGTGCGGGTCTGGCCCTTGTCCTTTACGGGGAAAATAAAGGCGAGCGAACCGGGCGTGTGACCGGGTATTGCGATTGGTGTAATTGTAAGATCACCGAATTTAAACGGCTGCCCTTCGGCAAGCACGACATCTTTGGCCGGGATCGCTCCACCTCCGCCGCCGCGAGCCGGAGCACTGATCAATTCCCAATCGGCGGCCGTGGCTGCAATCTTCGTCCCGTACTTGTCCTGGAAATATTTCGAACCACCGAAATGATCCGAGTGGCCGTGTCCCAACAGGATGTATTTGACCCTGGCCGGATCGAGCCCCAGTTTCTGCAACTGCGGAACAAGCGACGATTCGGCTTTATTCTCGAAGCCGGCATCCAGCAGCACGATACCTTCGGATGATGTGAGCGCATAAACGGTCGTCTCCGAATTGCCGACCGCATACACATTGTCGAAAAGCTTTATCGGGTCGAGATCCGGCGCATTGTTGTTTTGTGCGCGCGCAGTCCCGGCAACGCAAAAGAAGTTGTTCGGATTTGCGAGAAACGAATCGTCACCCGCAAGCTTTTTTGCCGCATTGATGTGTTCAAGTGACTTTGCGTTATCCGGTCGCGGCGGCTGTGGCGCGGCGCGTTGCGCATAGAGTGGCACGGCGGTCGAAAGTATCAGACACTGAAGTCCAATGCTGAATATGCTGAATGTTCTCGTCACAAGCCCTCCTTCGGCATCATCTGTACCCTACGATCAGCCAACCACGGTTCGACGAGCCATCGCCGAGTTTCTGCGGGTCGGCGGCGCCGGCGTTTCTCACAACGACCCCGTAACGTCCCGGCGCGCGCAACAATGTTTCGTCAACCTGCGCCTGCAGTTCATTGGCATTGACGAATCGAGTCGGAACCGGAATGCCGTTGAAGTAAACCACTGAACGCTGGAAATAGCCAATGCCGGTGACTTTCATTTGCAGCGTTGGGCTGCCTTCCTTGACCACGGTCTTTGAGAAGTCCGGATCGGCATAATCCCGACGGCCCGAGTCGATCGTTTCGATGGTGGGTTGCGGACGTCCGGCGCCACCACCACGTCCGCCTGCCCCCCCGCGCCCGCCGCGCTGGCCGCGAAGCATAACCGCCCAGTCCAGATCGTCAACGACGGGAATGGTAATCGGCCCTTCGCCACCGAACGGACTCCAATACGACGGTTGAAATCCTCCTGGTTGTACTTTCCCGTCTGCGATGACAAAAGCGATCTTCTGAAGATTGGCAATGTTCACCAGAGGGTCTTCATCGACGATCAACAAGTCTGCGAGTTTCGCAACTTCGACCGTACCGGCTTCCTTATCCACGCGCATCGTTTCTGCCGGCCATTTTGTCGCGGCCTGAATGATCTGCATCGCAGGCAGTTTCATATCTTCGCTGAAGACCTGAATTTCGTGATGAACTCCGAGCCCCGGCAAAGAAAAGTTTCCGCCGTCGGTGCCGATCAACACGTGTCCTCCCGCTTCCACCAGCATGCGGTGGAATCGCAGAGCGTTTTGATATCCCTTCGAAGCGGCTGCAATCGCGTTCGGCCGGGCGTTCGGAGGATCGACGTAATTGGCAACCAGCGCCTGAGCGCGAGTTTGCGGGTAATACGCCATGAGTGCCGGATCGGAAAACATGCGGCGAGCCTGCAATTCGAACCGGCTCCAACCGGTGGGGAGTCCGGGAGCCTTTTGGATGAAAGCAGGCACAAGCGCCGTCTTACTTTGCACGAGAATCCGGATGAGGTCTTTTGCTTTTTCCTCGTCCATTTCGGCCCACTGCTGAAGCTCGTTCGCGTTTTCGGCTGCGGAGGTCACAGCAGCCGCGACTCCATTGGATCGCGGAATGAATGCCGCGCCCATTGCCACCGCATCCCGGACCCCTATGGCGCCTGGGGCGCCACCGGCGCGAATCCCAACAGGCTTGCCTGCGGCTTTCGCCGTCTCAACGGCAGCCTTGAATATTTCCTGCGAGACAGCCCCGTTTTGAAACGAGATGCCGGCGGCTCCAAGGTCCAAAAGGCGCTTCACCCATTCGCGCGCGTCTTCCACTCCAGTCAGCGCATGGGGAGATTGAAAGGGAGATTCCAAACCAGTGCGGTTCCCGGCGCCGGGCGCGGCGGCACCGGCCCCGGCGCCAACGAAGTGAACCGGCCAATCGAACGGACGCGGGCCGCGGATCTTGCCGCGTTTGACGCCTTCGGTGTAGACGACGCCGACTTCCCCCATATCGCCGATGCCGATGAAGGAGGTGACGCCGTTGTTGAGCAGGATCTCGCCCTGGTTCCAGACGAAATTGTCGAGCGAATCCCAGAGGCCAGGAAGAATGAATTTGCCGTCCGCGTTGATGACTTGCGCGTTGGGCGGAGTGTTCTGTCCCTTCCGTCCGATCGCCGCGATGCGATTGCCCTGAATCACAATCTGCACATCACGAACGGGAGGTCCGCCGTTGCCGTCGATTAACACACCACCATCAATGATCACGGCGGGTTGAATCGTCTGCGGTAAAGCAACGTGAAGCAGCGGCGCGAAAACCAGCAATACCGCCGCAGACAGAACGATCCCTCTGAAAACTCTCTGCAATGCGAACCTCTAAAAGTTGAACCGAAGTGAGGCCTGGACCCTGCGATAGCCTGTCTTCGCGCCGATTGTCGAAAAACCGGTTGCGTTAATAATCTGGCCGAAGCTGGTATTCAACACACCTGCCGAGGGTGCCAGGCTCAACTGTGGAGTATTCGG
>Ga0184628_10001139_pt1 | contig 13268 bp, 15 predicted proteins | sample PLM4_5_b1_FD_133149 | JGI IMG/M metagenome (GOLD analysis project Ga0184628, IMG submission 133149) | Groundwater sediment microbial communities from an aquifer in East River, Colorado, USA - PLM4_5_b1 | ecosystem: Environmental > Terrestrial > Soil > Riparian zone | place: USA: East River... | reverse complement strand
GATGAAGTTTGTGACGGATGACCCGGACATCATCATCTATTGGTTGCCCGCTGATAAAGGAGACTGAGATGAGCATTTATAGGAAGCTTGGTTTGTTCGCAGCGTGTTTATTCCTGATTCCGCGCGGATTGATTGCGCAGACGGGGGATGTTTGTTCAAAGCTTCCTTCGATAGATTCAGTGCGCACCGTGAGTTCGACCACTGGCGCAGTCGCAACCAACTCGGAGGTCGTGGTGCAACAGATGCGCGAGCGGGCAGAGATGCAGGCAAGGCAGGAAAAGGATCGAGCCACCTGGACGGTTCAGCTGGTAACGGTGAAGTACCTCGATTCCGCTGCAGCATTGAAAGCGCTTTGTATATTTCCAGCGGAGATCATTCCGCAGACCGGTTTGCATTTAATTTCGGTTCGGGCTCCGGCAACGAGCATGGCGGCGATCGTCGAAGCGATCAAGCGGCTCGATGTTCCTCAAGTGGGCCCAAAGAACGTGGAGTGGACGATCAATGTGCTGGTTGCGTCCGATCAGGCGGAGACGCTGCGCCCTGTTTCAGCTTCCTTGAATGCGGTCGTGGATCAGCTCAAAGGACTATTGGCCTACAAGCAGTTTTATCTTCTGGACACCATGTTTGGAACAACCGCAAACGGTCATTCCATAAACCTGAATGGCGGGGTGCGTGGCCTAGTTCCCCCGCAACGGCCAGGCGATATCCGGGATACGTCTTATGTTTTCTCATCGAATCTGAGCATTGGAAACGGCGACTCGGCATCGGCCGCGGTTCGTATGTCCCAACTGAATTTTCGCCTCAACGTCGACATCGTACCGGTGATCATCGGTACCGATGTGGATATCCCGCCCGGAAAGCAAGTGGTGGTTGGAAAATCGACGTCCGGTGAGCGCGCTTACATTCTCGTAGTCAGCGCAAAGATCTTGAACTAGTGCCGATTGTAGGGGCGTCATAGACCGCCCCGGGCAAGCTCAAAGCTTTCCGTAGTTTCGGAGCTGAGGAGAAAGATACGCAATCACGGCCGCGACAAGAATTGTTCCGACGCCGCCGGAAACTACGGAAAACACCGGACCAAGCAGTCCGGCCACCATTCCGGACTCCACCGCACCAAGCTCATTGGACGTGCCGATAAAGAGCGAGTTCAACGCCGATACTCTTCCTCGCATCTCATCCGGTGTCATGACCTGTACCAGCGTGACTCGAATGACAACGCTGATGTTGTCACATGCTCCAAGCAGTACTAGCATGGCCAGCGACAGCCAGAAGGTTTGCGACAACCCAAATACAATCGTGGCCAGTCCGAATGTCGTCACGGCGAGCAGCACGGCGCGGCCGGCATGCTTCATCGGCCCGTGATGGGCCTGTAACACCGCCATGGTGCACGCGCCAACGGCGGGCGCCGCCATCAGCCATCCGAGTCCGGTCGCGCCGACATGAAGGATGTCCTTTGCGAAAATTGGCATCAACGCTGTCGCTCCACCCAGCATCACGCCGAACATGTCGAGCATCATTGCGGAAAGCACAACGTTGGACTTGCGGACAAACCGAAATCCGGCAGATAGCGAGCGCAGGCTGATTGGGCTGTGTGCCTGCGTTTCGTGCTTGTAGATGACGCGGGAAATCAGAACGACATAGATGATGCCTGCAAGGGCATTGACCGCGTAAACAAGTGTGGGACTTTCAAATGTGGCAATCAACAGCCCGCCCAATGCCGGTCCCGTCATCGTTGCGATTTCGAATCCACTGGTGTTCCACGTAACCGCGTTGCTGAAGATGTTCATCGGAACAATTCGAGGGAGGAAGGCTGCACGCGCCGGCATCCAGAATGCCTTCGCCGTCCCTGCTGCGAGAAGACAGGCATACAGGAGGAAGATGGATCCACCTTTGAAAGAATTCAGTGCCAGACCTATAGCGGCCAGGGCATTGAATGAGAGCGCTGCCATGAGCACGAATTTGCGATTGTAGCGGTCCGTGACGTGTCCCGTGATGACGAACAGAACGAGCTGCGGAAGGTATTGGACAAGTCCGACATACCCGAGGTGCATGGCCGAACCCGTGCGTTCGTAGATTTCCCAGCCGATCGCGACCTTCTGCATCTGCAGTCCGAGGATCATCACCATATTGCCGAGGAAATATCGTCGGAAACTGGATACTCGAAAAGCCGCGTAGGAGTCGTGGGTCTTTGTCACGCTTGCGATTGGAAACGCCTCATGCGATGTAAGTGGTCCATTTCATTTATCGAGAAAAGAACTAAGCTTAACATCTATATAAAGGTGGAGGCGGCTGATGAAGATCGATTCCATACGGTTTCGGGTTGAGCAAAGGGAAAAGGTGCGTCTGGATGTCCGTCCCACTCACGTGAAGCCATTTTGTGGCTCGAAGAAGGAGTATCAGGAGGCTCTTGCCGGGCAAGTTCAGCGGCTGAGCGAACTCCAGGAACTTCTCTATGCGCACGATCGATATTCGATGCTTGTGATTTTTCAGGCGATGGATGCAGCCGGAAAGGACAGCGCGATCAAGCAGGTCATGTCGGGCGTCAACCCACAGGGCTGCCGCGTCAGCAGTTTCAAGCATCCAAGTGCGGAAGAACTGGAGCATGATTTCCTGTGGCGCACAACGCGATGGCTTCCGGAGCGAGGGCAGATCGGGATCTTCAATCGTTCGTACTACGAGGAGGTTCTCGTGGTTCGAGTCCATCCGGAGATTCTCCGCAGTCAGGGTCTTCCCGATGAATTGCTCGACGAGAAGGGAGTTTGGGAAGGCCGTTTTCGTTCCATAGCGGATATGGAAAGCCACCTTCATCGTAACGGAACGCGCGTTGTGAAGATTTTTCTCCACGTATCCAAAGACGAACAGCGCCTCCGATTCCTGAAGCGCATCGATAACTCGGAAAAGAACTGGAAGTTCAATGTCGGCGACATGGCAGAGCGGAAGTTCTGGAAGCAATACATGGACGCCTACGAAGCGTGCCTGAGTGCAACGAGCACAAAGGACTCGCCGTGGTACGTCGTTCCGGCAGACAATAAAAAGGATGCGCAGCTGATTGTGTCTCAGGTTCTCGTGGAGACTCTCGAGAAACTCCCGATGCGATATCCAGAGCTGGATCCGGAGGAGCGCGAAGGTTTGAAGTCTATTCGTAAGATGCTGGAGAAGTAAGTTCCGGCCCCTGGTTCCCGTCAGCTCACATAAAGGATTCTTGACGAATACAGTCGGATTCCGATATAACGGATCCTGATTATGGCTAACGAACCCGGCACCTTCCTTCCCTTGTCCCCCGCAATACTTCATATCCTGATTTCGCTGGCTGGCGAGGACCGCCACGGCTACGGAATCATGCAGGAAGTGGCGCTCCAGTCCGACGGTCAGTACAAGCTCGGTCCGGGTACGCTCTACGACAATCTTCAAAGGCTTCTCGATCAGGGGCTGGTTTCAGAAGTGATCCGGCGTGGGGAAGAGGATTCGCGTCGCCGGTATTATCGGCTGAGCTCTCTGGGGAAGCGTGTGGTGAATTTGGAGATTGGCCGCCTTGAAGGTGTCTTTCGTCAGGCGAAGGTCCATCTGCGTCCGGTAAAGGCGGCAAAATCATGAAAAGCCGTTCTCTGTACGCTTTCCTCCTTCGTCTGCATCCTCCGCGCTTCCGAGACAAGTATGAAGACCAGATGCTTTGGATCTTCGACGAATCGGTCCAGAGCCGCGGAGTGGTGTCCTTGCTTTTCGACGCGCTCGTCTCGTTGGTTCGACAGTGGGTATTCCGGTCTGGAGGTCGCCGGAGCAAACTGCCTTCGTCGGCAATCGACGGCGTTTCGGTTCTTGCCGAATCTCTTCACCAGAATTCGCAGAAGCTTTTTCTCAGAGCCTGGCGTGTTAACGTTCTGTGGCTCCTATGGGCAGTTGTTGTCCTCTTACTATGTCCAATGCCGATCTTCGGGAAGCTTCAGTTTGTCTTCTATTCGTTACTGACACTCTCTCTGATATCTGGCAGGAAACCGGTTCGAGGCTGGCCACCCAGGCTTCACTACATTTCCCTCTTCTACTACAAGGTTTCCCGCGAGTTCTATCGTGCCGAGATCGAGTCGAGAAGGGATGGCCTTCGAACATGGGTGGGAAAAACGAATGAAGTTCGAGGCGCCGGCTCCATCGTGGTGATCTTTCTTATATTAATGTTGCTGTGGATGGCTCGCCCAGTCCTTAGGGGTTACATGGGATTACCAAATGCCGGCCTCGATTGGGATCATTCCAGATACTTCGTCTACGGCATCGTCGTTCTCGGGGTCTCATTCCGATTGTTGACGCGGGTCAATGAGAGTGCGGCAGAGGCAATCCAGCAGGAACTCAACGCAATGGATGGTGGGGCGAAGTGAACGAAACGACCAGTCGTTCGATATACCGATACTTGCTCCGGATACATCCCGAGTGCTTCCGCAGGAAGTACGAAGATCAGATGTTGTGGATCTTCGACGAATCGGTTCACCATCGCGGCGCATCGCCGCTGTTGTTCGATGCGGTTATATCGCTGGTTCGCCAATGGGTCCTGCGGTCCGGATACTGGAAGCGTGATCAACAGGCCATGGCGGTCGACGGTGCTCTTGCACTCTCAGAGCAGCTTCGGCGCGATGCCCACGCGCTACATCGGAGAGCATGGAGGCTCAACCTGATATGGATGGTCGGGGCATTCGTTGTCATGCTGATTTCCGGCCTGCAGATGTTATGGAGTCCCTTTGTGTTTGCCATTCTTTGCAATGCGACATTCACTTACTTAAAAGACAGGAAAGGTCTTCGTGCCGACGCGAGCGCAAGTGATTACATCGCTCTGTTGCGTGTCGGTTCCCGTGATTGGACTCACGATTCGAGACCCTATCGACACCAGATTGAAGGCAGGAGAGATGGTCTGATTGCGTGGTGTCAGTTCAAGCCTTCGGAGATCGCATGGAATGCCGTCTTTTATTCGGGTGGTAAATTTCTGGTCGTTCTGCTGCTTGTTGCCGGTGTGCTGATGTTGATGAGGCCTCTTCGTCCGGGAACAAGTTACGATTGGATGGCATTCGGCGAATTTCTGGCCGGCCTGATTGTCTTGTTGGTGTTCTGGCGCTTCGTAAGGAAGATTAATGAGCGTGCTGCTCAGGCCATTCAACAGGAGATTGATGCTCTGGACGAACCGTCGAAGCCGCAATCGGTTTGACCTCAGGGCTCGTGCTATCTTTGATCGGTGAAGAGCAGTCCGCAGCACGAACGTATTGAAACGGATTTCATTGTCATCGGCGGTGGTGTTGCAGGGTTGCGCGCTGCAGTCGACCTCGCAAAAGCCGGACGCGTTCTTCTACTCACCAAGACGGCTCTTACCGAATCCAATTCTCAGTACGCTCAAGGTGGTATCGCTGCTGCGGTTGGTGAATCCGATTCTACAGACATCCACTCCTCCGACACTCTGGCTGCCGGCGCGGGGCTTTGCGATGAAGCGGCCGTAAGGATTCTTGCGAACGAAGGCCCTGAGGAAATCCGGAACCTTATTGAGTGGGGCACCGAGTTCGATCTCCTCGATGGTCATGTAGCGCTTGCGCGCGAAGGTGCGCACAGCCAGGCTCGAGTGCTGCATGCACACGGTGATGCGACAGGGAGGGAGATTATTCGATCTCTATCCACCAGGGTCCGGTCTCTGTCGGCCGTTACCGTCATGGACTTCGCGTTTGTTCAGGAGTTGATGGTTGTCCATGGACGCGTTGCCGGCGTTCGCTTTCTCCAGGCTGAGAAGCACATCATCGCTTCAGCTTGCGCAACATTGATTGCCTCCGGCGGTGCCGGGCAGGTGTATCGCGAAACGACAAACCCGCCGGTTGCGACCGGAGATGGCTTCTCTATTGGATTGCGCGCCGGAGCCGTGCTGCGAGATATGGAGTTTGTCCAGTTTCACCCCACAGCTTTGAAACTTCCCGGTTTGCCACCATTTCTTATATCCGAAGCCGTGCGCGGTGAAGGAGCGCACCTGATTGATGACAAGGGGAACCGCTTTGTCGAAGAGCTCGCTCCCCGGGATGTTGTCGCTCGCGCGATCTATGCACGTGTATCCGAAGGAGGCGGAGTACGCCTCGATCTGCGGCATATTCCGTCGGACAATGTACGGAAACGGTTTCCGCAAATTCATGCCTTCTGTCTCCAGCACGGTTTCGATATTACAAGCCAGCCAATTCCAGTCGTTCCTGCAGCGCATTACTTTATGGGTGGGCTTCAGACGGACCTGCACGGCCGCACATCCTTTCCCGGATTGTTTGCCGCAGGCGAAGTCGCTTCCAGTGGAGTGCATGGCGCGAATCGGTTGGCGAGCAATTCCTTGCTGGAGTGTGTTGTATTTGGAAAGCGTGCTGCGGGTTCGATGCTCGACGCGTTGAAGGATTCCTGTCCGGCATTACCTGAATCGGAATTCGGTCTTCGGGTACCTTCCGATGCTCCGTCAGCGCGGAAACGGATCCACGAGACGGCATGGCGCTACGCCGGAATTGTGCGGGATGGGGACGGTATGAATAAAGGGCTGCAAATCATTACCGAGATGGAGAAGGACTGGCAGTTTTCCCCGATTCCTACCATCGATCAGATGGAAACCTCCAACCTTCGTACCATTGCAGAGCTGATTTTGAGGAGCGCGTTGATTCGTCTTGAGAGCCGCGGCGCCCATTTCCGCACCGACTATCCGGTGCGAAATGATGAGAAATATCAATTTCATTCCTGTGTGGACCTGTTACGTCCCGCCCGTATTATTTCCCTGTAAATTGAATATTCGACACGTTGCAATGGCACAAAAGTTTTGCTTGCCATGCATATGTCGCCTTGTTAGCCTCGGACTTCCACAACTACGGCATAACACCCTGAAGACTCCGGGAAGGAACCGGATAATTTCAGCAAATAACGGTATACAAGAGGGTGTCCGTCAGGAGATATAGGCTGAATATGGGACAGCACAAGGATGTGATGACATTGCGTGAGGCTTCGAAGTACCTCGGAGTCTCTCCTGACACGCTTTACAAATACCTCAGTGAGCGAAGGATACCCGCCTTTAAATTGGGGAATCGCTGGAGATTCAAAAAGGATCTTCTTGATCGCTGGATGGAAAAGGTCAGCGAGCGCGTTTTGGAAGTGAAGACAACACGCGTCGAAAAAACGACTGCCGTAAAAGGCCAACAGGGCCGTTGAGGGATTATGGGACTGCTGAGCAGAAGCAAACCGCTGATCGGGCTGGATATCGGTTCGAACTCCGTTAAGGCCGTCGAACTGACGAAGTCGAGGAAGGGGTACGAACTCACGGGGTTCGCTTCGGAAGTTCTTGAACCGGATGCTGTGGTTGATGGCGCCATCATGAACAGTCGGGCGGTGGCTGAGGCGATCAAACACGTCTTGTTCGTCGGTAAGTTCAAACCGAAGGGAATATCTGCCGGAGTTTCGGGACACTCCGTCATCGTCAAGCGCATCGTGGTTCCGGGAGCAACGAGTGCGGAAGTGGATGCATCCATTCAGTTCGATGCCGAGCAGCACATTCCATTTCAGATTGCGGAAGTAAATCTGGACTACCAGGTCATTGGCCCGGTGGGTACAGGGGATCCGGAGATGGAAGTCCTGCTTGTCGTCGCGAAGAAAGACAAGATTCAAAATCACACCAATGTGATCAAGTCCATCGGGAGAAATGCAGACGTCGTCGATATTGATGCGTTTGCTCTGCAAAACGCCTTCGAGGTCAATTACTCCGTCGACAGCAGCGCCACGATTGCGCTGCTCAATATTGGTGCATCCCTGATGAACATCAATATCACCAAGGGGGGAATGCCCCTGTTTATTCGCGACGTTTCCGTCGGCGGCAATCAATACACGGACATTCTGCAGAAGGAACTCCAGTTGTCGTTTCAGGAAGCGGAGGATTTGAAGCTCGGAAAGACCGGAGGCGAGTCCGAAGCGGAAATGGTTCAGCCGTTGCTGGAGTCCGTAACAGACATGCTGGTTATGGAAGTTCAGAAGACATTCGACTTCTTCCGAGAAACTTATCCGAGGGAAACAATTTCGCAGGTACTCATCAGTGGAGGGACGTCACGCATTGCCGGACTGTCCCAGAGAATCCAGGAAACGTTTGGATATCCGACTCAGGCTCTGGACCCATTCAAGTCTGTGACCATCGGTCCCAAGGTCGACATGGCAAGAGTGACTGCGATGGGCCCGTCATTAGCCGTTGCCGTTGGGCTTGCATTAAGAGGATTTGATTAATGATTAGGGTCAATTTATCCGGCGCTCCAAAAAAGAAAGGCGGCGGTGGCAGCGGAAAAGGTATCGAGCTCAGCGCCCCTGGACCGTCGCGCGCTGTCCCGCTATTGCTGATCCTGATTGTGGTCGGAACTGCAGCGGCGGGATGGTGGTGGTATTCCAATTTGAATGGTCAGCTGGCCGCTGTGTCGGAGCAACTGGTTCATGAGCAGGGGGAGCGCGACAAGTTGGCCGCCGTCATCAAGCAGGACCAGATATACGAAGCGCGGAAGAAGGCTCTCGAAGCTCGTATTGCGGTGATCGAAGGGCTGAAGCGGGGCCAGGTCAGTCCTGTCCGGTCGTTGGACATACTCGATGACGCCATCGACCGGACTCAATATGTCTGGCTGACTAGCCTGGACCAGAACAACGCAATCATCAGTATGTCCGGAACGGGAACATCGGTGAATGCGATTGCCGATTTCTACACCAATCTCAAAGCGACCGGGTATTTCCGAAATATCAATCTGCAGAACGCCCAGGATTCTTCGGGCAACTATACATTCAGCCTGACATGTGAATTTGCGCTGCCCGCACCTCAGGCAAAGGAGGCAAATTAATGGCTTCCAGCTTGAAGGATTTTTCAAAACTTCAGTGGTACTACCAGCTTCTGATTGTTGCGGCAGTTTGTGGCGGTCTGTTGGCCCTGGCCTGGTATCAATACTTGTCTCCGATGCAGGTCACGATCGAGACCAAGCAGGTTGAACTGGCCGCGGTAAAGGAACAGGTGGCAAAAAGCCAGCAGCAGGCTCGGACCTTTGCAAAGTTCAAAGCCGATTCCGCGGCTTTGCAGGATCGGCTGGATAAGTTGAAGAGCGTGCTTCCGCTGGAGAAGGAGACCGACCAGATTCTCCGGCAGGTGCAGAGTTCCGCGTCGACGTCTGCACTCCGAATCATCCGTGTGGTGTCGCGCGCGACAATCGATCACGACGTGTATACCGAGTGGCCAATTGAAATGGAGATTGTGGGCAACTTTCACAATTTAGGCCGATATCTGGACAAGATTCGTCTGCTGCCTCGGATTGTAAACATCAGCAATATGAAAATTCAGAGCCGCGCTTCAGACGGCCCTGGAGCTTCCACCGCGACTGTTGGCGCGACATATACAGCGACGACATTTGTATATAAGGAAGAGGCAGCTGAAGAAACCGCACTGAAAGTCACGGTACCGAAATGAAATATCGATTGGCAATCCTCTTACTTTGTCTTGGGTTGATGGTGGTGTTGCCTGTCATGGCGCAGACAAAAGCGCCGACCCCGGATCAACCAAAGACGCCAGCTGCGGCACTGGCGGAACAGCTTCCAGTACTCGGAGTGCCGGAAGGCTACGAGTATTTGCCTCGAGGCCGCCGCGATCCATTCGTAAATCCAATCCCTAAACCGGTTGCGCCACCGCCAGGACAGGAAGCTTCAAAGGAACCTGCCCGTCCCGGTGGGCTAAAGGGGGCGACCGTGGAAGAGGTAACTCTGAGCGGAGTTTTCGTTTCCAGGAGTGAGCCCTCCATGTCGAGGGCAATTCTTATAGTGCCGGGACTCAGGGCACCGGTTATTGCGTCCAGTGGGGACGAACTTTACGACGCGGTCATCAAGGAAATTCGGCCGGACTCCGTTGTTTTCGCCAAACGCGCTTCGGCGGGCAAGCCGGGGACGGCGGGCGGTGAGGAGATCAAGAAACTTCGTTCGTCGGCAGGAGATAAAAAATGAGAGTGTTCGATTCTAGAAAGTCGCTGGCTTTCGGATTGTTTTTAGTGGCATTCACGTTGGTGGTGCAGGTCGCAGGTGCGGCAGCAGGACCTAAGGATACCGACGTGGTGAAGGCTGTTAAGGACATCGCGATTACTCCAACTGGGGACTTGATGGAGGCGCGAATCACAACAACCGGTCCAGCCAGGTTCACCTATTTCGAACTGAGCGGACCCCGGCGGCTTGTGGTCGACTTTCATGACCTGCAGAACGCTGTCGCCTTCAAGGAGAAACAGGTTTCGGCGGCAGGCGTCGAACGCGTCCGTGCCGGAGTCTTTCAGGATAAGGATCGCAATGTCACCCGGATCGTCTTTGATCTGACCACCGATGCGCAGTATCAAATCGTGGATGATAAATCCGAAATGGTTCGCGTCGTTTTTGGCCGATCCGCTGTGATCGTTCCTCCTGCAAGCCCTCTCCGTGCAGAACCGACTTCGAAAACCACGGCAACTGCCGCAGTTGCGAGAGAAAGTGTACCCGTCAGTGTTGTCGCCGGGCCCGTGATGGTTCCGGAATTGACGAAAACGGAAAAAGTGGTTCCAACGCTGCCGCGATTCAACCCGCAGACGGTGACTCTGACGGCACAGGATCTCAATACTCCCCAACTGGTTCCAGGACTGATGCTGGCCGCGGCTTTACCTGCGGCAACCGCAGGCCAGTCGCAGATCACTCTTGGACCCCAAACGACTCCAGGCAGCACTTTGACAACGCCTGCCCAGGCGCCTCAGTACACCGGAGAAATCGTATCCTTCGACGTCCGTGATCTTGACCTGAAGGACTTCTTCCGGCTGATCAGCGAGACCAGCGGACTTAATGTGACTACGGATCAGAACGTTGCCGGAACGCTGCCCGTGTTCCGATTGACCGATGTTCCATGGGACCAGGCCCTCGATATCGTGCTGAAACAGAATCAGCTCAAAGGGGAGCTTTCGGGCAACATCCTGAGAATTGCGACGGTTGCGACTTTGCAGAACGAAGACAATGCGCGCAAGGCCGCACTCGATGCCAAGGATGCGATCTCCCCTCTGGAAACGCACACATACACTCTGAATTACACGAAAGCGAGCGTGGTTCAGGGCATGCTGACTTCGGGGCAGGACATTTCGAAGCGGGGTAACGTCAACAAGGATGATCGCAAGAATGCGCTGATCATTACGGACATCCCGACACAGTTTGCAAAGATCGAGCAGATCATCAAGTTCCTGGATACGCCTGCCGAACAAGTGGAAATCGAAGGAAGGCTTCTTTCCGCCAACAAGTCGTTCTCAAGGGATTTGGGAAGCCAGCTTGGATTGCTGTTTGGAAACCGAACCGGAAACATCCTGACGGGTGCCAGCGGCGCGAACAGTCCGTTTACCGTGGTTAACGGCGCCAACCCTCGAGCGCAAGCCGGAACCGGTGTTCCGTTGCTTTCAAACCTGCCGGCAGCGGCGACATCCGGAATTGCATTCCTGATTCAGCCGGGCGGAGACGTCCTTCTGGATGCCATTGTGACTGCGGCGGAAGCCAGCGGTCGCGCGAAGTTACTCTCTTCGCCGCGGATAACGACGCAGAATAACCAGGCTGCAACGGTATCTCAGGGAACCCAGATACCGGTACAGACGAACGTCAACAATACGATCACCACGTCGTTCATAGACTTTTCGTTGAATCTGACGGTTACTCCGCAAATTACCGCAGCAGGTACCATCCTGCTGACGGTTGCACTTGAAAACAGCGTGCCGGACTTTGCGCGATCCGTGGATGGTATCCCCTCCGTTGCAAGTCAGAAGGCCAAAACTCAGGTCCTGATTCCGGATGGTGGTACGGCCGTGATCGGCGGAATTTATGTCGACACGGATTCTCTGAATGTCCGTCAGGTGCCGGGCTTTGGAAGCATTCCGATCCTTGGATACCTTTTTAAGCAGACATCGACAATCAAGAGCACCTCGGAATTGATCTTCTTTGTGACCCCGAAGATCAAGTCCATCGACCAGATCATTGCAGCAGTGCCGGACGTAAGGGCGGAACCTCAGAGGTAGAGGACGTTTTGCACGTCAGCATCGGGCAGCTATTCAATTTATTGCGAGACAAGGTTCCGGAATTGAAAGCCGCCATCCTTATTGGAGCAACCGGACGGTTTGAGTTTCACTCGTCGCCGGATTTCAGTTTCGATGCGGAGACTTTCGCGACCGAGTATGCGACTTTGTTTCGAATTGCGCGACGGACAGCCGAGGATACTGCCATGGGGGAAGCGCTGGAACAGATCCTGATCTCCGATAAGGCGATCCTCGTCGCTCGCCGCTTTGGATCGGAGGATGTTGCAGTATTTGTTTGCGGCGCAGATGAGCATCTTGGCCGTCTGAGATATGAAATTCGGCGCCTGTCCGAACAGTACACTGCCCGCGTAGCCTGATTGCATGATCTCCCTACCGCGACTGTATGCCATCGCGGACGCCGCGTTTGGAAATCCGGTCGCACTTGCCCGCGAACTCTTCGTCGGCGGCGCCCGACTGGTCCAGATCCGCAATAAGAACGCTTCTTCACGCGAACTCTTGAGTCAGGTTGTTGCCATTCTGGAATTCGCACCCGAGGGCAGTCGCGTCATTGTAAACGATCGTGCGGATGTGGCGCTGCTTTCGGGAGCTGCCGGAGTGCACCTTGGGCAGCAAGACCTGCCTCCGCAGCGAATTCGGAAAATCCTTCTTCCAGGTCAGCTTCTCGGCTTTTCAACGCACAGCCTCTCTCAGGCTTTGGACTCCGAGTCACTGCCCGTCGACTACATCGCCGCAGGGCCCATTTTCCCAACTTCCACGAAAACCGATGCGGATCCCGTCATTGGCCTGAGTGGCCTCCGGGAGATTTGTTCGCGATCGAGCCGGCCGGTTGTGGCTATTGGCGGAATCACGATGGAATACGCCCGCGACGTATTTGCATGCGGTGCGGCATCCGTTGCAGTAATCAGCGACCTGCTGAAATCGGACAACGTGGCCCGGCGGACCGGAGAATGGTTGCGGTACAATTCCGATGTATGCGGAAGTGCCTGGACCTCTACCTTATAGCGGCGCGAAACACGCGTTGCGTGCTTTTCAGTCCGCTGGATATCGTCGAGGGTATCGAGGAAGAAGCCGACGACCGCGTCGTCAGAGTGATCTCGTGGTTCAAGCGTCATCCCAATCGTCTGGCCGCCTGGCTTGGCCGTGTCCTGAAAACAGCTCACCAGTACTACGTCAGACTCGAAGATCGAATAGACCCGGGGGAGCGAG
>Ga0184628_10001137_pt1 | contig 13303 bp, 9 predicted proteins | sample PLM4_5_b1_FD_133149 | JGI IMG/M metagenome (GOLD analysis project Ga0184628, IMG submission 133149) | Groundwater sediment microbial communities from an aquifer in East River, Colorado, USA - PLM4_5_b1 | ecosystem: Environmental > Terrestrial > Soil > Riparian zone | place: USA: East River... | reverse complement strand
GTTGAGGGCGGATTTGCCGTGAGGGGAGAATTGCTGAACCCGCTCGGTGATGCCGTATTCGCTGACGAAGATTTCTCCGTGGGAATTCACGGCGACGGCGCGCGGGAAAGCCAGCTGGCCGGAGTTGGTGCCGTGCTGCCCGAACTGGGCGGCCAGAACGCCGGCCGGGGTGAAATAGTTGACCCGCGAGTAGTGCGGTTCGTTGACGACGATCAAACCCTCCTGGTCGCGGCAGAGTCCTTTGGGCCGGCCTTTGTCCGATTCCGGCATCTGCCAGGAAAGCTGGAACACGCCGTTGGAGGAGAATTTCTGGACGCGGCCGGTCATGTCCACGACGTAGTAGCTGTCGTTGGTATCCACGGCCACCGAGCGGGGCTTGTTCAATTCGCCGACGCCAACACCGCGTTTGCTGAAGACCTGGACGCCATTAAAGATCCGGCTCTGGAGGCCGGCGACGCCCTTAGAGTCATTGGAGGAGCAGGAGGCCAGGAACAATGCCAGAACGAGCGCCAGCGAGAGAGCCGAGGGAACGAGGCCAAACGAAAAACCTGAAGGCGCATTATTGGACGGCCGGGTTCGGGCTGCGCGCGTTGTCAGTGCCCAGAGGCCAAGCGGCAATAAGGCCACGCCCAGCAGGACGACGCACAAGGCGTTGACTTCAGGGCTGTAGCCGTAGTGTAGCAAGTTGAAGATGCGCAACGCCAGCGTATCGCCTCCGGGCGGCACCACGAGGACAATGGTTTCGACATCCCACAGGCAAAGCAGGAAGACAAGGTAGGCGGCGGCGGCGAGCGAGCGGGAAACCTGGGGCAGGACGGCGTGGCGCAGCACAGCTCCGCGGCCAGCTCCCTCCAATTGGGCGGCCTCGACCAGGTTGCGATCGAGGCTGCGGGCCGAGTGCATGCTGACATGCCAGCCGATGGCGAGATACTTGACGACGAGCGCGAGGATCAGCACCCCTGCGCTCTGATAGAAAGTCGAGGTGATCGGGCGATTGAGACCGAAGATCAGTCCCATGCCAATCAGCACCCCGGGAGTGAAGAACAGCATCCACAACCCGGTGCCCACAACGGAACGCCAGCGTGAGATTCGTGAACTGACCGGCAGCGCCAGGAAAGTGAGTGCCACTACCAGGCCGGCGGCCAGGGCCGCTACGAGGATGGACTCGCCCAAGGCGGATTTGCCCGCGGCGATGGCGCCGGGAAGCGCCTTCCAGGTATCGGCACTGGTGAACACCTGGAACAATGGCAGGCCGGCGGAGAGCGCGAGAAGGACAAGGCAGGTTGTGCCGCTGAAATAGAACCAACCATGACCCAACTGAGTGCGAAAGAACGACGGGCTGACGGAGCCGGCAATTCGCGGCCAGGAGACCTGTTGTTTCGAGAACCACAGTATCAGCAGCAGGGGGGCGATCAGCAGCGGCAGGCTCATCAGCAGCGCGCCGCGAGTGTCGAACGCCGTGTTGAACCGGATCCACATTTCCGCCGGCAAGACTTTGACCTGCAGAATGGCGGGCACGGAGAAATTGGCGAGCGCGAGAACGAACGTGATCAAGGCAGCCTGGCCGAGGGCAGCACGCGCGAGCGGCACCAACAGGACTCGCATGAGGGGCCATCCGGTCACCGCAGGGTCGCTTTCCAAATGGGCAGGTTCGAGACGCTGCCACGCGCCCCACACTGCCAGCAGCGTAATGGGCCAGAGCATCAGCCCGAGCACCCACGCAGCGCCGCCCAGCGAATAGACCAGGCTGGGAAACCAGCTTTTCCATGTCCCGGCAAACCCCGCGTAATGCAGCCAGGCGTTTGTTACCAGGAAGGGAGGAAGCGCCAAAACCAAGGCGCTCGCACCCAGGACAACAAGCCGCCACGGCCGGCTCAGACCTGCGAGGCAGAGCGACGCGACAAATCCGCCCGCCACCGCTCCCGCGGTTGCCAGCGCGCTTACCAGCAGGCTGTTTTGCAGCAACACCCAGTTCATCTTAGAAAGATTGCGTTCAAGGTTGTCGTTGTTTTCTCGAGGTCCTTGAGCAGGGGTGCCCAGTCCACGATCAGAGTTTTGGTATGAACCGTTTTTGCGGACGTACCCTCCAGGGCATTGGCTTTTACCAAGGCCTGGACTACGGACTCCCGCTGCAGGAATTCAAAAAGAGATTGAGCCGATTCCGGGTGCGGCGCACCCCGCACGACACCGGCTGTATTCGGAATCAGCAACGTTTCCTCGTTCATCGGCAGCTCAACGATCGGGAATCCTTGTTTTTGGCCGACGGCGACGTCGTCAGAGTCGGTCAACCCGATCGCAGCCTCACCGGCGCCCACCAGTTTGACCACGACGGAATTGCCGTCGACCAGGAACGGTTTGTTGGCAGCGATGCCGCGGCACCAGGCGTCCCACGTCGCATCGCCCCAATGGTAGCGGAGGGCGTGGAAATGCGTGGAAGTTGTGCCGAACTGGGGATAAGCCAGGGCCAGTTTTCCGCGCCAGGCCTGGTTTGTTAGTTCCAACAATGAACGCGGGGCATTGATGATGGGAAGCTGGTTGGTGTTGATGACAATCCTTCGGCTGCGATAGCCGAACGTGGCGACGCCATTGGTTTCGCGAAAAACTCCCGCCGTCGCCAGTTGGCGGGTGCGCATTTCCTCGTTGCCCCAAAAAACATCGCATTGCGGATGATTCCTTTCCGCCAGCAACCGGTTGGCGATGCCGACCGTTTTCACCGCTTCACTGTCGAACACGGCGCGGACCTTTACGCCGGCTTGCTGCTCAAAATCGCGAAAGACCTGTTCCGCGTAAACCTGGTCCTGCGCGCAATAGGCGACCACCGTAGGCGATTTGGTGAAGGGCTTAAGGACAAACCCGACAATCAAGGAGAGTATGGCGATGATAATGCCGCCCCAAACAAGCCAGGCCTGGCCGATGATTTCGTCTTTGCCGAAAAGATCGCGCGGCCAGTTTCTGGTTTTGGGTTTTTCGGGGGCGCTCATCTCTACGCGGTCCTCCGATGGTAGTACCACCATTCAAATAGCAGCACGAGCAGGCCGATTGCGGCGATGGTGCGCCACAACTCGAGGTTGGCGCGGCGCAAGGTGGTGGCGACGACCTTAGTGTAGGCGCCGAACTGCAGTTCATCGCGAGGCCGGATGTTGCTTTCCGGGGCGCTCAGGAGGTTGACGCAGAAAGCTGTTTCGTTCGTGCCGAGGCGGACGCGGTAAATACCGGATTTTGCGGTGTCGCCGAACACGAATTCGTTCGCGGTGGCATCCAGCGGCAGGTTGCGGATGGCGCCTCCGGGGTAGGTGACGGTGGCGGAAGGTTCCGGTTGCAGCAAGGGAAGGCGGTAGGCGTCGCCAGCCTGGATGAGACTGTGACCGTGCGCGGCATTGGCGGGGTTGAGCCATTCGACGGCGTTGGCGATGAAAATCGGGAAGGAGATTCGCAGCGGCCAGTTACTTTCCAACGGATCGAATCCGACCCAGATCAGACGCTGACGGCCGATTTCGCCCGCGAGGATGAGGGAAGCCTGCGGCGAGTCCACCAGCGGCACCGCCCAGCTTGGGGCTTTGGCCACGTTTGCCGATGCCACTTGCACATTATCAAAGCCAACGTAGCGCAGCAGCGGATGCGTTGATTTCCAATCCACGATTGGCGGTCCTTCCACGCGCATGACGGACGGCACCCAGTTGGTGTTGAGCACATTAAACGCGAGCACGTTGCCTTTGGGCCAGACCGCCGGGGTGACGCTATCGAGCACCACAAAATCGAAGTGATCGGGCGGTTCCGCGAGTTGCGCAGCCACAGCGAGTTCCACGTTGTCGACGGATCGGAGCGCGCGTTCGAGCAAGCGGTTGCCACGGGTCACGAGCAGGACTTTGGCCGGCCGCGGCAGCCGGCTCACGATGGAGGCCTGGTTGTCGACGGCAAGGTCGTCCTGCGCATCCAGCCGGACGGTGAAGATGCCGTCCGATTCCTGCGGGGTCAGCACCACCTGCGGAGAGGTTTCGCCCGGCGGAATCGTCAATACGCGGGTTTCCATGGGGCGTTCATCGAGGAAGACCTGCAGGCGCACCACTTGTGAGTTGGTGGAAAAATTTCCGACGCTGGCGTAAATCGCGCGCTGGCGGGGATCTTCCGGGTTTGAGCGGACGTCGAGAGCGATGAGGCCGACGTTGTTGCCTTGCTTGCCGACGCGATGGAAAATCAGGGGCAGGGCTTTGTTCTCGAACTCGCTCAAATCCGGCACGGCTCCATCGCTGAACAAATGGATTTCGGCATCCCGCTGGTCGCGCACCAGGGATTCCGCCATGCGGAGCGCAGGCACGAGCCGGGTTGCGCCATCGGAGGGCGTGCAGGACTGGAGCGCCCGGCGAAGGGTGGCTTTTTCGCTGGTGGCAGATTGCTTCACCTCCGTGTTGGCGCCGGCCTGGAGGATGACCATCTGGTCGGTGCCGGCCATGCCTTCCACCCAGCTAATGGCCTCGGCCCGGGCCTTTTCAAATCGTGAAGGCGATTCATCGCGCGCCTGCATGGAAGCCGAGGAATCGAGGATGATCACCCGGAGCTGTGCCGGCCGGATTTTGGCGGCGAAATAAGGGCGCATCAGGGCGAAAACCGCCAGCAAGAGCAGCAGGATCTGGAGGAATAGGAGCCAGTTCTTGCGCAGGCGCTGAAACGGCGCGCTGGCCTGGGTTTCCGCGAGGAATTTCTGCCACAGCACGGTGCTCGGAACAAGGCGTACGACGCGCTTGCGCTTCAGCAGGTAGAACAGGATCACCACCGGGACCGCGGCGGCGAACACGGCGGCGATGGGCGCGAGAAAATTCAAACCCACACCTCCGATTTCCGGAGCTGCTTGAGCAACAAATCCTCCAGGGAAGTGCTCGAGGCGGCGCTGAAGAAATTGATGCCGCGCACCTGGCAGAATTCGCGCAGCCGCTGGATGTAATTCTGCACGGCCTGCTGATACACCTTGAGACGGTATTTGCCGAACGTCACTTCCTGCTCCCCGCCGGTTTCGGAATCGACGAGCTTGAGGTCGCCGAAAACGGAGGGCGCGAGTTCATCGGGTGCCAGTATTTGCACAATGTCGACGTGGAATCCGCGGCCCACGAGCGCGTTCAGCCCGGCCTCATACCCGGCCGGATCGAGAAAATCGCTTAACACCACCGCGAGCCCGGAGTGGCGCGCTTCCAAAGCTCCGCGGCGCAACGATTCGTTCAGGTCGGCCGACCCGGCGGCAGTCAGAGCCCCGAGGTTCTGGAAGTATTGGATGGAGGATTTCTTGCCGCGCACGGCTCGCAAGGCGCCACGAGCCGCGAGTTCGGCATTGCGGGTGGCGGCATCGCTCTGGCCGTTGGCCATTCCGGGGAACGGGATTACGCTCACCCGGTCGAAACCGCTCAACGCCACGTAGCCAATCGCCGCGGCCACCTGCCGGGCGAAATCGAACTTGCGCGGCTCGCCAAACGTCATGGACTCGCTGGCATCGAGAAAAATGCGCACCGGGAGTTCGCGCTCCTCTTCATAAAGCTTGAGGAACAGGCGGTCGAGGCGGCCGTAGAGATTCCAGTCGATGTAGCGGAAATCATCGCCGGCCACGTAATTGCGGTAGTCGGCAAACTCGACGGATTGCCCCCGGGCGCGGCTGCGGCGCTCGCCTTTGGCGGAACTCTTGGCGCGGCGGGCGGCCAGCAACTGGAGTTGCTCGAGCCGCCGCAGGAGTTCGGGAGACAGCAGTGAGGCCATGGTGTTTACGGGGGCGCCGGAACACTACGAACCGGAATCCGGGCGCGACCTGCTTAGACGTTCACCGCCTGCGCGTCATGCGGAACGTCCTTGAGAATCTGCTCCAGGATCTGGTCGGTCGTGATGGCTTCGGCTTCCGCTTCGAAATTGAGAATCAGGCGATGGCGCAGCGCCGGGAGGGCCACCGATTCGATATCCTCGAAGCTGACGTTGAACCGGCCCTGCATGAGCGCGCGCACCTTTCCGGCCAGGATGAGGGTTTGTCCGCCGCGGGGGCTGCTGCCGAAGCGTAAATACTGGCTGGCGATGGGCGCCGCGCTTGCCGTGCGCGGATGCGTGGCCATCACCATTCGCACTGCGTAGTCCTGCACGTGCGAGGCGACAGGCACTTCGCGGACAAGCTTCATCAATTCCATCAGGTTTTCGCGGGTGAGCACCTTCTCCACGCCGACCCTGGTGCCGGCTGTCGTGCGGGTCAGCACTTCACCCAAATCTTCCGCCGAAGGATAGCCGACGAGAATTTTGAAGAAGAAACGGTCCAATTGCGCTTCAGGCAGGGGGTAGGTGCCTTCCTGGTCGATGGGATTCTGCGTGGCCATCACGAAGAAGGGTTCGACCAGGCGGCGCAATTCGCCTCCGGCGGTCACCTGGTGCTCCTGCATCGCTTCGAGCAAGGCGGATTGGGTCTTGGGCGTCGCGCGATTGATTTCGTCCGAGAGGATCAGGTGAGCGAAGATGGGGCCGCGCTGGAATTGGAATTCGCGTCGTCCGGCGGGAGTTTCCATGACGAGGTTGGTGCCGAGGATATCCGCCGGCATCAGGTCGGGGGTGAACTGGATGCGGCTGAAGGAAAGGTCGAGCACCTCGCTGAGCGTGCGCACCAGTAGGGTTTTGCCCAGGCCCGGCACGCCCTCGAGCAGCACGTGGCCGCCCGCAAACAAGGCGGTGAGCGTGCCATCAACGATATCCTGGTGACCGACGATTACCTTGCCGATTTCCGCCCGGAGGGCGGCGTAGGCTTCGCGAAAACTCTCGATGGCTTGTGAGGTGGACATGTTGTTAGGTGGTTAGTTCGGTTCGATTACGGCATGGCGGGCTGCCGAGCTGGGTGTGAGCCTTGGTTTCATCGTTGGCGACCCGCGCATGGCTCACTTTTTCAAGTCGTCAAAATAATCCTTCACGGTGCCCTGGTAAGCGCGCGGCACCTTTTCCTGGCTCAACGCGCTTTGGGCATCCGATTGCGCCGTGGTCGCGGACTCTTCAAAGCTGACCTGGCTCTGGCCCTTGATGCTGACACCCTTGAGGGTCACGCTCGGCATTTGGCCGCCGGGCGAAAACTGGCCCTTCACCTTGGTGGGCTTCAGGGCATCCGTGAGTTCGCCCTCGCCGCGGTCGGTTTGGCCTTTGCCGGCCGTGTCGGGTCGCTCGACGCCCGAGTTATCCCAACCGGCGGTGGACTCGCCGTCCCACTCGGCGCCTTCGTCCTCCGCCCACGTGCCGACGCCGGCGCCGGGCTTGCCGCCTTTGCCGGCGCGAGGCCTGCCCGGACGCCATCCCTGGCCGGAGCCAATGCATTGCGAGGCTTCCTCCAGGTTCTGCAGCGTCTCCGCCAGTTCCTGCGAATCGCCGAGTTGCTGCATGAGTTTGTCGAGTTCCTTGGAAGCTTCCGCCAGCGATTTGGCGGCGTCGCTCTTCTGGCCACCTTGCATCTGTTTGGACGCCTGTTTGAGGTGTTCGGCCACCTTCCCGTAATTGCCGGCTGGGTCGACGGCTTTGGAGACTTCGTCGATCATCTTTTCCATCTGTTCCGGAGAGAGATTCGCGGCGTTCAGCTGGTCGATCATCTTCTGCATCGTCGATTGCGCCAGCTCCGGCTGGCCGTTTTCCAATTGCTCCGCCAGGTCTTTGCCCAGTTTCTCGGCCTGCTGCTGCAATTGCTGGATGTTCTTGGCCATCTCCTTGAGCTTTTCGAGATCATTCAGCGCGGCATCCATTTCCTTCAGGAAAAGATCGGTCTGGTTGGCTGCCAGGGCTTCCATGGCGTCGTCCAGGTTGGGCATCTGCAGGCCCATCTGCTGCGCCTGCCTGGAGAGCGCGGACAACGATTCCGCCAGCTTCTGTTTTTCCGCGTCGTTTCCGGCGGAATTCTTGTCCGCCATGCCTTTGGCGGCTTCCTTCATTTTCTCCAGGCTCTTCTTGAAATTCTCGAGCGCCTCGGGGTTGCCGGTAGGGGTGCCGAGCTGCTTTTGCAGCGCTTCCATCTGTTTCTGCAAGCCGGCGGCGGTCTGGGAGTCGCTGCCGGTCAGATTGCGCGCTGCCTGTTGGAGCTTCTTTAGTGCCGGGTCGCTGCCCACGTCGCGCAATTCATCGCGCAGTTTTTCGGCCACGTTCGCCAGGTCCTTGAGGGCCTCGTCGCGCGTCAGGCTTTTCTTGGTGAGTTGATCGCCCAGTTGCGCGACGCCTTCGAGGGCCTTTTGAGTCGGTTCAAGGGCGGGAGTTCGTTTCTCCAGGTTGCGCCGGGTCAGGTCCGCGAGTTGTTTGCCGGTGGCCTTGATATTCTCCTCGTCCGCCTTCTTTTGGAGGTAGTTCTTGCTGCGGTATTCCGGCACGAAGCCGAGGCCGGCCACCAGGGCGAGCAACAACACCGCCCAATGGGCTGTTTTAGGCAGGTGGAAGGGGAGCAGTTTGCGGGCGTCCAAATCGCGGGCGTGCCGGGCCGCATCGCCGATGAGCAATTCGCGCCATTCGGCGAGTTTTTCCGGCGGCAGATTTGCCACCTCAAGAGCCGAACCCAGGCGCTGCTGCAGTTTGTGGCGTTCGTCCACCCACCGGGCGACCATGGGCAATTGGGGCTTGCGCCATCCGCCGAGGATGAGTCCGACGAACAAGAAGGCTAAAGGAGCAGTAGCGGCAGCGAACAAAGTCCAGAGCGGGAGCGGAAAAAGGTGGTAAGCGCCTGCCAGCAAAAGGGAAATCAACGCCCCCCAGAAAAGGCCCCGCCACAGGCCGCGCAAAGCCCGGGACCAGCGTTGCCGCCGGGCGGCTCCCTCCAGCGCCGTCATGATCTCTTGCAGTTCGCTCATGCCAACAACCAAACGTGCTATACCTGGCCGGATTTGGCCAGTGTTAAATGTTTGACAGGACTGGCCCGAAAATGTTCCGGGAAATCGATTTAAGACGGCACGATTCAGTTGGAAGGGAAGACCGCCCTCTCCCCCAGGAGAGGGAACCACCTTTCGGCAGGCTTCGGAGATTCGCCAATCGGTGGCCCTATTTCCGCGCTGGAAAGGTTGTTGGACTCCCTGGGAGTAGAGGCCGAAACGCGAGGAGTCGCTGGGTTGAACTGAATTGTCCCGCTCAAGGGCCTTCACGGCCTCCCCGATCGGAAGATCGGCCTCGGGTTGCTCGAGACGGTGTATGAGGTGGTGCTGGTCAGGGAACCCGGAAGCTGAACCGAGGTTCGGCGGCGCGACCGATTTTGTTTGCCAACGGAAAAAAGCGGACGCAGCTTGCTGCCGATGCGCAGGACGACCCCAATTTGTTTGCAAGTCGCGGGCTCAGCAGCTCAGTTCAGCGACAGTGTATCCGCCATGCCCGCCCACCCCACACGAACTTTCGCCCCGCCCCCGTATCCGGGCATGGCGGATAAACTGCTTTTACGTTCGGCGTACGTGAGCGGGTTTTGATATGGACGGCCCGGACTTTTTCATCCTGTTTATGATTGCGGGCATACTGGCCCTGGGCCTCGCTGTCTGTATGCTCACCGGAGCGGTCTGGCTGTTCCTCGGTTGGCGGAAGAAGTCCCGGTCGGCGCAGTTTCTCTCGGCTCTGCCGTTCGGCGTCGGTGCCTTGGTCTTCGCGCCGCTTCTGTTCCTGGTGCTCTTGTTCATCGGGTTTTGCCTGATCGCTGGCGCTTGGGGAGGTCGTACTCGGCCCTCCAGCCAACCGCTGATCCAACCGGCTAGAGGCAACGCCGGGTCGGCGCTCCGGTTGGCAATCGAACGTCACTGGCCCAGCTTGTCTCAGTCGGCGCATTGGCCGGACAAATCTCATGCCTGAGGAACTCTTCATCACCTCTTATAACGAGGCTACGAAACGGCACGCCGTCCTTCAGGACGACGGTCTTACCGCTTGGCTCTTCCTTCACCGGCCGAGTGACGATCGAAGGCACACGGCTGCCGTCGAGAGGGCCTGCTTCATCTACAATCGGAAAGCTGCTATCAGCGCCGGGGACGTGAAGAAATACAGACCCAAGCCTCCCCCCATCGCGAAGGGTTACGCTACTGAGTTCGCGGTCACCGAAGATCCATTCCACTACCGCTGGATCCTTGAATGGTCAAAAAGTGGTGAGGCTGTTCTGCTCACGAGAGACGGACAGCCGTGGTGCGTTGTGGAGGTGAACGGAACGAGTAACTACGGCTATTGCAAGAGCATCAAAGCGGAGGGCCCTTGGGGAAGTCCATGGGATCAGCAGAGGTTTGATGGCCTGCGCTGGGGCGGCCCACAAGACGGTGGAGTGGACGGGGGGCAGCCGTTCAGCTCAGTTTCGAATCATTGCTCAGCGGCGGCTGCCTCCCCCCGCTCACCTCTCCGTTAGGTGCCAGGTGCCAGTTCACGCTTCTTGTTATGAACGAGTCGAACCTGATTGTTGGGATAGCGTGGTATCGCCCGGAACAGTATGGGCTGTTGCGAGCACTTTCGGCAGACGCCGATTCGATGGCCAACACGTACGAAGAGTGGCTGGCGGGTGTTACCAGGACGATGGACGATTTGCGCCAGCGAGGCATGGTCGCTCGCAGGGTGGATGTGGAGGTTAGAGACTTGGCCGCCTGGTGCCAGCAGCGGGGCAGGCCTCTCGACGGCGAGGCGCGATCAACCTACGCCGCAGAAATCCTAAGATCAGGAGCCGATGACACATAACCCAGATCCCTCCAGCCAACGCCCGTTGGGGCCTTCAGTCCCGCCTTCGCGGCTCACCTCATCGGCCTAATGCAGCATGAAACATCCCTCAGTTTTACTGGCTGTTTCAGCGCTGATTGCCGGTTTGTTTTGGAGCTTGGCCTCTGACGTAAATGTGGTCCTCATCCATTTCGTTTTTCCCGTTGTGTGGGGTATTGCCATTGCCTTTTTGATATCCAGCACAGCTTTTGCGCGCAGATGCGGCACGCTGATCGCCACAGTACTGCTTGCAGAAACGCTTCGACTCATTATTTGCGGTTCTACGGCAGGCAGGTGGTACGTTACATCTGAAGGTGAAACGCAGCTCGTGATCTTGCTCTCGCTCGCCGTCCAGTTAGCGGTTGCCGTAGCTTCGCTTGCCATCACCCATTTCATCAGACGGAAGAGACATGCCGCCTAACATTACCTGCAGCCGACGCGCCGGTCGCGTCCAGTGCGTATTCCATCGTCTTGGGCGGCGCGTGGCTGAGGTTTCCCGTTGAAAGTTTTATGCTTTTTCGAGCTTCAGCAAAGTTCCGTCGTCAATATTCCTGTGCTCTCGAAACACGCGACTCTCCCGTGCAGCCATTTCCTCAGACATGGAATCTCGACATCTTGAGCCACGGCCGCAGCCAGTTGCTCGTGCTTGCAAGCGAAGAATTCTCTCTTTTCTCGCTTCTCGTTCCAACCTGTCGCGTCGCAATCCTAAATTCCTTCATGACCCCATTTCGAGAGCGTTTGCTCCAACTCTTCGAAAATGTGCGTATCCGTTCGGCGGACCGACCTGATCTTAGCCAGGTTACACTGGTCGGCAGGACAGACCGCAAGATCATCGGCAGTCAAAACGATTTGGTCTTCATGACACAAGAGTTTCTGAAAGACTCAGAGAAACCTGCGTCCGAGGAAACTCTTCGAAAGATCGAGGAACATCTTAATGCAACGCCGATGTCGTATTTGGCAATGGGATCCCCTCTTGAGGCTATGCGCCGCAAAACAGCGTGGCTAAAAGCGTGTTGAATATTGAGCGCACGAAGGAGCATTGGGCAGAAAATGACTGGATCCCATGCTTGCCAGCGCATTCGAAGCGGGATCCAGTATTGTTGTGCCGGTTTTTACAGGCTGTGCTGGTAATCGGACGGCGAGTGGTCCCTCACGGTAGCAGGCGGGGCGCCATTCATCATTACGGATAATGGGCCTCGCGGGTCACTGCTCAGGTGCCGTGCTCTTTGGTCAACTCAAGCAATCCGGCATGAAACCTGCCGGCCCAAACAAAGTGAACCTCCGCCCTGGCGGGGGAGCAAAACACGATCTTCGTAATTGCGTCAATATCGTGGCCGGTTCGATTCAAACCCTCCGCGAAGCGCGCCAACGTATCTACCTCAGCTTCGTCCACCACACCGAAGTTTACCACCGCAAATTACCGCGACTGAACTTGCGGACTTGTCTGAGGCTGTAGTGCCACTTGCTCTGCCGAATCTTCTGGCCGGTAAAACGCCATCGCTCGCGAATACCATCCGTTTTCATTTTCAAGCGGGTAGCACACGATTCATCAGCGCGAGCCCGGCCTGGTCTGCAGCCGGGTTGTCAGCATCGTCTAATCCCAACGGAACCTTAATAACGAGGAAGCTCATTTCAGTGCACTCTTTTCAGCCACTCGCCACTCGCACTGGATTTTCACGGTGTCGTTATCCACCCAGCTTTCCATCCTTGGCCGCGGCCTAAGGTTGAAGTCGGACTGTTTGACTTCGGCCTTCACTGAAATCTTCAACGCCCCACCGGGGAGCGCCTCGACGAGCACCGGCATGGAAACTCGATTGGTAACTCCACCGATGACAAGCTCCCGCGTTGACTCGAACTTGCGCCGCGTGTCCGTGGACGGCTCAGTTGATGTGGCAGTCAAGCCCGAGAGTCTGAAGATGATTTTGGGATGCTCCTGGGCGCGCAGCGTCCTGTGCATAACCGCGGTGATCTGCTCGCCATCGGATCCGATCGCTTTCAGGTTTTTCACAGGAATGAATAATTCAGCGCGTGCTTTGATCTGGCCTCTCCTGGGGGCCTCCTGGGGAAACCCCAAGCCGACTTCCAGAAAACCCGCGATAAGGTTACCTTCGGCTCTCCATTCATGAATGCTCGAGTATCCCTCAATAGCGACCTTGCTTCCTGCAGTTGAATAATAGTGTCGAGAATCTGCACTCGCCTGCTCGCCTGCGCCTTTCGCCTGCCCGAACCAACAGGCAACTCCAAGCGCCAGAATCATGATCTTCGCCAGAGGGTGATGGCTTTCGCGCCTGCGGCCAGCGCCACAACCCCGGCTCCAGGGAACCGGATAGAGAGCCCGACGCTTCCCCGGCGCGGGCTGACGCGATTTAGACCATGCTGCCATCATTGCTCCGTTTCTTGCGATAGAACAATAGAACCAAAAATTCATAGCCCTCCTGTCACGGTCGTCGCTCCGCCCGGATCATGAACTGTAACAGAGAATTGGTTGCCATATGTAGGGGCCTTGCCCTCGAAGAACACCCACCATGCGCTCTCCCGGACCCGCCGTTGAAATGTGGCCCTGGGTTCCCTGTAGGAGGCGAGATTTCTGCCTTCCTTCTCAGCAGCCTCGCGCGCCAGCGTAAGG
>Ga0184628_10001135_pt1 | contig 13316 bp, 4 predicted proteins | sample PLM4_5_b1_FD_133149 | JGI IMG/M metagenome (GOLD analysis project Ga0184628, IMG submission 133149) | Groundwater sediment microbial communities from an aquifer in East River, Colorado, USA - PLM4_5_b1 | ecosystem: Environmental > Terrestrial > Soil > Riparian zone | place: USA: East River... | reverse complement strand
GCCTATCGAGATAGAGGTAGCCCATCGATCGATCTCGTTCCGCCGGGTATTTTTCCGGAGTCCACCTTGAATCGTAAGGCTAAACTCTCAGGTAGGATTCACATGACCTTTTCTAGACATGCGCGCAACTGGTCGGCGACCAATGGTACATGCTCTAGCATGTAAGAAATATGGTCCCCACGAATAGCATAGGTCTCGACCCCTCCGGCAGCCGTTTCTGCCCAGCCGAACGTGCGATCGAACCCGTACCATTGTTCATTGATGATAACCACAAGCCGGCCAGGATAGTTGCTGGGCCAGTTGCTCCGATACTGACTTCGAGCGCGAGCGACGTGTTGCAGAAGCTCTTCCTCACTTACGCTGAGCACCTCTTCAGATTCCTGGGCCGGCTCCGATGTATACTTCTGCGACGACGCCCTTATTTGAGATTTTAGCCCACGAAAAACTTTCCGACCTAAATAGCCCCAACGTTCTCCCTGCGGAAGCTTCTTGCTCTCCTGCCAATGGTAACTTGACGCTGCATCCAAATTCCTGCACCACAGCCAGAATCGCGAACTCCGTAACCGGCTGCGTAGGATATCCAAATCCTTCATCGAATAGGGCCCTAGGCGCAAATAGCTGCCCGGCAAATACGGGCCTCGAGCATCCAACATCACCAGCAAGCCTACTCTTTTGCCCCTTGTCCACAATTGCCGAGCCGTTTCAAACGCTTCCGGCGCACCAGCACAGTCCCCGATTAAGTAATAAGGACCGTTGGGATCAAAATCTTCTATCTCTCGGACATAGCTTGATGCCAATTCTTCAACCGATGCGTGCGGCGGCGTATGGCTGTCGGCGGCTTTTGCCTGGAGGCCATAGAATGAATATTCCTCCATGTACTTTGCGAGCCGCAGAAAGTGTGTGTATTCGCCCTGGACACCGCAGCGATAGGGAAAGCAGAATATCGGCTTTTGGTTCGGTCGGCTACGAAGTTCGATGAGATGGGAATAATTCGCCTTCCCGTTCAAACTGACCACCGGTTTGGATGGATGTTCAAGCCGGGCCGCCAATTGCGCGATTGTCGGCGCTTCAAACAAAGTGCGCACAGGCAGATCCATCCTGAAATCGTTGCGCATTCGTGAGATGACCTGAATGGCTAGGAGTGAGTGGCCGCCTAGGTGAAAGAAGTTGTCGTGGATACCGATTTTGTCGCGTTTGAGAACTTCAGACCAGATACTTGCGAGTATCTCCTCGACAGGGGTCCGGGGAGGGGTAATGGTGTCTGTTAATTGGGACGTAGTTTGGTCTGGAGCTGGTAGCGCCTTACGATCAAGCTTACCATTGGCAGTCAGTGGCAATGATTCCAATGACACGAAAATCGAAGGCACCATGTACTCGGGCAGCTCCTGCAGCAGAAAGGTGCGCAGGTCGCTTGCCAAAGGGGCAAAGCCTGGAGTAGCAACCGCATAGGCTACCAGCCGTCGGTCCCCCGGAATGTCTTCTCGGGCGAGCACGACTGCTTGTTGAATTCTGGCATGTCGACTGAGCATCGCTTCGATCTCACCGAGTTCGATGCGATAACCGCGAATCTTGACCTGATCGTCGATTCGACCGAGAAACTCGATCTCACCCCCAGGTAAGTATCGCACCCGATCTCCGGTCTTGTACAACCGTGCCATCGGATCCTTACTGAAGGGATTCGAAATAAATTTTTCGGATACTAGTTCCGGCCGGTTCAGATATCCTCGTGCTAAACCTGCACCCCCAATGTGGAGCTCGCCCGCAACCCCGACCGGAACGGGATTCAAATGCCCATCAAGAACATAATATTGCGTGTTGGCAATCGGCCGACCCAAAGAAATCTTGCCAATATTCTCTGGCACTCTTTGGATCGACGACCAGATAGTGGTTTCCGTGGGACCATACATGTTCCACAGCGAGGCACAGCGAGGCACGAGCTGGCGGGCGAGATCCTCGGAAAGCGCTTCACCACCACAGAGAATCTTCAATTCACGACCACCCTGCCAACCGCTCGCCAAGAGCATGCGCCATGTAAAGGGCGTGGCTTGCATCATCGTCGCACCACAATCTGACAATTGCGCTGCTAACCGAAATCCATCGACGGCGACATCGCGGCTCGCCAAGACAATTCGACCTCCTACTGAGAGCGGCAAGTAAATCTCTAATCCCGCAATATCGAATGACAGTGTCGTAACGGCAAGCAGCGTATCCTTGCTGCACAATCCGGGTTCGGCAGCCATGGAGGCCAAGAAGTTGCAGACGCTGCCATGCCGAATCATTACACCCTTGGGCGTTCCGGTCGAGCCGGAAGTGTAGATTACATAAGCGAGGCTGTCAGCCGTCGCCTCGTGAGCAAAATTCTCTTCGCTTTCGCAAGCAATTCTCTCACTATCCTCGTCGAGACAAACGCATTGTCCCGGGTACTCTGACAGAATTTCGGTTATCCGCTTCTGGGTCAATAGTACCGGCGCCTGGGTGTCGCGCAGCATAAACTCGAGACGGTCTTTGGGATACTCAGGATCCATTGGCACGTAGGCGCCGCCGGCCTTGAGAATGGCAAGCAAGGCGACAACCATGTCGATGGATCGATCGACACAAAGCGCCACCAGAGTGTCCGGTCCCACGCCAAGTCCGCGCAGATAGCGGCCTAATTGATTTGCCCGGCAGTTTAGCTTTCGGTAGGTCCAGCTCTCATTTTCAAAAACCAGCGCAACGGCTTCGGGATTTTGATTAACGCGTGCTTCGAATAATTCGTGAACGCACCGGCCATCGGAAAAGTCTCGCTCGGTATCGTTCCAATCGATCAGCAACCGTTGCTGCTCGGCTTCGGAAAGGATCGGGTAGGTGTCAATAGATCGTTCTGGTTTGGCGACAATGCCTTCAAGCAGTGTCTGAAAATGGCCCAACATACGCTCGATCCATGCCGCTTCAAACAGATCCGTACTGTACTCTACGCGAAGCATCATCTCGCCTTCGCGTTCGATAAATGCCGCGAAGATGTCGAACTTCGCCCCCGAAGAAGCGACCTCGACGGGAGTCGCCTTGAGTCCCGCCAATTCAAGACTCCCCCGCGGAATATTTTGCAACGCGAACATGACTTGAAAAAATGGCGTGTGATTTTGATCGCGCTCAGGCCTGAGCTCTTCGACCAACTTCTCGAAGGGTACGTCTTGGTGCTCGTACGCTTGCAAAGCGGTTTCCCGTACCTGTGCCAATAGTTCTTTAAACGTCGGGTTGCCGGACAGCTTGCTTCGCAGCACCAAGGTGTTGACGAAAAATCCGATCAGTCCTTCCGTCTCCGACCGTGTCCGTCCAGCAATCGGCGAGCCCACAGCGATGTCGTCTTGTCCCGTGTAGCGATGCAGCAAGACTTGAAACGCCGTAAGTAACGTCATGAACAACGTGGCGCCCTCTTGACGGCTCAGCGCTTTTAACCGATCGGCCAATGACTTTGACAAATTCACACTTTGTTTCGCGCCCGCTCGATTCGCCGAGCCGCCGCGCGGCCGGTCCATCGCCAACTCAATAACCGGAATATCTTTCAGTTGCTCTTTCCAATAGGCGAGCTGTTTTTCCAATACTTCGCCCTGGAGCCATTCTCGCTGCCACAACGAATAATCGGCGTACTGAACCGGCAATTCGCCAAGCGGGTTAGGCCGGCCTTGGCTCAACGCAGTGTAAATAGCCGCGAGCTCGCGGGAGAAAATACCGCTCGACCAACCATCCGAAGCGATATGATGTTTCACCTCGATCAATACATGGGAATTGGCACCGAGCCTGACCAGCGCCAGTCGGAGCGGCAAATCGTTTCGCAGATCGAAAGTACGCTCTCTCAGGTCCGCGGCTATCTTTTGCACCGCATCATCGCGTTGACTCTCAGCAACTTCACTGATATCTACGACCGGCAATTCGATGCCCGTCGCTGCGCCGATTTGCTGTACCGCCTCACCGTCATGGGTCAGGCCGTAGGTCGTGCGCAGCACTTCATGGCGCTCGACTATCATACTCAGTGCACTGCGCAGTGCGCCAATGTCTAGCGGCCCGTCCAATCGGACCGCCGAACGCTCGTTGTAAGCGAAACTTTCAGGTTCCAGCTGGTCGAGAATCCACAGCCGCTGCTGCGCGAACGACAGCGGCGCCGACTCCCGCTGGGCCCGGCGTGGAATGGTCATCTGCGCCGCCATGCGACCGCGGCCTTGCTGCAGTTTCAACTCAAGTAAGGCCCGCTTCGCCGGAGAAAGAATCGCAAGACGCTCGGTTAACTTATCGCTCTCCATCAAGACTCCACCTTGGGTAGTTGCCCCTTGTAGATTGAGTCAGCAATCGCGCTAAACATCGCTTCAACTTCGGCCAAAAGTTTATCCATTCTAGATTCACTTACCAAGCTTCAATATATAGACGGCACTATGACATTATCAATCAACCTAGGTCCCGGAAAACGATCCATCACGGCGTGCGCGACGGAAATATACAGCGGCCCAAACAGATGATAACCTGCTGCGGTCCAGCTTGCCACCAGGCGTTTACCGTAGAGCGACCATAAACCCGCCGGACGAGGGCACCACAGAAACCGCTATTTTCTCTATATGATTCCAGTGGTTGCTCGCTGAGATAGCCGCGCCGTCACTGGGCCGATACCATGGCAGTTTCGTACCCCACGACAGAAAGAATTGGCCACTTCAAACTTCCGTCGTTCTGCGCATGCCTTCATCGGCCAGCTGTTTCTGCGCTTCATCCTCGGTCATCACTTCCACCTCGCGCAGCATCTGCACTAGCTGTTCATCGCTTGCCCGATTGGCTTGGTTCTGCACAATGATAGCCGCCATCTCGGCAACCGTCGGTGCGTCGAAAAGAGCCTTGACGGACAGCTCCAATCCAAATGTTTGGATCACCCGAGTGACCACACGAGAAGCGGCCAGCGAATGGCCGCCGAGGTCGAAGAAACTGTCGTGAATGCCTATTGGAACCACTAACAATACCTCTGACCATATCGAAGTGAGCTGCTCTTCCGTCGTGGTTGACGGTGGTGCATAAGGATTATTTAGGTCGGGGCGAGTGTTTCCTGGATCAGGCAAGGCCCGGCGGTCTAATTTTCCATTCGCTGTTAGCGGCAACGTATCGAGGAGCACAAAAGACGATGGAATCATATAGTCGGGTAACTTCGTCCTCAGCATAGTGCGCACTTGTCTGATGTCGGGTTTGGGCTGAACTGGCGATGTGAGATACGCAACCAATCGAACTTCCCCCGATTCGGTCTCTTTCGCTACCACCACAGTGTCTTGAATCTCCGACTGCTCGCGCAGAGCTTGTTCAACTTCGCCGATCTCCACTCCGTAGCCACGAATCTTGACGCGGAAATCCTTGCGGCCTTTGTGAATCAAGCAGCCATCGGGAAGCATGAGGCCAAGGTCTCCAGTATGATAGATGCATTCATCGGGGTTTGCCGGGTCGTTCTTGAACTTAGCGGAGGTTAATTCCGGGTTGCGCCAGTAACCTGGAGATAAATACTTGCTGCGCACGACGATCTCACCGATTTCATTGTAACCGAGCGGTTCGCCTTGTTCGTTCCACAGTAAGATCTCCTTCTCTTGAACGGCATAACCAACCGGAACGTCTCCACCCGGAAGTTTCGTAGCGTAGTCGATATAATACTCAGTCAGCATGTGCGTTTCGCTGGAAGATAAGCCGTTAGCTAAAATGCTGTACTCGGAGAAATAGCGTTTGTAGAGATCGACATCGGACTTGCAAACTGTTTCACTTCTCAACCTGAGCAATCGCATATCGGGGAATCGGTCCGGTGCCGTCAAATTTTCGCACAGGTTCCGAAATAAGGGAGCTGCAATGAGACAGACCGTGACTTTCTCCTGCGAGAGCCAAGTGCTGAGGCGACGAATTCCCTCTTTCTTAACGTCGAACGGCAAGAGCGCGGCTCCATTCAACAATGCGAAAAAAGGGTTGGTAATGGCATTTGCCGTGCCGGATGAAAAATGTGAAATTCGATCCTGTGGACAAAATCCGTCCGCATTCGTGCGCAACATGACGTGATGCAACAACGTGTTGTGATTATAGATGACCCCCTTAGGCTGTCCCGCGGAGCCCGAAGTATGAACAACATATGCGAGCGCGTCGGGGGCAATCTTGATGTCGGGATTCTCGCTTGGGACGTTGGGATCGATGGAGTCGAAATTAATTACCGGCTGGTCTGCCGGCATAAGTTCATCGGCCAACGAGTTGCTTTGTCCGTCGGTAACTGTCAGTTCCGGCGAGCAATCTTCTAGCATGGCTGCGAGCCGTGTTTTGGGCAGGGATCCGTCAAGCAGCATAAAGGAACGCGCAGCTTTTAGGACACCCATCATCGCGGCGATTTGCTTTATGCCTTTGTCTATAAGCACTGCGATAGGCACCGCGTTGTTTCCCGCGCGCTCGGCGATGACCCGAGCCACTCGATTGGCCAAGGCGTTAAGCTCTGCATAGGTGACCACTTCTTCCCCGGATTTGATCGCCGTGTTATCCGGGTATCGCCACACGATCCTTTCGAACCGCGCTGGGATAGAGCTCTCGACATCTGCCATCGGAAACTCGACATATGTCCCCGAGGGGTGCAGACACTTCTCGCGGATCCTTTGCTGCGCCGGCGGAAGCTTGAAGCTATGTTTTGGCGAATCATCCATGTCCGTCTCTCCTTCGTCGCCGACCGCTACTCAGCGACTATTTTCTGCGCCTCTTCCTCCGTCATCGCCTCCACTTCGCGCAATATTTGCGCCAGCTCTGGGTCGCTTGCCTGCTTCGCGTGGTTCTGCTCAATCATTGCCGCGATCTCGGCAATGGTGGGCATTTCAAATAAGCTGCGCAACGGAAACTCGATAGAAAAAGCACCACGGATTCGCGATACGATTTGCACAGCTAAGAGCGAGTGGCCGCCAAGATCGAAGAAGTCGTCATGAACCCCAACCTGCTCCACCTTGAGCATCTCCGCCCAGATCCCTGCCAACACCTCTTCCGTGGCTGTCCGCGGGGCGATGTACGTTTCTTTCAGTTCGGCTCTAGTTGGGTCGGGCGCGAGTAACGATTTTCGGTCAAGCTTGCCGTTGGGAGAGAACGGCAGCGATTCCAAAAACATCAACGTGGTGGGCACCATGTAATCGGGAAGTTTCTCTCGCAGATAACCGCGCAGCTCGCTCGCCGATATGTTCATGCCCGGACTCACAACCGCATAAGCAACCAACCGCTGATCACCCGGATTGTCTTCTCGCGCCAGCACAACCCCCTCTCGAACCGCTGGATGTTCAATCAGCACCGCCTCTATCTCTCCCAGCTCGATGCGATGACCGCGAATTTTGACCTGGTAATCTCTGCGGCCAAGATATTCAAGATTACCGTCGCTCAGATAGCGAACTAAATCTCCAGTCTTGTAAATTATCTCGCCAGACAGTTCCTCAAACAGATTGGCGACAAACTTCTCCCGCGTAAGCTCGGCGTCATTGACATAGCCGGCACCCACCCCATCACCCGCTATACAAAGCTCGCCGATCACTCCGATCGGACAAGGGTGCGAGTGCTCGTCAAGTGCCACCAGCGCAACATTGTTGATAGGCTGCCCAAGGGGAACAAAGCTACAGGCGCCCATATTGTGGCGATCCAGACGGTAATAAGCACAGATATCAGTGCATTCTGTCGGTCCGTAGGTATTGACGATTTCACTTTGGCACGATTCGCTCTGCAACCAGCGCCGTAGTCGGGGGAGCAAAATCGGCTCTCCTCCTAAAAACACCTCCCGTAAACTCGTTAACTCTTGGTATCCACTCTGTTCCGCCTGTTCGACTAACGGATAAAAGGCGCTGGGCGTGCAGTTAATCAGAGTGATCTTTTGCTCGGCAACGATCCGGTTGATGGTGGCAGGATCGTATTCCGCTCCTGCAATTAGATGCAGTTCCCCGCCCCGGATCAGCGGACCGAAGAAATTTTTCTGGGTGAGATCAAAGCTCGGAGATGAAATGACCAAGGCTTTGTCCTTTTCCGTGATCTCGAAGGACCGGGTGTACCAATCGACCAGGTTGGTAAAACCTTGGTGATACACCCCGGCGCCTTTGGGACGACCCGTGGAACCGGATGTAAAAATAACGTAAATCAAATCGCTTGGCTGGCTTAGATGGCTGGGGTTGGCTTTGCTTTGTTTCTCGATCACGGACCGGCTGTTCACCAGATCCATTGATTGCACCTGGACCGATCCCGATAACTCTGCCGCTCCCTGCGTGATTGCTATCGAGGCTTGAACGCTTTGCAGCATCGACTCAAGCCGTTCCTGAGGATAACCGGGATCGACTGGAAGGTAGGCACCGCCGGCTTTGAGAACTCCATAGATCGCTATCACCAGATCGATCGATCGCTCAAGGCAGAGCGCGACCAGCGTATTGGCTGTTACTCCGAGCGCTCTTAGATGATAGGCTAGCTGATTGGCGCGCTCGTTGAGTTCTCGATAACTCAGCCGATTCTCACCGCACACCACCGCTGTGGCCTTTGGGGTCTTTGTCACCTGTTCTTCGAATAACTGATGAATGCATTTGTCCGAAGGATAGTCTCGCTTAGTTTGGTTCCACTCCACCAAAAGCTGATGCTTCTCTGCTTCGCTCAACAATGGCAATTCATCGATCCGCCGCTCCGGGTTATCCACTATCCCCTCTAACAACCTCTCATAATGCCCCAGCATCCGTTCGATCGTCGCTGACTCAAAAAGATCCGGATCATATTCGATCTCGGCCTCAAGGCCATCGACCTCGTTTGTCATTGCCAAAGACAAATCGAATTTTGCTATCCCAGAATTCAGTTCGAAGGGCTCGACTTTTAATTCGGGCGACTGAACAATCTGACGAGGATAGCTTCTCAACTGAAAGGTGACCTGAAAAAGCGGACTACGGCTCAGATCGCGATCTGGTTGCAGCTCTTCGACTAATTTTTCAAATGGCACATCTTGATGTTCATAAGCCCCAAGCGCGACTTCACGTACCCGCGCCATTAGGTCGCAAAAAGTGGGATTGCCGGACACGCTATTTCTAAAAACTAGTGTATTGGCAAAGAAGCCAATCAAACCTTCGAGTTCCACGTATTGACGATTCGCGATCGGGCAACCCACCGCGATGTCATCTTGACCGGTGTACCTGTAAAGTAGCGTATTGAACGCCGCGAGCAACGTCATGAAGAGCGTTGTTCGTTCGGTCTTCGCCAGGTTGTTCAGCCGATCGGTGAGGCGTTGAGGATACTTCGCGGATAGAGCCCAGTTGCGGCTGCTTGGCAGCGCAGGTCGGCCGCGGTCGGTGGGTAGATTGAGATCGGAAACTTCCGCGAGTCTTCGACCCCAGTAAGACAGTTGTCTGTCCAGCACGTTCCCCTGTAACCATTCGCGTTGCCAAACTGCGAAATCGGAGTATTGGATCGGTAGATCGGGCAACGGGCAAGGCTGACCTTGCAACAAAGAATCGTAAAGAGCCATTAGCTCCTGGCATAATATCACCATGGACCAGCCGTCCGAGGTAATGTGGGGCAGGACTAAGAGCAGGACGTGATCGTGTTGGGCTAGCCGCACCAAACTGGCCCGCAGCATGACATCCGTCGACAGATTATAGGGCCGCAGGACTAGTTCATTTAATGTCGCGATCAGCGTGTCCTCGCGGCAATCTATCGGTTGATCGCTCAGATCAACGAATGTCATGGGAACCTTCACGGATGGCCTGATTACAAGTATGGGCAGGCCATCGACCTCGCGAAAGTTGCTGCGCAGAGTTTCATGCCGACTCACAATGGCGTCGAGCGCTTCCTGCAGTACTGTAAGGTTAAGTTCGCCTCGGAGCTTGAGCGCACGCGAGACATTGTAACGCGGGCTGTTGGGCTCGAGTTGATCCAAAAACCAAAGCCGCTGTTGGGCAAACGAGAGCGGCGCGGATTGGCGATCTTTTCTTTTGGGAATGAATTGCTTCTGCATCACAAATTACCCCGCAACAGTGTGCCTAGTCGCGCGGATAAGGTGCGTGCGGGTCGACACGCACGTTGATACAGCTAGCCTGACCCGAGACCACAGCGCGCTCCAGTGCCGGTCTTAAGTCTTCCGGGCGGTCCACGTATTCCCCATGACCACCGAAGGCTTGCATAATTTGCTCGTAATGAATGTCGGGTTGAAACATGGTTATCCGCTCCTCGTAGCCCGGGAAAAAGGTTTTCTGGTTAATCGCACCCATGTTGCCATCGTTGTTAGCCACCACGACTAAGATGGGAATCTTGTGCCGCACTGCGGTTTCCATATCCATGGCAGTCAAAGCAAATCCCATGTCACCGCACACGGCAATCACCAGCCGATCTGGCTGAGCGATTTTAGCACCGACAGCGTACGGTACACCGACTCCCATACAGCCGTTAGTTCCCGCGGTAAAACGTGTGACCGGCGAGTATGCCGGTAAAACCCGCTGACCGACTGCCATGGAAATGTTGCCGTCAAGAATACAAATTGCATCGCGCGGTAGAAAATCTTTGATCTCTTTATACATGCGATGAGGCGACATCGGCAGCACGGTGCTGCTCATCTGAACTTCCAACTTGCATGTTCGGCTCTCTCGTTCCGCATCTAATGCTGCGTGCCACGGCGCCAAGTTATTTTTCTTAGCCGCGCCAAGCTTGTACGTCATCTGAAACAGAATTTCTCGGAGAACCGATTTTACGTCACCAACGATGCCGACCGTCGGAGCGCGATTAATCCCAACCTCAGGCTCATGAATATCGATCTGGATCAATTTCGCATCGCGGGCGAGCTGTGTGCCGAAGCGAAAAGTCCAATCAAGGCGAGCACCTAACAATAAAACTACGTCCGCCTTTCTCTGCAGGGTATCGCGCACAGGGTTCGCACATAGAACATGATCGTCTGGCAAATAGCCCCGTCCCATCGGGGACGTAATGAAAGGTATACCAAACTCGTCGACGAACCGGCGCAGTTCAGCGTAGGGCTCCGACCACCGGACTCCCTTACCAACTATGATCGCTGGCCGCGCTGCACCAAGCAAAAGATCGGCGGCCCGCAAGATCGCTTCGTCATCGAATCGCGGTGCTTCGACGGGCGCGAATGGAGGCATCTCGGTCGCTTGGACAGTGGCCGTTAGCACATCTTCAGGCAGATCGAGGTACACCGGCCCGGGTCGACCGCTGATCGCGATCTGGAACGCTTGATTGAGGTAGTGCGGAATCTCCGAAGTCTTTTCCACCACCGCGGACCATTTGGTGATCGACTGAAAAATCGGCACCGCGTCCAGGTCTTGAAAGGAGCCCATGCCGCGCATGTTCAAAGGCCGTCTGCCGCCCAAGACGACGATCGGCCAGCAGTTATCTTTAGCCACCAGCACGCTGGTAACAGCGTTTGTGATCGCTGGACCGGCAGAGAATAGCGCTACTGCCGCGATCCGTCCGCTGACGTAGTTTTGGGCGATCGCCATCAACACGCCAGCGTGTTGATGGCGCACGCCAATCGGCCGGATGCCGAGCTTAGCGCAGTTGGAGAACGCTTCTTTAGTCGGCGTACCCGCTATGTTGTACACATGCGTGACGCCAAGACTTTTCAAACTCTGCGCCACCAGCGAATGGCCATCGGTTTTCGTCAGCTTGGCGTTCCGTTCGCCGTGCGCTTCGAATTTCTTTGACGGTTCTTCAATCATGATTATTCCCGGCCAAGCAAATACTGCGGTTCAGTCTAGCCGCCGTCCGTGTCCTCCAGCGCCCGGGCGATTTCATCAGCCAACTCCGCGACGGTCGATTTGGCGAAGACAGTCGCAATCGAAAGATTGACGTCGAACCTGGCTCGGATACGGCTAATCACTTGAAATGCGCGCAACGAATCGCCGCCGAGATCGAAGAAGTCATCGGTCGCACCCACTTGTTCCACACCGACAACTTCGGCGAAAATAGTCGCCACCGCACGTTGGAGATCAGTCTGCGGCGCACAGCTTTCCGATTTGAGCTGATCGGCAAGTTTCTCAGGCAAACCGTTGCGGGCAATTTTACCGGTGGCACCCAGTGGGATGGCATCGACGAAAACGATCTGGCGTGGCACTTTGAAGTCCGCCAGTGTGGTCGCGACAAATTGTCTAAGTTCATTCACACTCGCCCGCGCTTGCGGGCGCAGTACCACCGCCGCCGCGACTTCCTCGCCAAAAGTCGGATGAGGCACGCCAAAGGTCACCGCATGTTCAACCGCTGAGTGAGCCAGCAGTGCCTCGTCGACTTCCCGTGGAGAGATCTTTTCACCACCCCGGTTAATGATTTCTTTGAGACGCCCAGTGATGAACAGATAACCGTCGGGGTCGAGATAGCCCTGGTCCCCCGTCCTAAACCAACCCCGTGTAAACGCTTCGGCGTTGGCTTCACTGTTGCCATAGCCGGACATGACATTGGCACCGCGAATCACGACTTCGCCAATTTCACCGCCGGCTAATAAATTGCCGGTTTCATCCATGATCGACACTTCCGGTCCCGCCGCCGGTCCAACCGAGCCGGACTTGCGCTGACCGGGCGGCAACGGGTTGCTGGCCATCTGATGCGCCGCCTCGGTCATGCCATAGGACTCAACCACAGGAACTTGGAACGCTTCCTCTAAGCCCTGCATCACCCGAGCAGGTAGCGCGGCGGACGAAGATCGGATGAATCGGAGCGAGTGATTGCTGAACGCCATCGGTTCCGCTTGCGCGTAATCGATAACAGCGTGATGAATCGTCGGCACCGCCGTGTACCAAGTCGGACGAAAAGCCTTAAGCCATGAGAAGAAGTGCTCGATCTCGAAGCCTGCAGCGCAAACTACACTGCCCCCCGCTATCACCGATGAAAGCAGCGCGCCCACCAGCCCGTGGATGTGAAACAGCGGTATGACGTTGAGGCAGCGATCCGCTTCGCTCAGCCGCAAAATGGCGGCAATGTTCCCGGCTGAGGTTATGAGATTGGCATGGGTCAACGGAACCATTTTGGGCCTTGAGGTTGTCCCGGAGGTATGGAGTACCAGCGCGATATCGTTTGCTTTTGGTAAGTCCACATCTGCAGTTAACGGCAGCTCGTTATCTCGTAAATCAAACATACCGGCCGCTGCTTCAGATTTAGGTAACAACTCAATGATTGCAATACCGCGCTCTTCAGCGACCGCGACGGCCGCGGAGTTCACGCCCGATTGCACAATCAACACTTTTGGATTGAGGTCGGAGAGATAGAACTCAAACTCGCGACGGCTGTAGGCTGGATTCAACGGCGCACAACTCGCTGCGGCGGCGACACCAAGAAACGTCACCGCCATGTCG
>Ga0184628_10001133_pt1 | contig 13327 bp, 14 predicted proteins | sample PLM4_5_b1_FD_133149 | JGI IMG/M metagenome (GOLD analysis project Ga0184628, IMG submission 133149) | Groundwater sediment microbial communities from an aquifer in East River, Colorado, USA - PLM4_5_b1 | ecosystem: Environmental > Terrestrial > Soil > Riparian zone | place: USA: East River... | reverse complement strand
CGGAAGTACTCACCGTTGCACCCGCTCGTTACTCCGAGCGTGATAGCTCTGGCCTTCGGGGTTTGCGTGATCGTCGGAGTAGTTTTTGGGACTCTCCCCGCGCTGAGAGCTGCGCGCATGGATCCGATCGCAGCGCTGCGCCACGAATAGCAGCCGCATGCTTCACGACCACCCTGGGACTTTTATGCATTACGCGAGACGGCGAATCCTGATTTGATGACCGCCGGAGCGCGCCACCAACCCATCCGCATACGGACGCGCGGGCTGCAAGTCGGCAATTCGGAAGTCGCTCCGCTCGAGGTGGAAATCCGGACGAATGGTGGAAGCGTCGATGCGCTGGCGCTCGGCGCCGATCAGAAGCCGGCGGTTGGAAGAACAGTCGTGCTCGTGCCGGCGCAGCGAAAACAGAATTCCGTGCTTTACATCGTGGGCAGACCGATCCACAGGGCCATGTCGTGATGTCGAATGTGGCGGCATTACAGCAGGGTGCTCCATGCAAACTCCAGGCAGGCCGTATGCCTGGCATTTCACATGAGCGGCATCCTATGAAATGATCCGGACTCTGCGGGAATTGGGATCCGTCGGTTTAGTACCATTGGAGGGAGAGGCATCCGTGCGAGTTTTGATTGTTGAGGATGAAAAGAAAGTCGCGAGCTTTATCGCGAAAGGGCTTCAGGAGGAGGGCCACGCCGTCGACATGATGCACGACGGCGAGAACGGCGCTATACAGGCTCTCAGCGTTGACTACGATATCGTTGTGCTGGACCTCATGCTGCCGAAGCGGTCCGGACTGGAAGTACTTCGCGCCATTCGGCGCGAGAAGACGAGGCTGCCCGTCCTCATTCTTACCGCAAAAGGCGAACTCGAAGATCGAGTCTCGGGATTGGATGCCGGCGCCGACGACTACCTGGTCAAACCTTTCGCGTTTGCCGAACTTTCCGCGCGAGTGCGAGCGCTTCTTCGGCGCGGAACCGGCGAGGATACGCGCCTTCGGGTTGCAGACCTGGAGATAGAGACGGCAACCAGGATGGTGAAACGCAAGGGACAACCGATCGATCTGAAGCCGAAGGAATACGCGCTTCTGGAATTCCTGATGCGCTATGCCGGCCGCCCGATTACGCGCACCATGATTACCGAACATGTCTGGGATATTCACTTCGACAGCATCAGCAATGTCGTTGACGTCCATATCAATTCGCTGAGGAACAAAATCGACAAGGGCTTTTCTTTCCCCTTGATTCACACGGTTCGCGGCGTAGGTTACATGCTCTCGGACAAGGAACAATGAAACCGCTTGGAGTCACTCCCAAGCTGACGTTTCTGTTTGCCCTGGTGTTCACCGTGATGCTTGGCGGCCTGTACATTGCAACGTACTACCTGCTGGCGAATGAACTGGAAACGAACCTCAATCAGGAATTATTGGATCGAGCCGCAGGGCTGAAGGGCTATATCGATTTTGAGAATGATCTGCCCGTGCTCACTTTCGACTCCAGCGATGCCGAGGAATCCCTCTTTGTGACGACAGCGACACGCTACTTCCAGATTTACGACCTCGCGACTGGCACGCTGGTGCATCAATCTCAGGAGCTGGGCCTGATGGGACTGCAGTTTAGTCCGGAAGAAATTCTCCAGATCAGCGGAGGCCCGACATTGATGGATATCCTGACGGATCAGGGACCATTGCGTTTCTACAACGACCATGTCATGAGCCCTTCCGGCAAAATGTACATGTTGCAAGTGGGAATGTCGCAGCAATCCAAGCAGGTCGCGCTGGATCGATTCGTCCGATTGACGGTGTGGCTGATTCCCTTCGGACTTGTTGTCGCAGGCACCTCGGGGTGGTTTATGGCCAGGCGTGCGTTGAAGCCGGTCCAAAACATAGCACGCGCTGCAAAGCTGATCGAGCTTTCGCATCTGAGCCAGCGTATTCCTCTGCTGGGCAGCGGGGACGAGTTTGACCAGCTCGCCCTCACTTTCAATGAGACATTCGCACGATTGGAACACGCCGTTGGTGAAATGAAGCAATTCACAGGCAGTATCGCTCACGAATTGCGCACTCCACTGACGGCACTGCGCGGCGAGGCGGAAATTGCACTCCTGCACGGCGAGTCGCCGGAAGACTTCCGGCGGGTGCTGTCAAGCCAGCTGGAAGAATTTCAGAAGCTCACCCGTCTGATCGATCAGCTCCTGATGCTGGCTCGAGCCGAGGCCGGAGAGTTTCATCTTGAGCGTGTCCCTGTCTTGCTGGTTCCATTGCTGAAATACATCGTTGAAACACTCACTCTTCTCTCGGACGAGAAGGGAGTGGTGCTGAAACTGGAGTCCGATCCGGGAATCGTCGTTCGAGGTGACAAGGAGTGGCTCGAACGCGCCCTGCTGAATCTTCTGGATAACGCGATCAAGTACACACAAGCTGGAGGTCGCGTGACTGTGCGGACGTCGAAGGAGCAACCCGGCGTCCGAATTGAAGTGGAGGACACCGGAGCAGGAATACCACCGGAAGCATTGCCCCATATCTTCGAACGTTTCTATCGCGCAGACCCGGCACGAGACAAAGCCGTCGAGGGCGTGGGCCTGGGATTGAGTCTCGTCAAATGGATAGTCGAGGAGCACGGCGGCTCCATTGAAGCCGCCAGCAAAACCGGCGAAGGCGCTCTCTTCACCATTGTCCTGCCTCAAGATTAAGCAGAATTAATCTTCAGTTCATGCCCCCCTAATCTGGCGGGCGTTTAATTCTCCGTAGCCGGGACGCAACAAGGCGTTCATACAAATATGAAAAGAAAACAGGAGAATTCCATGATCACACGAAACAGGCTGGCTGCGATGGCAGCAGCCGTACTGCTGACAACATCCTTCGGACTGGCTCAGACCAAACCGAAACCGGCCAAGGCCACCACGCACGTGATGAGCGGAACCGTGCAGTCCATCTCGGGCTCCGGCCCGGGAACCACCCTTGTCATCAAGGGTTCGAAGAGCTCGGACAAGCCAGTAACGCTCACGTTCGATGCCGCAACTACCAAAACGGGTGACCTGGTTCAAGGAGCCAAAGTCAATGCGCATTATCGCGTCGATAATGGCGAGAACATCGCGACCAGCATCACGGCCTCAGCCGCGAAGCCGGCAGCCAAGACCGCGTCATCCACAACCCCAGCGAAGAAGTAAATCGAGCCCCGGGGACGGAATCTCGGGGACGGGGGTGAGAATTGAATTTCATGAAATTCCACCCCGTCCCCGGAATTCTCACCCCCGTCCCCCAAATTCCGATCGCCGCACCTGCAATCTCGGGTTTCGACGTGGATGAATGAATGTCGTGCCGGATTCGATTCAGGAATGGATCCGCTCTAGGTCGCGGTCTTGAGTATGTAACCCGCCCGCTCAACGGCAAGCCGCGTCGTTTCGATCGCCTCGGGTTTCTCGTTGTGGGGTAATACGGGAACTGCGGGCGCTGCCATGAGTTCTCTGAGAATTTTTTCCGCTTCCGGGCCTGCCAGCGCTTCCATCAATTCGTACAACCCGCCTTCCCGTTCTTCCAGGGGATTATGAACTTCAAAGATGGACCGCAGGGTGAGGATGATCGAATGAGTTGGCGGAGGCACAAGCAACGACACAATGGCGCCGTGATCCAGGCGCAGACGTTCCGCAAGTTCAGCTTTCCGGCCCCCCTGCCACCTGGCAATCGCGGGTAAGACGATCTTCTCTTCCATGGAAATATGGCGAAGAATGCCCTTCCTGAACTCCGAGTACGACTCCATATCGACAGTTCCGCGCTTTGCGACTGCACGTGTCAGCAATGCATCCAGCCGCTTGTGATCATCAGAAAGGTATTGGTACAGAGTTCCTGGCATGAATCTTCTCCGAATCTTGGGGACGGGGGTAAGAACTGGAATAATACCCCCGTCCCCTGAATTTCCGCGAATTCACCGCAACCGGTCCTTTGCCGCGTGGAATTCGGCGGAATCCGAGACGGCATTCTCCCGGGTGCCCAAATATTCGACCTCGCTGAAGAGATTCAGAAGCCGCACCCTCAAGGTTGGAGCGGCGGAGAGGAACTCGGATGCGGCATTTCCTTCCAGCGAGTCCAGAAACTCAATGCCTCCCCTGGGATCGAAGCCCGCCGTCCACGCGTATTGGACCCCAAGCTGATCCGCTTCCTTCTGATACTTCTCAACCGCACTGTCCATCACATGGTCCACGACACCGCTGAGTCCCTGCATTCCGTATCCGATGCCGTAATAGGCGGCCTGGTTCAGGCCGGGGCTGAAAATGCCGGTTGCGATCTGCGCAACCGGCATCACCATCTTTGAGACGAGAGAGCGCTTCGATGCTCGCGCCCCATGACGTGCCGCGATACGTGCAATTTCCCGCGACAGGACAAAAGCGAATTCGGATTCGGTGTGCGCCGCAATCAGAACTCCGGAATTGACATAAAGGAAACCTCCGGGCAGCGCCATGATTTTGAGATCGTTACTGTCGACCACGGTTACGTGCAGAGGAACTTTCAGATCCGAATGGATTGCAATCCGGTTTGCAAGCTGCCGAACATAATCCTGAATATTCTGATCGTGAAGTTCGGCAGGCAGCCAACCTCCCGCTGTCATCTGACGCACAGCCTGTTTGCCGAACTCAATATCTTCCGCCGGATTTTTGGCAATGCTCCGATAGCCAATGTCCTCCACATCGCCATGCGGGCGTTGCCGGCTCTCTCCCTGATCGATGCGACGGAGGATTTCCTCGCGTTGTTCGGGCCAGTGCTCGATGAGCCACAACCGGGTCAGCTGTTTTTCGTACTCCGCGGGAATGGTAACGTCGTGCTCTTCGACCTTCTCCCGAATGCCCCGTTCCAGAGCACCGATATCGACGTGCAACTGTGAGCGACGCGCGCGCATTCCCGGTGTGTCGACCGATCCAATCCGGTTGAGTGCCTCCAGTTCGGCCCGCGCCGCATCAAGCTCGCTCTTCCACTGCTTTTCTGTTTTCCTGGAGGCTTTGAGCTTCTCGTCCCGTTCACTCTCAATTCTGGATCGAAGGTTTCCAAACTCATCGCGGGAATACTTCGCAGGTTCAAGCAACTCGACGTAAGGCATGTATGCTCGGTCCTGGAGGGCGACCGGGACGGCAACCGGCGAAATCTCCGGGTCTGGGGGTGGCAGTACGACAAGTACTGCAAAGAAAATATAGAGGGACATCACAAATCCTCCTCGGCGTGTTATTCCCCCTCGACAGTTGACGCCCCTCGCCGAAAAACGTCGCCGGACAGCTGCTGCTTTTCCGGTTCATCGGAGCGTGATATTCTCTGCGGCCAATCCTTTGATGCCTCATATGACTTTCCAGCCAAACTCATTCCGGTTCGTTCTCCGGCGTGTTGCAATACTTGGCATGGTATGGACTCTCGCTTCCACTGCATCATGCTCGCAGGCGAAAACTGTCGAAACGAAGGACACGCCCGGAGCCCGTCTTGTCGAACGATCCATTGCTTCAATGGGAACCGAACTGCGTCTGAGCGTGTGGACGGCGGATCCTTCCGGCGCCGCTTCCGCATTCGATGCGATCAACCAGGAGTTCCGACGTCTCGAAGACTTGATGAGCAACTGGCGGAGTGGCAGCGATATTCAGAAACTGAACGCTGCTGCCGGCGAGCATCCTGTTCCGGTTGCACCTGAGCTCCGGGAACTCTTCCGAACGGCACATCAAGTCAGCGACTGGACCAACGGAAAATTCGACGTGACATTTGGCGTCATGTCGGGACTCTGGAAATTCGACTTTCAGAACGAAGACGAAACCATACCGATTCCCAGCGAAGTAGCCCGCCGGCGAAAACTCATCGATTACCGCGATCTGAAAGTCGACGAACAGAAAGGAACCGCCTTTCTCGTTCGCGAAGGCATGGTCGCAAACCTCGGCGGTATCGGAAAAGGGTATGCTGTGGATCGTGCAAGGAACATCCTGCGAGCGGCAGGCTTTCGCAATTTCATGATTCAATTTGGCGGCGACATGTATGTGGCAGGCGTCCCGGGAGAGAGGCCATGGCGTCTCGGGATTCAGGATCCAAGAGGAACCGACAATCGTATTTTTGCATCAATGGAATTATCGGACAGCACATTCAGCACGTCCGGCGATTACGAGAGATTCTTTATTAAGGACGGACGCCGTTATCATCACATCATCGATCCGGCGACCGGCGAGCCTTCCATCGGTTGCCGCAGTGTGACAATCATCACTGAAAGTGCAACGATTGCCGACGGGCTGTCGACCGGAGTATTTATCATGGGACCCGAGGCCGGCATGGCGCTTATCGAAAAGCTGCCGGATGTCGAAGGCGTGATTGTCAGTTCAAAAAACGAAGTGCTGGTTTCGTCGGGTCTGAAGGGCCGTCTGACAGTACTGGCGCAACCGACGGATGCACCATAGGAGGACCCGGTCATGTCGATCCACAAAATAGTTCTGACCATCGCAGTAACATTCGCCTTTCTTCTGGTCCCGCATTCGTCGAGAGCACAACTGGCGAGAGGGCCGCTGGCAAACATCAAGAGCATCAAATGCACATTCCCGGTGATGGCCGTCGGCACCTGGGGCGACACTGGGCCCGAAGGCAAGTTGAAGCCACCGACTCTGCGCGAACCGTTGCAGTTCGACGCGATCAACACCGACGAAGGTACGGCCGAACTGAAAAGCGGTTACGGCAAGTTCGACATAATCGTGCGTTACTCCGGAGGGTACCTGCACTTCATTCAATCGTTCCTCGACGGACCGCTTCATGTGACGACTATTCTTGAAAAGAAAACCGCGAGCGGAAAGTTCAAAGCCATGCACTCCAGACACGAATTTACGGATTTTGCACTGACTGGATTCACGTCGAGCCCGGAACAGTACTACGGCGAGTGCGAAATACTGCAGTGATGTATGATGGCGCCGCAAGAATTCCGCACACTCCATTTACCTGGGACAAAGCCTAAAACGAGGAGACAGTCATGCCCAATATGAAATTGTTCAGCGGCGCTATTGCCACGGGTGCGATGACCGCTGCCGCAATGCTCTATACCACCTTCGCCCAGGCGCCAGCGCCGCAGGCGGCCGCAGCGGTATCGGCGGTTCTGCAGAATTATTCTCCAGTGACCGCAGAACGCCTGAAGAATCCGGAACCGGAAAACTGGCTGATGGTGCGCCGGAGCTATGACGGATCCGGCTACAGCCCGCTGAAACAAATCACGACCGACAACGTTTCGCGGCTTAAACCGGTGTGGGGAATTCTGACCGGCGAGGGACGTGTCCACGAAGCAGCGCCCATCGTCAACAACGGCGTGATGTTTGTTTCCACTCCCAATAATCAGGTGATGGCAATGGACGTGAAGTCCGGAAACCTTCTCTGGCGTTACCGGCGTCCAAGGCCCGCTGGAGCGAGTGTGGCTCATGACACCAGCCGGGGCGTCGCGCTTTATGGAGACAAGGTTTACTTTGCAGCCGGCGAAGCCGTAATCGTGGCTCTCGACGTCAAGACCGGACGCGAAGTGTGGACCACTTCGGTTGCGGACAATTCATCCGGCTATTACATCTCTCTTGCACCACTCGTTGCCGGAGGCAAGGTGATGGTCGGTACTTCGGGAGGCGAGTTCGGAGTCCGCGGATTTGTTGCCGGTCTTGATCCGGATACCGGCAAGGAATTGTGGCGTACCTTTACCATCCCCGCCCCGGGAGAACCTGGCAGCGAGACCTGGCCTGCGGGCGATCAATGGAAAACCGGCGGCGGGCCGATCTGGGTCACGGGCAATTACGATCCAGACACAAATCTGGCGTTTTGGGGAACCGGCAACGGAGGTCCGTGGATGGGCGACCAGCGCCCTGGAGACAATCTCTACACGTCGTCCGTAATTGCTCTCGATGTTGCAACCGGAAAGCTCAAGGGACACTTTCAATATCATCCCAATGATTCCTGGGACTGGGATGAAGTCTCCCCCCCGATTCTGGTCGATTATCAACGCAATGGCCGCACCATCAAAGGTCTGATCGATGTTGCGCGCGACGGGTATCTTTGGTTTCTGGAACGCACCGACGGCGCGATCAAGTTTGTCGAAGGCAAGCCGTACGTGAATCAAAATGTCTTTCTGAGTCTCGATCCGAAAACGGGACGGCCCGAAGTGGACCCGACAAAGAAGCCCGGAACGGGAAAGACCGCGACGTTCTGCCCTGGCTTGCACGGTGGCAAGAACTGGCCTCCCATCGCATACAACCCGCAGACTCGGATGATTTACATTCCGGCGAATAACAACATCTGCGGAACGCTCACCGGCGCGGCTATCACCTACACCGCGGGCCGCGGCTTTACGGGCACTGCCCGCGGCGGGGGTGCCGGCGGTGGACCACCGTTGAATCCGGGCGCCGATCATTATGGCGAAGTGCAGGCATAGAATGTCGCCACCGGACAGAAAGTTTGGACGCATAACTACAAGAACAGTCCGAACTGGGGTTCGATGATGACCACTGCAGGTGGCCTGGTGTTCACCGGCGGAACCAATGACCGCAAGATTCACGCTTTCGATGCAGTCAAAGGAACGCTCCTGTGGGAGTCTCCAACGCCGTCAGGAATTCTCGCTCCGCCGACGACGTTTCAAGTCGACGGGAAGCAGTACATCGCGGTTGTATCCGGATGGGGCGGGGATTCCGCCGGAATGCAGTCCACGCTCAATCAGGCGTTTCCGGGACAGTATCCGGCTGTGCCGGAAGGCGGATCGATCTGGGTCTACGCGCTGGATTAGATAGCGAAATGGAGCGAATCCTTCTCCTGAAGGGAGAGGGATTCAGGCTAAACCCACCATCGCCTGCGCTTTTTTCTTGAGCAGGATGAGCCAATGCGGACATTTCTTCGTGTCGGCGTAAAGCCGTTCGCAATCGTCGCAACGGACGCACTCGCTGGCGATGATCTTCGGACCGCGGATCGCGCCCCACTCGCAGGCTTTCTCGCAGATCTTGCATGACTTGCATTCGGACCAGCGCTTGATGCGAAAGACAGTGAGGTTGGAAAGCAGTCCGAGGAACGCGCCGACCGGGCACAGGAAGCGGCAATACAGGTTCCTCACAAAGATTGTTGCAACCAGCAGCACACCCAGACCGATCCACATTCCTGTTGTGGCCTGGCGCGAAAACATCCAGAAGGGTTCCACATACCTGTAGATCAGGATGTCGTTCGTGATGAGGAAGTACAGGACGGTGCCTCCCAGCAGTGCGTACTTGATCATGCTCGCTCGCTGTTCCAGACGTCGTGGCACTTCGAATCGGAATCTGGCCGGGACGATTTTATCGAGCAGCTGGGTCATTGATCCGAACGCGCAGATACGCCCGCAATACAAGCGTCCCCACAAAACAGTAGTCACCACGGTGAATATTGCGAACAGGTACCAGGGCAGGTTATGGCGGAACGACGGCAGGTTCCATTTGGTCAGTGCAAAAATATTGACGACAGTGATCAGCTGGCTGCGTGCAAACCCCAGATACACAACCGAGGCCCCCATCGTAATCCACTTCAGACGTTCGCTTTTCCGGAAGAAGCCCACCATAGCCAGAGTGGCGAAGGCCGTGAACATCGCCAGTTCCGGAGCTTGTTCCTTGATGTCGTCCGCCCAGGTTGGGACAGCTTCGTCTTCGTCTGCAAAATTCCACGTATCCTGCACGTACGCGTTGACGCTGTGATGGGACATTGCGAGCACGGCTATCAGCGCCAGCAGAATCGCGAACAGAACGAGGCCAGTGCGCATTTTCATTTTGCCGGTGCCGGAGGAGTCAACAAAGCCCGGGCGACACGGCGGGCGCCGTTGCGGATGGCACGCGAGGAGCTCTTAATCGAAATCGAAGCTCGGGACACGGCATCGACGTCGGCGCCGACCTCGAACTTATCGGTAATGCTCTTGCCTTTGAATTGATTCGCAAATGCGGGAAGCTCGACGGAAAAGTAACCATATGGCTCGTGGTGCTCGGTCACGAGGACTCCCGTCAGAATCCCCTTCGTATCCATGCCGACCAGCATTTTGATTGGACCGTCATACCCGCGCTCCAGCGGCTCCAGTTCGGTGGTCCAGAAAACATAGCCCGCAATCGTGCGCGTGTCGGCGGAACCGGTGTATGCGATGAAGTGCGGAACCGGAGTCGCTTGTTTGGGCGAGAATGTGGTTGCAGCAGGAAAAGCTTTCTTCAGCTGAGATTGAAGTACGGATTCGGCCGTCGTTTGACCAAAGGCAAACGGCAGCATCCCAGCCGCAATCAGTAACACTACACAAACAATTCTCATTCAGATCCTCGTGGAGGCCGATGATAGTTTCAAAACCACTGAGAATCAATTGCGGGATTCTGAAATTCGACAGATTCGTCAGGATTCGTTAGATGCCCACGCCGACTTCGGCGAGTACCGATTCTCTACCCAGATTGTAGAGTTTCGCCCTGACGAAGACCTCAAAGAAGGCCTCGTCGAGTCTGCCTGCTTTGACCTGATCATCAATAATGTCCAGCGCCTTGCCGGCCGGCATGGATGGCTTGTAGGGTCTGTCGTTCGCGACGAGCGCGTCGTAGATGTCGCAGATCGTCATCATGCGGGTTTGCGGCGGAATCTCTTCTGCTGAGATGTGGTTGGGGTATCCGGAACCGTCCAGGCTTTCATGATGCTTGAATGCAATCTCCGGTACGAGTTCGAGGCCCTTGCTCCACGGAATCATCTTGAGGATATCGAATGTCTTGTTCACATGGCTTTCGATCTCCAGACGCTCGATTTCGGAAAGTGAACCTTTTGAAATGCAAAGCTTCCGGCTTTCTTCCTCAGTCAGAGCCGCCAGGAATTCACCGGTATCAAACGGAACTTTGAGGTACTGCAGATCTTTCACGAGATCGGTCGTGGCATCATTGAGCACAGAAGGCTCGTTAGCTTCGACAACGCGTAGCCAGGCACCGTCAATTCGGCGGATGGCTGCACCGTAGTCCTTCTTTTCTGTCTGTTGAAGAAAGAGCAATTGAGTGCGCATGAGTCGAAGACGCAGCGCAATGGTCTCAAGTTCGTGGGAATGCAGCTTCTTGTCTTTTTGCAGAACTTCTTCCCGGACGCCAATTTTCCCGACATCGTGAAGCAGCGATGCGTAACGCAGTTCACGAAGCTGCGAAGGGGTAAAGTTCACGCTTCTCAGGGGTCCCCAGTCTGTGCGGTTGACGGCGCTGGCAAGCCCGACCGTATAGTTGGATACGCGGAGACTGTGACCGGAAGTGACGGGGTCGCGCGCTTCGATCGCGGTGACGCACGCGTTGACAATGCCCTCCATGAGCCGTTCCTGCTCGTCGAGCAAAAGGCTGTTCTCGATTGCAAGAGCGGCCTGACCGGAAATAATCGAAAACAGACGTTCGTCCTTCTCATCGAAGCAAGGCAGTGGTGCCGAATCATGCGGGTCGAATACCGAGCCATCCAAAGGAAGCTTATTCAGAAGCTGCACGACTCCGACCAGATCGCCACGGGGTGTGATCAGTGGGCCGGAAAACAAGTTCCTTGTGGCATAGTTCAGCGTCTCGCCGACAGCGGGTGAGACTTTGTTCTCCGCAGAACCGAGATCCAGAAGTATGGGTCTCCTGAATACTGCAGTCTTGCCGACAATGCTCGAATCGTCGATCTTGAATTTCAAACTGCTCAGGTATTGCGGAACATGGTGAACATTGATGCTCCGGGTGATCATCGCTTCGAAAGTCAGAATCTGCTCGCCGGCGGCATCCTTTCTCACCGTGTACACCGATCCCGCATCACACTGGACCAGGTCCAGGAACGACCCCAGCGTGGTTTCCAGAATCTTCTGCAGGTTATTAATGGTCTCGACAGGCATCTGTAGACTTATCGGCTGAGGCCGTGGAAATCTTGAAGACAATTCGGTCGAATTCGCCCGGAATTATTTATGTTGCGTTCAGGCAATGACTTCAGAGTCAGACGATTCGGCATAACGGAAAGATTGGTTCCGCGATTTCAAGACCTGGCACCGCTGTGAACTACACCATGTCCTATCGCAAGGACACTCCGATAATTCTGAACAACCTGAACCTGACACTGACGATTGCCCATCGTCAGGAGTCGTTGGGAAACTATGACCGGATTGTGGAGATGCAGAGTGGACAGATCGTCTGAATATTGAGATTCTCCACACATTCGACCGCAGACACTGGAGGAAATCTAAATGACGCCCGACACTTTAGTTCGCACCTGGTTCAAAGAGGTCTGGAATGACGGGAATGAAAGCGCAATCGACCGGTATTTCGCGCAGGATGCCATTGCACACGGATTGCCCGCCCCCGATGGCAAATCAATGACAGGACCTTCGGCCTTCAAGCCGTTCGTGAAGCAGTTTCGAACGGCGTTCCCGAACATGCGAATCGAAATCCTTCGCACAATCACTGAAGGGCAATTCGTGTGCGCCCACTGCCGAGTGACCGGGACGCACAGCGGACCGGGGTATGGTCCGGCTCCAACCGGCATTCCAATTGATTTTTCGGGAATGACGATCGTCCGCGTGGAAAACGACAGTATTAAGGAAGGATGGAACTCCTTCGATTTCATGTCGCTCTTCCAGCAGATTCAGCTTCTGCCGAAGATGTGAACTTCAGAAGACTTCAATCGAGTGTGAACGCGACGGTACGGACTTTGCTGGGGGTATCTCCATCCGTCCACGCCGCGACGACCTGTTTTCCACTCATGGTCATTTGAGGAACGCCGGCAAACTTCACTTTGCTGTTGGCGGAAGCGATGATCGGGTCGCCAGGAGTGCCGTCCGATTGCACCTTGCGGATGCGAACCTGAGTACCATCGGTGGTCTGTTCCATCCAGCTGACGAGAGCGTCCCCCGATGTCAGAGCGATGGCGTCGACCCTTCCAACCGGCTTACCGTTATCGATGCGGATGGGAGAGCCAAATGTTTTGCCTCCGTCGTGGGATAGAGCGACATTCACCTGAGAAACGTCATTGGGTGCGGTGAACCAGGCCGCCACTGCGTGGGAATCTGAAGTGGAAACCGAAGGTCCATTCACCGGGCAACCATCGATTCGCCAGCCATCCTTCGACAAGGGTTCCGGCTTCGACCAGCCGTCCTTTGAATAAAGTGCAAACGCAATGTCGCGAATCTCCTTCTCCGATCGATCTCGATAGACGGCGATGACTCCATCCGGCGTGGCTGCTGCTGAAGTCTGACAACACTCGCATACGCGGGTATCCAGCACGGTTTCCTTTCCAATCTTGCCGTCCGTACCGATGGTCGTGTAGTTCAGTGCCATGTCGCCGACTTCGTCTTTGCTTTTGTTTCCATCCAGCCAAAGGACTCCGAGT
>Ga0184628_10001132_pt1 | contig 13327 bp, 14 predicted proteins | sample PLM4_5_b1_FD_133149 | JGI IMG/M metagenome (GOLD analysis project Ga0184628, IMG submission 133149) | Groundwater sediment microbial communities from an aquifer in East River, Colorado, USA - PLM4_5_b1 | ecosystem: Environmental > Terrestrial > Soil > Riparian zone | place: USA: East River... | reverse complement strand
GGATTGTGAGCACAAGAGATTGACTTTCCAAAATTGGAATTCCTGTGGCCTCCGGTGGAATAACACGCTGGTATGTAAGTACAAGGTCTAGTGAACGGGGTTCGCCCACTGTAGGCGTTACTTCTACTTGTGAAATTATGATTTCATCACTGATTGGTTCTAGAGCTTCAGCTACCAACATTTCCAAACTTTCAATTGCATTAGGCTGATCCATCTGAAGCGCGAAGTCAAGGTTGCTTCCCAAATCCTTATGCTCGTCAAAAATCCAACTACCTCTCTTCATTTTCAACCGAAGTATGATGCGCTGGTTCAACAAGTCTTCACCCGAGACAGTTTGCATATCCCTGTGCGGGCTGAATACAAGGTCACTGAGGTTTGAAATACACAAGTCCCAAGCCATGGTTTATGTATCCTCTTGATCGCGAATGAAATTCCTGCTATGCAACACACCTAGACACCGTGGTAAAAAGTCAGAACCCATTTCCCGTGCCACCAAGATCGTGTCACCAACCTTAGGGCACAACAGGCGAGCTTCACTAGTCTTTTTGTAAACTTTGTAACTGCCCGCTGAAGCGCCTCTAGGGGATTCATCATAGTAGTCAACCTCATAGTCAAAAGCCATTAGTGGTATAGGCTGGTCTTTTATTTCCTTTATCCATACCAGCATGTCTACCTCATCATTCTTAATGACTTTTGCAATAATGAAAGGGTCACGTCTTCGTCCGACGGCTCGACCAATTTCTTTTGTGACAAGGTTTGCAATGCTTGCCCATTCTTCATCTGTAATCATTTATTTACACACCTTGTATGCCCTTACCTCTTGGAAGTCAGTTCGATAGCGAACCGAAGACCTGATTTCAGGGCCACTCTCTTGCCCGTGAGAATAGACCTGTGAAGTGCTACGAACAGCAGCAACATGGTTTGGGTAAAAGGCAAGTATCAGGTGACCCTTTGAATATTCGGCAATTTGGCTCTCATTGATTTTGAATCCAGAACCTTGATATGAAAAACTTGTTCCTTCTGACCAATCTACACCAGCCTGAATATTTGCAAAGCTAACAGCCGAGGAACAATCAAGCCATAGAGGTAGCGGGGGCGGACTTTGTTTGTATGGCCCAGGAAGAGGATGACCATTAGGCTCATCTGGCCCACCATAATGAATTTCAGGCTCATTGGCTACCATCCAATCCCATACGGCCCAAATTTCCTTAAGACACTCAGTTTTTTCGCCCCCACCAAACTCACCTTCATCAGCACAGTCAGTAATAGCGTCCTGGATCATTTTCAAATAACCAGGACTATTGTAAACCTTTCGGCGTACTGATTCCTTGTATGCCTCTGCCGCACTACCCGATCCGTTGTACGCTCTTACAGCATCCCAAAGAGTTGCCTCACTAGTTGCGCCTTTTCCTTTCAGAACATTGGCACCTTCCATGATGTTAGCTTCAGGCGACCAACGATTTCCTGTTAGCTCGTCTACAGGCCCGCCGCCAAATTGGTCAGCAGCAATTTTGAAAGGTTTGTCAGTAAGTTGCATCGGGCCTACTCCGCCGCCACCTTCACCGTGATCATTTTTGAATGCCTCTTCCCATTCAGCCCTAGACGTAATTCCACTTTGCGGTTTTCCTTCCCACTTAAACCACTCTACTTGGCCCCCTTGCCGAACATTTCTAAAGCCGCTCTCTTGATCGGCTATTGCAATTATAGTTGCCAAGTAAAGAGCAAAGTCAACATTTGACCTGTGCTGATGGGCAGCGTTAATAAAACATTGCAACCAGCGAATGTTGAGTCCCTGTGCAGCAAGACACCCACCTGTATCTTCAGGATCGCTTGAAGGTTCTTTTTCAGTCTCAGGCTCTTCTGGGACTCGCGCTGAAACCGCATAGCCTTTTTCACGTAAGCGAACCTCTTGCATGAACCCACCTTCGTCAGCGATTATTCTTGTGCCGACGATGAACCAATCTCCCCCTACATCTATTTCAGGAATATTCAGTCTAGCTATGTTGTTTTGCTGAATGATTATTCCTATATCTGGAACCAGGATTTTGATTTCAAGAGCACCGACCTTGGTTTCAAAGATTTCTTCGTAGACAGCTTTCTTTGCCTGTGGCTTAGTATGGATATGTGAACTCTCTAGGAATTTCAAAGGCCGCTTAACCCAATCCTTTGTAGTCAAGTCCTCGGCTCGAAATGATTCGTGCCTTCCTCCTGAGTGATAAAACATTTCAACATCACCTACTCTTGGCTGAGTAGTCTTTCGATAACCAACTCGTTCAACTGGCAACCAATGATGGTCTGCACCGGCAGAAACAGAAAGCGGTGGAGTGCCAAAGAAATATGTAGGAGCACCTGTTTTCAATTTGCCGGAATTCAAAGTACCGTCAGAAGAGAACCAAAGCCACATTCCTTCATGGCGAATGAGCCTGTACCAAAACTCCCATTCTGTTTCAGAGCCGTCTGTCTTGAACGTTTTGCGAGTCTGTTCACCAGCAAGGTTGAATTTTGTAGCTACCTTTAATTCTGTAGCTCGCTTCCTGATGAAGTCATTTGCTCTTTGCTCGCGCCACAATCCGGGTTCTGCAATTGTGTCAGCGGCTATAGAAGACCTGTCTCGACCCGTAAGCACAAAGCTATTCTGCTCATTGAAATCTACATCGTCAGCAATTCCAGTCATCAGGTAGGGTACATCTACCCCGATGCCAAATATCTGTACGTGAATTTCACTGTCGCGCCTGAGTAGAGCAGTAAGGGTTTTTCCAGGGTCGCCAAATGTAAGTTCAAACGGGTCTGAATCTTGATCCAAGTTGGATTCGATCATGTATGACTCAACGGTACGAATTATCCCTGGCCGATAACCTGAAGCACCCCACTTGGTTGTCACAACAGCACGGATGAGTTCAGGATCGAGGGCAGGCAGAATTGGCATTACCTTTTCAACATTCCTTCCAAATATGCCGAGTCTGAAATTGCGTCAAGCATCTTGATCCTTCTTTGGCGTGTTGCACTAGGGTTGTTTTTCAACCATTTCCCATACTCTTCAGCAACCGTCTTTTGCCGCTCTTTAGCCACGATTGCTTTTTCAACTTTGACAGCCACTAGTACCTCAGTCTTGTTCCAATCTCAAATCGCATAGTTGTCAATTGAAAATCTGGAATAACATCTACAACGGGGCCAACAAATCCACGGTTGTAGTCGGCTAGCACATCTGCATTCAAATCTACGAGTGCTCGCCACTTATCAGCATCGCCGTAAACGCGGTCAGCGACCCCTCTAAGCGTCCTCATCCCCTCAGAGGTACTTACTACCCGGTCGGAGTCTGCTCGCGTAGGAGCGCCTCTAGGAACGCTCGGGCCTTCAGCGGAAAGAGATTCATGCAAAGCGGCACTCTTAGAATCCACTTTATCGCCAGTTGTGGTTCTGATAAATGAAATTGAATAGTCAATGCTGTGAGTTCGGTCTTCTTTATCGTGTGGGAAACTGTAATTTTCAACATAGACAGTCTGAATGTTTGGGAATACCCCAGGGATAGAAAGGAACTTTGCTTTGGGCGCTGTAATTACTTCGATCAGGTCGTGCATATTCTTAGCCGAAGTCAAACCAGCAAAGGTTCCATTCATTTCAATGTGCGCTTCGTCACGGTGAATAATGTGTACGTCTACATACCCACGCCCAAGATACTTATGAATTGCAAGGGTGGCAGAGCCAGAACGAGTAAACCCCTCCGGGCCTATGGGCCACACAAATGTCTTTCCGCCACCTGTAATTTTAGGAAGGGGAAACTTAAAGCGAGAATATGCAATTCTCCTGGCCGGGTCTTCATTCACCTTGTACTTATGGGAATCAATAAGCGGCGGTGAATTTGCTGCGTTTGGTGTACTTGCCATTCTACCTCCCTGGTACGTCAACCCAACCGGGAATGAGCGGAATATCAACCTTCTTACCTCCGCGCTTGCCACGCGAAGTCGGATGCTTGCCACCCCTATGAATAGAAGCGTCTACCTTGATTCGCTTTTCAGTTACCCGTCCACCCTGGTTTACCTTAATTACAACACTTACTTCACCATCTGCGGTAAACGTACCTTTACCTTGTCCAAGACTATTTTTTTGAAGCTGGTCTAGCATTTCAAAGTTGCGTTGCAGGTTTGTTCTATTCAACATTGCTTCAGCTTGGTTGGCTGTCAATTTTCCACTAGAGAATTTTTTAAGCGTTTCATTTCCAAATGCATCCATTTCAGTAAGGCCACCAACAGCCCTTGCCAACATCGGGTTTTTCAAACGATTGAACTTTGGGAATTTCATACTAAGAGGGCCACGATGACCAAACAAGTCGGATATGTTACGACCAAGGTTAGAAAGCGAATACCCTGCTTCACTAATAGGTGTTCCTATTCCTGTCCTCTTTGAAAATTGATCTGCGGCTATAGCAGAGGCACCCAATGCTGTTCCTAACCCTGCCAATTTCCACCACGGCAAACCTTTCTTTACTGCATCTTCTGGCAAAAGAACAGGGCCACCCGGCCCACTACGGTTTCCGCCACCAAACACTTGCCCAATTACAATTACATAAAGTGGGTTATTGAAACTTCCAGGCTGAAGCGAACCTGAAGCAACACTCTCAGCAGCCTTGGCAGCAACGAAGCCTCGTCCACCAATACCAAGCAAACCTCTGAATCCCCCACCACCGGGAAGCCACTTTGAAATTCCCATCATGGCGAGAAGACCGCCAGCACCAATCATCAAACCTTTACGCACATTATCATGCTGACGTAAACCTTCAGCCCCACTTGTAATTCCCTTACTTATAGGGCCAAGAATCGGTGCAAGGTCACGACCTACTACAGTACGCAAAGTGTCGAGCGCAATCGCAGCCGACTGAAGAGGAGTAGCATTACGATATTTATCAGCCGCTATTTTCAATTGTTTGGCATCTTTACCTATACCCTTTCGCAAATCGAGCATAGTTTCGAGAGTTTCACTCAGAGAGGAAACATTACCTGCACGTTCAAGCTGGCTAATAAGAACCATTGCTGTACGAATACCATGAATGCGTCCAAGAGATGTTCTCAAAAATTTCAAAGCAGCCGGTGACATACCTTCAATATTTTCGTTTGGTGCAAGTTCAGCGTCAACATCAGGATTTGCGTCTACCATTGCCGCGAATTTTCCAATACCTTTTCTAGTAGGCTTGGCACCTAGTTCTCGTACATATTTCAAAAAGTCCATTGTAAACTTGGCGCCACCCTCTTTGTCAAGACGCTCAGGAGTAAACCCTGCTGCTGACAATGCTTTGGCTGAAGCTCCCGTAGGCTGGAAAAGTGACTGAAGGAAATATTGCGTACCACGAAGTCCAGTGGACGGTGTAGCTCCAAAACGAAGTGAACCAAGTGAAAATCCAAAAATCTGCTCAGGGGTAAGACGACCTGCCCGAGCAACAGAAGATAGAGGGCCAAGCTGCTGTGCAATCTGTGGCCCTGCTGCAATTCCACCGGGAGCGGTTGACACAAGATTAAACCATTCACGAAGCAAAGCATTCAAATTTTTCAAGTTGTTGGCTCGACCAGCACCAATATTCATAGTGCTAACGGCCTTAGTCAAATCTTCTACGGGTGTCTGTGACAACCTGGCTGTCATACCAATGTCACCAACAATTTCTGCAATGTCTCCCTTTTTAGCCCCTTGAACAGAAGACAAGAAGTTAATTACAGAGTCATTCAAATCACTGACAGTAGTACGAGCGTCTACTGCTTTAGACGCAATTTCATCTTCCAACTGAGAAAGAGCGCCACCTGTAAGGTTGACACCGGCAGGGCCAGCAATAGCAGCTATCAAACCCATCTTCTGCTGAAGCTGATCAAGTTTTCCAATCAGTGCCGTCGCTCCGAACAAAACAGAGCCAGCAAAGGCATACCGTAGAGTAGTTCCAAATGCCCGAGTTGTTTTGTCAACCTGACTAAGCTCGCGATTTGTATTTCTAGCTTCACGCCCTACGTTCATAATTCCGCCCCTAATCTGTCCCATGACAGCAAGGGCGTTCCCGCCGCGAGCCATAAATGTTGTAACAATAGTGTCTTGAATTACAGCCATTTACTCATCCAAGTCAATTTCAATCTCCGCTTCTCCCATGTGCTCACCAGGGCGGTAGATTTCATCGAGGATTGCAGGATCAAGTTTCATTTCGTCAATCACTGGCTCTCCACATACCTCACAAGTATCTTGTTCCCATTTAGCTATGCATCCTGGGTGAACTTTTCGTCTTCGTTCGTCATAATCACAGAGTTGGTTGATATAGACCCAAGTGAGTTGGCCGGGAGTAGCGTCTTCCCAATTGTCAAAAGGAAGCGCCTGAGCGCGTACCATTGTCTGCCAGATAACTCGTTCCAAGGGATTTCCAAGAAGACTTTTTTTATTTCATCTACTTCTTCATCGGTATATTGTCCCGGTGAAGGATTGACGCTTTCTGACATTTCAAGAAACGCGTCGTAGAGAGAACCAACGTCAACAATTTCCAGATTTTCAGTCATTTCATCTAGATTTGAAAACAATGGTTCGTCAAGGTTGTCAGGATCACGCAACGAGCGAAGCAGTACTTCATTCTGAGTGCGCCTGTCTCTAGACATTGCTCCTGATACAGTCTCAGGTACTTCCATGCTTGTAACAATTTCAAGACACTGAAGATGCTCTGCCTCAGTCAACGGAAGCAACGCAACTTTAATTTCAGGCTGGCTAGGAAGCTGCTCTACATAACCAAGAGCTTTACCAAGCCGCATACGATTAAGGCGAAGTTCCTTTAGTTTTTCAAGAGTTGATGGCACCGAATACCTCCCGCCGCTTTTCAATTTCTTCTTCTGCTTCCTGGTAAGTTGTAAAAAGCGCCCATTCCAAAGGCACAGCAAAGAAGCTCGATCCGCAAGACGTACATTCAAGAGCTATTGCAAATTCTGAGAGTGGGCCTTGTCCTGATTGAACCTCAGTAACAACGACTGGATTCATCGTATGACAGTTAGGACAAATCGGAGGCCCACCCTCAATTTCAAGAATGGGGTCTTCAGCGAGTTTTTCAAGGGCTGTTACGGCTCGCCTTAGAAGTTGCTTATCTTCCCGCCCTAGGTTTTCCATTAGCCCGGAAGTCCGACGTAACCGGGCGTTGAAATGTCAGCATCGAGTGTTACCGAATCCAAGGTGGAACGAATTGAAATCCTAGACCAGTTACAGCCCTTATACGTCTTTGCAAATGATCCTCTGCGAACGTGTACGTCAAAGTCGCGCATCGTCCTCAGGAATTCCTCATCGTTCATCTTGTTCTGGACACCCTTTTTCAAAAGAATAGCTGAGAAAGTAACTCCACCTTCATCAGCATTCCTAATCCGGCGGAGCACAGGGCCATCAGTTCCAAATGCGCCCTGATATGTAATCTCCTGCCGTTGCTCTTCGCTCATTTCTTGAGCAGTAGCGAAGTCCTTATTGTTTTCAAAGCTGATCCCAAGATCAACTGCGGTTAGTCCTTCTAGCCACGTCAATTTTTATTCCTCCTAAACCGGGATCACAAGGCTGCCAGAAATTTGAATGGTCTGGATTCCACGAACAACTTTGCCGTCGTAAGAAACTGTCACCTGTCGCAAATCAGCAGAGGGGGTAACACCAATGTTGTAACCCTCTACCCCGTCAGCTTGAACTACCGGGGAAACCCAACTGATTCGCTCGAACATAAGTGCATTTACAGCGGCCTTCAGCGCATTACGAACAGGCTGAGTATTCCCACGACGAAGGAACCCGCTGGTAAGAATGTAATTCTTTACGTCTACAAAAATCTGATCGGAAATGAGCCTAGTTGAAAGAGCGTCATATGCCGTGTTGAGAGTATAGGTTGTCCGAAGGTGAGAAGTTTGCACACCGACGCTAGCTCGACTCGGCATCAGCGGAGAAACTCCACCCTGAAGCAAATCCTCAAAGTCATTCGACGCTACACCGGCTGCAACCCTGTTTCTGAAAACTGGAAGACCTGAAGCTGCCTTTTCAATTCCTGCAAGCAGCGGCAAATCCCAAAGGTCAAGGTCGTTAGAAAGGTCAGCGTTCTTTGCAACCTCAGAAGCAACTACAGCAGCCGCGTAAGAACCATTTTTCAAAACACCATCCTGGTCATAAACACCAGGGCCAACAAGACAAAAGCGGCTAGATGCAATTGCACCCGCAGCCGTAATATGAGAAGCCTTATCAGCACCATTTGCTAGCCCACCAAAGGCAACCTGCTTGTGCTGCACTAGCTCGGCGTCTTCGCATGAGGTAGCAAGGTCATTAAGTTCCGACTGAACAATTGAATCTGAAAGTCGAAGCCGAATAAATTCATCACTGGCAAGGTTGTCCCAAACTGTCTTACGCTCTGCAATAAGCGGGGCAGAGCCTTTCTTAGACGCGGCTGCAACCACAGGAAACGCACCATGCTTAATTACAACTTCAATCACCTTGGTTAGTGGAGAAGCAACACCAAACGCTGCGCGTGCATCACTAATAGTTGAAATTGTAGTAAGCACTCCTACCGTGGCCGTACCATCGTTGTCCATCTGACCTTCAATACCAATCGGAAGGTAAATTGGAGAAGACGGCTTGGCAATCAGAGTAGAAGCATCTACAACCTCGGGAAATAGTTGAGTCGAGGGAACCGCTGGCATTAGTCACTCACCAACTTTCTAATCATTTACATTTCCTCCTACGGAGTCTTCGTTGCATTATCGTCACCTACACCCTTGTCTTTTGCTACTTGGCCCATCGGCAACTGAAGGTTGTCGTCAATGATAAGTTCTGGAACAATTGAAATTTCTTCAATTGTCGGAATGACCAAGCCAATCGGAGTACGGCTGAAGCATCGAATGACTAGCTGGCAGTTAATCATTCTGAAAATCTGTATGTCGTTTATGGTTTCCTGAAAGAAACGCCCGCCTGTAAATTCGAGAATCTCTAGTCCACCTTCACTCTGGCCTCCTATGTATTGGGTAGTGGCACTTCGGAGCTTTTCGATTGCCAAAGCTCCGTAGAAAAGGTTCTTAAGCGTCTGATAGGCCCGCAATCGCGCTGTAAGCCCTCCTGAGCGCGCCGAGCACCAAATCCCTACGTCGAGGTTGATCCGGTGTTCCCCGGCCTCCTGAGGCTTTAGAACCTCTAGAACCGAATCGTAGTTAACTCTATGATGCCCGTCACCGAAACCAAGAATCCTGTCGTCTATGTCGTCTATTTCAAAATGAATGACAACCTTAGGCAGAGGAAGCATTTTGAGAAGACTCTCAGTAGACGGAAACTCCATAATAATTTCATAAATCTCATCGCCCGCAGGGAACCCGCTACCATCCAGCACCGATTCCTTAAAACCTTCTTCAGCGTATTCCTTTAGGCCACGAACAGTTGTCTCCAACCATTGCTCAGGGTTGTGAAGTGTAATACTCAACTTGGCAACCTTCCCATTGGGAAGATTCCTTGGTTCATCGTTCCTGGCCCCTGGATTCTCCAAGTAAAGCCCAACCCTTTTCTCTGGCTCGGGTCAGGCATGTATACAGAAGACCAAATGCGATGGTACACTTCCGTCTTATACATGAATTTCATTGTCTTGATTAGAGAAAGCTTGCGAATTGGTCGCCTCACTCTACGGCCGCTTGTGTGAATTCCATACTCGATAAAAAAAGCTTCACGCGAGTCATTGTAAAGTTGCCATGTGCCCAATCCTCTACGACGAACCTTCCAACCAAAGAAGTATCGTCCTGAAATTCTTCTAACCGGAATCTTCCACGCGTAGCTTGGATTAGCCTGGTTAGGGTCGTGAGGGCCGAGTGACATTTTTTGAGCAATCCCCAAATTGGTATAGGCCATGAAGCGTACTAGACGATCCATTGCAACTGGAAGCTTGCGAGGAACCCCTTGTGACCAACGAATCTGATTTTCAATAGCAGAAAAAAGATCAGGGCCAATTCGAAGTACCTGCCGGTTCTGCCCCATGATTTGCCCGCTAACTGGCATCGGACTCATAGCGGCTCACTTGTAATTAGTCTCAGTCCAACCTCAAAATGATGGTTGACTTCTCCACCATCAGCATCAGCCATGAGGTTTGAATTTACAACAGTGAAACGTCGCCCATTAAAGGCAATGTAATCTTCACCACTTCTACCCCAATCCTGAAAATTCAACCTAACTCCTGCCCACTCGAAGGGGAAAACTCCTAGATGATCGTCAGCCTCTATCTCACCGAACATTTGTAGCAGGTACTCAGTTGAAAGTCGGGTGGCCCGCGTGGATTGAATGGGTTGTACAAATGCTTTCACTAGCAGGTTAACGGGCAAGCCCGGTAGAAAACCAGCCTCATTGCATTGGTTCTCCGAGGGATTCGCCAGGTGCCACATAGGGTCACGGTAGCCTTCCGGTGTCCTACAAGGGCACGCATCGTCAGAGTCGTCACGATGGTAGATCGCGTCTGACCCGTTCTTTTTCAAAAGCTTGTGAAATTCTTTATTGGTCGGCATATTGCATCACTGTAGCTCGATAAGAAGCCTGGATCGGTCTACGGTTGCATCGGTAAGAACTCCACCAGCTACCTCAACTTCGGCCATTTGCAAAATGGCACTAAAGCTCAAACCAAGGTCACTCTCTGCTCTCGAAAGAAGCATCTTGATTAGATCGAACGACCTTGAATTTCTCTTTTTCTGAGAGACAAGCCCAACTGTATATTCCTCTTCGCCTTCTGAAACGTCAAAGATGTAGCAACGAGCCTGAGTAAGAAGTGCAAGCCCACTCTTCTCCTGCTCTGAAGCGTCCTGGATTGGAATAGCCCTCAGATCAGTGCCAGCAGGAAAGAACCTCTCTAGAACCGCCAAGGCTTCGTCATAAATAATGTTTTCATTTATGGTGGAATCACGCATCATTACTCGTGCGACAATTTCTCCGAGAAGCAACTGCATGTTACCTTGGATCGAATCCGAAATTCCAAGGTTCCCACCCTTGTCGTCATACCAGTCAATTGCAAACCAATAATCACTTGAAGTAGCATAAGCAGTTGTGTACGTTGAAATAAAGTCAGGGTAATCACCAATCACCGTTACAGTTTCGATTAGGGTGAACGGCCCTTCCTGAACAGGACTTTCGTAAATCCTAAGCTCGACCAAATCCGCGTTAGGCGGTGGAATGAAATCTAGTCTGACGGGTACTGACATTTATCCTCCCTTAGTTGGCTGACGCCAGCTTTGCTCTATCCTTCGTTTTTACAATGTTGGGTCTACGACCCGTACCAGGGCCACCAATGTTATACAAAATGAAACCTAGGTCATCTTCATAACCTAAGTCCTCCACCAACTGAGATATATTTTCATCTGCGAAGCCCGCGCCAAAGTCAAAGACTTCACGGAAAAGCCCTGTCTCATCTTCTGCTAACCCAAACTCACTTGCCACAAGACCCATATTTACAGTTTCACTAATTGACCCAACATCAGCAACCAGCATTCCCTTACTGAAGTTTTCAGTATCAGTACCACTATCAGCAAGTACGAATCGGGCTGTCAATGTTGAATCGTCTTCGCTAAAACCAAAATCAGAGTCAAGGTTAACAGCCTTGTAGGATTGGTTTTCAATACCAAGCCCTGAGTCTTGTGCAAAGAGCACACTTGCCAGTGAAGACGCGTCCGATCCAGTACCGGCATCAGTTACAGAATTGACAGCAATTACAGTAGCATTTTCAGTTGTAGACCCACCATCATTTGAAATAAAGAATCCAGGTGCGTCTAGTGTTACTAACGAACCTTCAAGAGAGAAGATAGAGTCTGAAACTGTCCTAGTAAATACTGACAGTTGGTCAACAAAAGAACCGGCGTCAGAGAGAGAAAGTGAAATAGACTGAGCCTCTGTGCCTGAGGCTGCATCGTTTACAATCCTGGAAAGGGCAAGAGAGTCAGTGCCCGAACCCGAGTCAGAAACACTTGCTGCAACCGTAAGGATCGCCGTATCTGTTCCTACTCCGTTTTCAGTTGCAGAAACAGCAGCGACAAGGGTGCTACTTTCAACTGATGTAATTGCTTCACTGAGAGTTCTTGCTAGCCCTGTAATTTCTACGGCTGCACCAGCGTCACTGTGAACAACCTTCAGGAAAGTAACATCAGTTCCAACACCAACGTCAACAGGCGACAACCGAACAGTTACAGGTGAAATAAACCCCCAAACCCCGCTGTCACCAAACAGTAGAGCTAGCCCACCCGCTGCCTTGCGCGGAAGGTTGTCAGAACCAACACCTGAGTCTGTTCCTGTAATTGGAGTGCCACCCGAATCAGACCCCGCACCCGAATCAGAAACAATAAATGAAGCACGACCAATCGAAGCGTCTACTCCTGTACCCGAATCAGTGACAATGAATGAAAGCCCAACTGCCGAGGCTTCCGACCCTGCACCGGAATCAGAAGCAACAAGGAAAATTCTAGAAGTATCTGCTCCCGCTCCTGAATCAGAACTAGAAAGGACGGCTGAAATTACAGAGGCATCTGTACCTGCACCTGTGTCTGCACCGCTAACCGGGTTACCGGAAGTTCCAGTATCCGCTCCTGCGCCGGTATCAGTGCTGGAAAGAGCCGCTGAAATTACAGAAGCATCTGCTCCTGTTCCTGAATCGGAACCGAAAAGCGCATATGCAATTACTGAAGTGTCTGAGCCTGTTCCAGAATCAGAAACAGAGACAGGACTAGAAACTGAGGACGCGTCTGCTCCTGAGCCAGCATCGGAAGCTGTAATTCTGATTGCTGAAGTGTCTGACCCTGCCCCAGTGTCAGACAGAGAAATTGCAATTGCTGAAGCTTCTGCTCCTGCTCCGGTGTCAGGGCTAGAAAGTGAAATCCTAGGAGTTTCTGATCCTGTTCCGGTGTCAGGAGAAACAAGTGAAATTATTGAAGCTTCAGCGCCAGAGCCAGAATCAGTGCCAGAAATAAAAGTTGGTATCGGAGCAATTACAATAGTAAGTCCGACCTTGTAACTTGCGCCTACCAGTACAACAGACGTATTTCCAAAAGTTCCAGGGCCGACATACATACCCGAGGCTACACCGATACCGCCGCCCGAACCTATGGCCGTTATATTGTCAATACGCTCTGTAAACGCATCCAAATCAGTATTCGTCCATGCTGAAAATTCAGCAGCACTACTTGAACCTGGATCAAAGCCAGTGGTATTGACAACCAGCACCACACATTTAGGAACAGTGGTCGTAGCTCCGATAATGGCCCCGGTCGTGTCCGCGAAATTATCAATGTTGTACGCGGTAATGTCGAACGGAGTTATAGGATCGAAAGTTCCGGCCTTTATACCGAGGATG
>Ga0184628_10001131_pt1 | contig 13328 bp, 10 predicted proteins | sample PLM4_5_b1_FD_133149 | JGI IMG/M metagenome (GOLD analysis project Ga0184628, IMG submission 133149) | Groundwater sediment microbial communities from an aquifer in East River, Colorado, USA - PLM4_5_b1 | ecosystem: Environmental > Terrestrial > Soil > Riparian zone | place: USA: East River... | reverse complement strand
GTCTTGCGAATCGCCCCGGGTATCACACCATTCTGGAGAACACGACGTCCATCCGAGAAGTTCAAGAGGCGCTTGCGGCGCGGCGGCGCGCCGTGCCGGCAGGTGAGTGGATTACGTCCATGGGAGGATGGCATCCCAACCAGTGGACCGAGCGGCGTCATCCCACAATGAAGGAACTCGACGATGCGGTTCCCGATCGTCCGGTGTTTCTCTACGAGCGTTTCACCGGCCCATGCGCGGTGAACAGTCTTGCAAAGGCCTTCTTTGATGCGGCCGACGCGGCGCCGGCTCTACATCCGGATATAAAGCCAATCCGTGTTTCCGAAAATGGAGCCATCGCTGGCGCCGGTTTCGCTGGAGGCGGTCCTTCGGCTTCGGCGTTGTATCACCTGCGCCGACTCCAGACTTTCGAAGACAAGAAGCGAAGCACCCTGGATGCGATGAACTACTCCGCGAGCGTGGGACTCACCGCCCACCTGGACCAGGTACTGTTTCCCACGCCCGGCCCACTGAATCCAAACCAGATCCTTTCGAATCTCGATCAGTACCGGATGTACGACTCGTGGATGGCTCTTCATCGCGAAGGGACAACCATCATCCGTCTGCAGATGAACTTTCTCCAGAATCAGACGGACCCCAATCTTCCCGAATTGAAGGAACGCCTGCGCAATCAGTTTCAGTTCTTCGGAGACGACATGCTGATGACCGGCTCCATCGGGGAGTGGGCGGCGCCGTTAGGCAGCGGTGCGGTTTGGACGGAGGCGCAGCGTCTGGTTGCGCAGGCAGGTTGGAGAAATGAGAATGCCGTCCAGAATCTTGCCGGGTTGAGACAAGTGGTCGAAGCCTACGAGGCCGTGAACAAGGAGTTCGATATCACAAAGCTGCGCTGGATGGTGCATCACGTTCCGGAGGTGAATCCGGATCTGCTCAACCGATTGCGCGCGCTGGGATGCGGTGTTCAGATGGCCGCTTTCCGGTGGGTCACTTCAACCAATCCCGCGGTCGTTGTGGGCCCGCCGTTTCGAACCATCGTCAATCATGGAATTCAAACGGGCATCCATGGCGATGGCGTGCACATTGCGCCCCTGAATCCCTGGCAGCATATCCACTTCGCAACGACAGGCATCAATTCCCTTGGAGACCGCGTGAACGGCGATCAACAGATCACGCGACAGGAAGCGCTGCAGCTCTTTACGCGCGGCAACAGCTGGTTTCTCCGAATGGAAAATAAAATTGGCTCCATCGAAGCTGGAAAACTGGCGGATCTCGCGGTGCTGGATCGCGACTATTTCACGGTGCCGGACGCCGACATTCGGAAGATACGTTCCGTATTGACTGTCGTCGACGGCCGGGTGGTCTACGACGCGGGCATGCTCTAGCCACGCGCTCAAATCCGGATCAGTCTACTGTTTTGCCAGTTCGATTTCGGAAGGAGTTGTTGCGCGGCGTTCTGCGGTTTTTTCGAGCGAAGCGAGGCGAGACTCCAGCGCGAGGACGGTCTTGCGAAGCGCATCGATTTCCTGCTTGTGGATCTTCAAACGCTCCTGCTGTTCGACGACGGTGTCTTCAAGGTTCTTGATCGTCGCCTTCATTTCATCTGGCGTGGTCGGTTTCGCCTTCTGGGAAAATGCCGGAACGGCCAGCAGCAGGCTCAGGATGAGTATGTATTTCTTCACAGTGGAGGCAGTGTAGCAAGGGGGCATACAATGCCAGCCCATTTTTACCTGATGCGGCATCACCTTATTAGTCAGTAATTTATGGACGCATTCCTCTCCCGAAGGGAGAGGATGGCCCGAAGGGCCAGGTGAGGGGTGCAGAAAAAGCATTTCTTCACCCCTCACCCGCCGCCCATCTGACGATGGGCGTCACCCTCTCCCTTCGGGAGAGGCGTCTGGCTCCCTACCCGCCAAGTTGGAAACTATCTGGAATTCAGCGGACGTTCCGGCCAATGGCCTCTTCGAATTCCTGATAAATCTTCATGGTCGCGTCGTCATAAAACGGGAGAACCTGAAACATGATGACGCCGGCAATTCCGCGCTTTGGATCCACCCAGAAGTGGGTGTTGTAAATACCCGCCCAGGTATAGCTGCCCGCCGATCGCAGATTGGGATTCTCTTTGTTCGATGCCGTGATTTCAAAACCAAACCCGAACTTGTCGCGACCGGCACTGGGTCCGACCGGAAATGGACGGGTGAGATTTGGGAGCGCCGCCGGCTGCGTTTCCACGACAACGCTTCCAATCTGGTTCGTCGTCATGGACTCGATGCTGGCCTTGCTCAGTATGGATTTGCCCTGCCATTTACCGTCGCTCAGCATCATCTGCAGGAACTTGATGTAGTCGGGCGCAGTGGAATTCAAGCCGCCGTCGCCGGCAACCGGTGACGAGATGCTGGCGGGATTTGGTGCCTCCACCAGTACTCCGGTGCCACGGTTCTGCGTGGTTACGACCCGATCGGTTTTGCTGACGGGAACGCTGTATGACGTGTCGTCCATGGCGAGAGGCTTGAGGAAGTTCTCGTTCAGAAACTGATCCAGTGAAACGCCGCTGATCTTTTCGACAACCTGGCCGAGAACTTTGGTGCTGCCGGAATACGTCCACTTCGTACCGGGATCGTAGAGAAGCGGGAGTTCTTCGGCCGGCTTTCCTGTTTTCTGCTGCAAGGGACCAACCAACGTGTTGGAGAAACCATATGCAAGTCCGGAGGTATGCGACAGCAGATGACGAATCAGCACCTCGCCGGCAGCCTTGCGAGTCGTTAGCGTCGCACTGGACGCGTCGAACGACTCCACGGTCTCACGATTCGCAAAGGATGAAATGTATTTCGACACCGGATCAGCGAGGCGAAGCTTGCCCTGTTCGACAAGCAACATAACGGCGGCGGACGTCAGCGGCTTTGTCATGGAGGCGAGGCGGAAAATCGTGTCTTCCTTCATTGCCTTCTGGCCGCGAACGTCACGAAGCCCGAATGCTTTGTGGTAAAGAATTTCGTCCTTTGTGGCGACGAACGCGACGACACCGGGTACGGTGCCCTCCTGGACGGCGCGCTGTAGAACAGCGTCTATTTCGCTGGTACCTTTTGCCGGCAGCGTTTGTACCGGAGCCAGGACACCGGCAAAAAGAAGCGAAGCCAGAACGACAATGCCCAGGGCCACAAGTGTTCCACTTCGAATTCGCATGGATTCCTCCTGAAAGGATCGAAGTTTACCAGTTAAAGCCGGGCCGTCATGAATTGTCTTGGGAGGATTGTCGGAACGGCTGACGCCCTGATATAAGCGAGTGCATGAACCGACTCTGTTTACCTGGCATCTTCCTCGCGGCCCTGGGACTGCTATCCACAACGCTCATAGCTGCTCCGACGCAACAAACAGCCGCGGCGAAACAAGCGGAGATGGATAATTCGCCGTTGAGCCTTCAGGTTATAGCTGTATCGAAGGTATTCGATGACATGCGACGTCGGCATATGGTTGCAGACGCGGAGCCACGTGCGCCCAAACCGGATGCTCATAACATTGAGTTTCGGGACTCGGTTTCAATATTCCTGGATGTAACCTTGGATTTTCAATCCGCGGTTTTGTCTGGAGGAGACTCCAGCAAGCATGCAAAGACTATTAATGCTCAAACCGCAGTATTCCTGCGTTACGTCAAATGGAAAGGCTCGCGCGAAAAGCGGCCGGACACCCTGGCGCTCGAAAAGTTGTCGCCACCAAAGCGGACCGACGCAATGATGCAGTCGCTTTCCCGAATACTGGTGGATCTTGGCCGGGTTCTGGAAGATGACAGGCAACTCTCCACATCCATTCAGCATTCAGCGATTCTTGCGTCGTTCGAAAAGGAAGCATATCTGCTTCAATGGCTGAGTTCTCACCTTCGATAAGGGTGGAGGATTCCCCGGTTGCCGCTTATCGAGCGCCGCGACCACCAGGTGCTGGTGTAAGGATAACCAGGAAAAGATTGTTGGGTTCGCGAACGATGGCGACCCGCAGGCCACTCATCAGGATAGTCCCGCCGTCACCTCCGGTTGTAACCACGGAGCCTCCGGCAGCAGCCAGGGCCCGGACTGTCGCCTCCGAGTCTCGAGCGCGAAGTTGAAGGCGCGTTGCTCCGGGATCCTGAATGCGCGCCCCGATGGGCCGGCGTTCGATGCCCCGGAACTCGAGAAATTCCACCTGCAGTGCCGAGCCGGGAACGGTCGCGGAACTGCGTCGGATCTGCGCACCTGGCGTGGCCATCAGGTCGGTGAGTGCTTTTTCGCTGCTGAATTCTGCATCAATCTGCGGCTGGAAACCCAGCAGGTCTCGATACACCTTCATCGTTTCATCCGTGTTGTTGATCGTCAGCCCAAAGCGCGCACCAATGACATTGCTTGTGGCAGGTGCATTGGTTTGCGGAAGAACATTGGGTTGAAGCAATTCCACGAAGAAGCCGTCCGGATCCTGAATGACCACGGCACGACCGGCATCATGATTCCGAAGCGACACCGGCGCACGTCCCGAGGTTACGACCGGAACGCCTTGCGCCGTCAATCGACTCAATAACGAATCGAGACTGCGCACAATGAGAATCAGGCGGACCGCGCCCGGATCGGACAACCGCGGTCGAACCGGCTTCCGATCGATGTCCTTGAATTCGATAATTTCCACGGTCATTGCGGAGCCGGGGATGCGAACAGTTCCGAATCGAATTTGAGCCGTAGGAGAACCAAGGAAATTCAACAGCGCGGGATCGGTGCTCCAGGCTGGAATGGTTTCAGGAGGGGGAGTGCCAACGAGATCGCTGTAAAACTTCAGCGATCGTGGAAGATCGGAAACAATTGGGCTGAAGCTTCCCGAACCGATCACGACATCGCCTGCTGGCGCCAGATTCGGCACAGGCGCGGGTGCCTGCACCGGAAGCAGGATGCTGGTCATAGCCAAAATGCAAAGCGTGGTGCCGATCAGAAATCGTCGCATGAAGCCTCCCTGAAAATTAGGGTAGGTCCCTAATTTCCCTTCGCTGCCCGGTCTCGCAAGGTGAGATCAAAATCCACGACGACTTCTCCGTTTGCCGTCACGGTAACGTCCTTCGTTGTTTCGTAGGGGTCTTCGTAGTCGTAGCGTTGCAGCGCTTTGTTATTTGAAGTCAGAGTCACGCCTTCATGCCACATCTTGATGCGATAAGTCCCAACTGGCACATTCGCGATCACAAACTCTCCATCATTCTTCGTAATGGCGACGTATGGATGGTCTGCAACGAGAACAAAGGCGCTCATCCAGGGATGCCCGGCTTCGCAGCTCAAGGTGACGATCCCCGTTTTGTCCAGGGCCGGAGTCTTACTGTGTTGCCCTTTAATCGGCTGCGCGATGTTGAATTTCGGCAGCAGACCTTCGGTCGCACTGACCTTCCCGTTGACGTTACCGAACTCCGTGTTCGGCGACTGATTATGCGGGGAGGGATTGCATTGGTCAAGTCGCGGAGCCGCAGTGGAACTGCGAGATCCTTCGCTTGACGTCTTTGTGAAGCGTGAGATAGCATTGCGGGTCTTGCGCAGCGCAGAGCGCGCTGTCGTCAACTAATCAAGGCATCCAGAACACTCAAGTCATCCTAAGGAGCAGCCAATCATGGCAATCAAGATCGTCAATACAGTTCTGCCGACCACCATGGTCGGATCGTATCCGCGCCCAGCATGGTACAAACAGCAGTTACTGGGTCGCGACATCCAGGTCGCGTTCAAAGAAGCCGCATATGAAGAAACGTACCAGGATGCCGTGGCAGCCGTGGTTCGCGACCAGGAAGATGCGGGTCTCGACATCGTGACCGACGGCAATATGTGGTACGACGATTATGTCGGCGTGATTGGCTCGTTCTGCTGGTACATGTATGAGCGCATCGGTGGATTTGAACAGGCACGTGAACCGCATCCGTCCATGGTTGGCGCAGGGAAAAGCCAGGGCAAGGCGATTCTGGACGATTGGGGTGGAGTCATCAACAGCGGACCGGTCACCCACGGTCCGATCCGTCTCGCAGATCTCTATAACGTTACCTCCAAACATGCGAAGGTTCCCGTCAAGGTATCGGTTGGGGCAGGTCCGGCCAATCTGGCGTGGCACGTCTACTTCAAGCATTACAAGAATGCCAAGGAACTCAGTTTCGCGCTGGCACCAATCTTCAACAAGGAAATGAAGGATCTGGTCGCCGCCGGAGCCAAGTATCTGCAGTTTGAAGATCTCGGAGCGTGGTTGCCGTTGTTCACCAACGATAAGAACGACTACACCTGGATCAAGGATGTGGTCGCGCAATGCTGCGACGGTGTGAAGGCCAAGATCGGCTGGCATTTCTGCTTCGGCAACGCCTGGGGCAACGACATTCTCAGCGCGAACTTCCCCGAAGGTTATCAGACGGTTCTGCCGCACTTCTTCGACACCCCCGGCATCGACCAGTTCGTTCTGGACTACGCCAACCGCAACATGGCCGGCATCGACTTCATGAAAAATCTTCCCAAAGACAAAGACGTGCAGATCGGCGTGCTGGACATCCGCACAAACATGATTGAAACACCCAAAATGATCGCAGACCGCATTCGGCAAGTGCTGAAGGTACTTCCGGCGGATCGCGTTTACCCCAGCACGGATTGCGGTATGAAACCCCTGGCCCGCATGGTAGCGAAACTGAAGCTCACCAACCTGGCCGAAGCTGCCGCCATCGTTCGCAAGGAAGTCGGCGCATAACAGTTCTATTGAACGTTTGAATAAACAGAGTTGGAGGATACGTGGCTAAGAAAGTAATCGCAGTGATGGGAGCGACCGGCGCGCAAGGCAGCGGACTCGTTCGCGCAATCATGGCGGACAAAAGCGGAGAGTTTACGGCTCGCGCAATCACGCGCGATGTGAACAGCGACAAGGCCAAGGCGCTCGCAGCCCTCGGCGCGGAAGTTGTCGCCGCAGACATCGATAACGAAGAGAGCTTGAAGAAAGCTTTTGCAGGCGCCTACGGCGTCTATTGCGTCACGTTTTTCTGGGCGCACTTCTCTCCGGAGAAGGAACAGGCAAATGCGACCAGCATGGCTCGTGCCGCGAAGGCAGCCGGAGTTCAGCATGTGATCTGGTCTACACTGGAAGACACCCGCAAATGGGTTCCGCTCAGCGACAACCGCATGCCCACGCTTCAGGGCAAGTACAAGGTTCCGCACTTTGATGCCAAGGGCGAAATCAATCACGTCTTCACGGATGCCGGTCTGCCGGTGACGTTTCTGAACACGTCCTTCTATTGGGACAACTCCTACATGTTCGGCATGGGCCCGGCAAAACAGGCCGATGGTTCCTACACGATCACGTTTCCCATGGGTGACAAGCGGATGTCCGGCATGGCCAACGAGGACATCGGCAAGTGCGCCTATGGAATCTTCAAGAAGGGCGCGGAGTACATCGGAAAGACTGTGGGTATCGCCGGAGAACATCTGACGGGCGCACAGATGGCCGAGAAGTACTCGAAGGGGCTCGGCATCAATTGCAAATACAACGAAGTCACACCGGAAGCCTATCGCGGGTTCGGATTTCCGGGAGCGGAAGATCTTGGGAACATGTTCCAGGTCTACCGCGACTTCGAGAAGGAATTCACGGCGGCGCGCAGCCTCGATGTATCGCGTTCCCTGAATCCGGAATTACAGACCTTCGATCAGTGGCTCGCTAAGAACAAGAGCAAGCTCTCCCTGTAATAGAAAAGGGGCCCGACGGGGGGAAATAGAGGGACGTTGACCGAATTCAATACTTAGACCGGTTGGTCTAAGTATTGAATTCGGTCAACGTCCCTCTATTTCCCCCCGTCGGGCCCCTTTTTTTCTTCCCTCGCTAATTCGTCGAAAGCTTTCCGCTAGCGCCGTTACCTGCCCGAGGTCCTTTGAAGTCCCGTACCGGGACGTGATCCAGATTCGCCACACGGCGGCCAATTTCATACACAAGCTGCCCGACACGCGCCATCTTATCGAAATCAATCTTATCCACGGTATCCGTCACCTGGTGATAGTCCGGATGCAGGCCACTGAAGAAGAAAATAATTGGAATACCTTTCGATGCATAGCTGAAGTGATCACTGCGATAGTAGATTCGCTCGCCATCCGATGGATCGTTCATTTCGAAATCGATCGACAGTGGTCGTGCGAGGCTGGCATTCGCATCCACCAAAGTGTTGTGTAGTTCGGTACTGATGCGATCCGCTCCGACCGCATAAATCGTACCTGTTTCCCTCGGATCGTTATTTCGATTGCGGCCGATCATATCGATATTCAGCTGCGTCACGATGCTATTGATGTTGCCCACCGCTTCCGGAGGATTGTCCGCAAAAAACCGCGATCCGTAGAGTCCCAGCTCTTCGCCGGCATGCCACACAAAGACGAGTGATCGTTTGGGTCTCGGCCCCTTTGCAAACGCGCGGGCGAGACCGATCATCGCCGTCGTACCGGACCCATCGTCGTCCGCACCGTTGTAAATGCGATCGGTGAGGCCACCGTAAAGCGTGCCGGGAATGAATCCCAGGTGATCGTAATGAGCGCCGAACGCGACATAAGTGCTCTTGAGCTGTGGATCGCTGCCTTCGACGATGCCGACAACATTCCGGGTAAATTGCGTATTCACGACGCGATAGGTTGGATCGATCGTGAATGTCAGCCGCGCGCCCTTAAGGGCGAACGCCTTCAAGGCTTCGGATCGATTGCTTCTGGTTTGGATCTCTCCGAAATTCGTGTCGGAGGCGCTGAAAAGGAACGTCAGCACTTCCGGTCCGAGCGAAACGCTGGGCATCCGTGGAAGTTCGAGGGATTGTGAGGTGACAAAGTCCGGACTCGATCCTCCGGCGTCCCGTGTCGTGCCCAATTCCGGCGTAATCACTGCGGCAAACCCGCCCTCTTCGGCTGCGAGCAGCGTTATGGGATCCGGCACATCCAGCCACACCACAACCCTGCCCTTGTGGTCTGACGCCTTCGCAGAGTCCGGGTTATATCCTAGAAAATCCACCTGATCGACGGTGAACGTTCGGGCTCCGCCGACAAATTTCTGGAATGAGACGCCTTCTCCGTCCCGGAATGTTCGGGTCTGCCCCTTCACTTCAATCGTCAACGTGGAGTGGTCGTTGTTGCGAATGCCAAGTACCGGAACGCGCTGAAAGTACGTTCCGTGATCGCCCCCGGGGGCAATGCCGCCATCCTTCAATTGATCCGCGATATAGGTCGCGGCCAGGCCAAGTCCTTCGGAAAACGTGCCTCGGCCTTCGAGATCATCCGAGGCGATATATGTCAGCCATGTCCGCATGGCATCGGTGGAGAGAATGGAACTGGGGGCGTTCTGGGCGAGAAGCGAGAACGCAATGAGAAAGGCCAGACCGATGCCGGGCAGCCACTTCGCTCGCGTCCATATCATTTTCATTCTCACCACAGTTCTCCCGGCTTTCGCTTCAGCAACGCGATAAAGAATGGTCCACCGAGCAGCGCGGTAATGACGCCGACCGGAATTTCCGTAGGAGACAATAGCGTACGTGCGGCGGTATCGCACAATACCAGGAATGCGGCGCCCAGAAAAAAGGAGCCAGGCACGAGAATGCGATGATCCGGACCTGCGATCATGCGAAGCGTGTGTGGAACGACGAGTCCAACGAACCCGATGGGACCGCTGAACGCCGTTACAGCGCCGGTAAGGACAGAACCAATGAAATAAGACGAAATCTTCAACCGATGCACATTTACTCCGCGGGTAGATGCCCAGTCCTCTCCTGCCGCGAGAAGATTCAATCTCGGTGACAGGGCAACCACTATCGCAACCGCAATCAATACCATCGGAACCGTCCGCACCCACGGCGTATAACCAACGACATTCAGGCTACCCATCATCCACGTCGTCATCGAGTAAGACTGCGCAAAATTCGAAGAGTAATGAAAAAACAGAACCAGAGCTCCGAAAATAAAATTCAGGGTTACTCCCGCGAGAAGCAATGTGAACGTCGGCAGGCCGCCACTGGACCTGGCGATAAAAAATACCAGCGCTACCGTGAGCAAAGCACCTGCAAAGGCGAACAGGACCACAGGCATTCCGAGAAAGGCCACATCCAGTCCAAGCCAGATCGCGATAACCGCTCCAAGCGAACTGCCACTGGAGATTCCCAGCGTGAACGGAGTTGCCAGCGAATTACGGAGGAGGGCCTGAAAAAGGACTCCGGCAACGGCCAGTGCGCCACCGACACAGGCGCCAAAGAGTATGCGCGGAAGCCGGACGAGAACCAGAATGTCGCGATCCGTCGAACCGCTCGACAGAATGCCACGAAGTGAAAGACCTCGATCGCCAATCAATGGTGCGATAAACAGAACTGCGGCGAACAGCAGGGCGCAAGGTCCGACGCCGGCGATGAACCGCCGCACCGAAAGTCCGCCACCGGTTTCAGGCCGGGATGATGTAGCTGCCTCGGCCATCGGTTCTTTTGAGAACGGCGACGGAGACTTCAAAGATTTCATACAGGTGTTCGGGAGTCAGAACCGATTCCGGACTGCCATCGGCGACGATAACACCGGACCGCATGGCCATCATCCGCCGGGCATAACGAGCGGCGAGGTTCACATCGTGGGTCACGCTCACAATCGTCATACGATGTTCCAGATTCAACCGCTCGACAATATCGTAAAAATGAATCTGGTGCTTGAGATCCAGATAAACCGTGGGTTCGTCAAGCAGCAGCACTTCGGGATCCTGGGCCAGCGCACTGGCCAGAACAACGCGTTGCCGTTCGCCACCGCTGAGCGTGTTAAAGGACTTCCTTGCAAGATCCAGCGTATCGGTCAGCCGCATCGCATGTTCGGCCCGCTCGATATCGATGCCGCTGTCAAACAGACTCGCAGACTTGTGGGGCGCACGCCCCATGAGAACCATCTGCATCACGGAAAACGGAAACACGACGTGCGTCTCCTGAGGAACAAAGGCCACGCGACGAGCTAACTCGTGTGCAGTGACCCGGATGAGGGAAGCGCCATTGAATTCAACCGCGCCTGTATATTTCCGATTCAACCCTGCGAGTATTTTCAGAAACGTCGATTTGCCCGCTCCGTTGGGACCAACCAGCGCCACAAAGTCTCCGGTGCCGATCTCCGTGGAAATGCCATTCAGAACGGGCGTATCGGTATAAGCGAACCGCAGATTGTGAATTCGGTACACGGGGGCGCCAGACATGGAGGGATTGTATACCGCCATCGCGCAAAAAAAGGGGGCCGACAACCTGAAAATTCTCCGCCAAATTCGGGTTCGCCAGGGGGGGTACCAGGACGAATACCGATTTCAACGTATGTTGTTCGGCCCGCCATCAACAGAGACGAGTTTCTTGCAGATATTCCCGTGCAGGGTTTTCTTGAAGTGCATTCGCCGCGGAATGACCGGGCGTACGGTAAAGGCGAGTCTGCAAAAACGCACGGATCCCCCTCCACCCCCCGTGAATGGTTGACCCTATTTGTTTTGGATTGTCGATGGATCTGTTAGACCGAGACTCTATTCACTGTGAAGTGTCCAGTCAATGACATTCTCCGGAGAAATCAAGTGGGCAATACCGGGCTTCGAAGTGCATTTTAACCATGCAAAACGTGGCAGATTCCTTCGGTAACATTCAAAGACTCCGACGCCGGAAATTGATACAATCCCCGCAACTTTGCATTGAAACAAAGGACAATACTCAGTCGTATATCCAGACAGGGAATTGAACTGTACCTGTTTGAATGGGGTTTGATATCGAACTGAAACACTGATTTGACAGTAAGGGAGCAGTATGACGCTTAAGCGAATGAAGTGGCTTTTCCTGGGAATCCCCGGGATTGTTTTAACTACCTGGATGGCGATGGCCTGGCAGGCGAAGAAGGTCGACGACAAGGCATTGAAGGATGCGCCGAAGGGCACGGAATGGTTGAGCTACGGCATGGGTTGGTCCGAGCAACGTTACAGCACGTTGAAGCAGATCACCCCCGACAATGTCAGCAAGCTCAGCCTTGCCTGGTCGTATGAACTTGGGCCCGGTGGCGACGCTCAGAAAGCGAACCCGCTCTATTCCAATGGCGTCCTCTACACCGTTACCACCTGGAGCGCTGTTGCCGCGGTCGATGCAAAAACCGGCAAGGAACTCTGGAAGTACGAGCCTGTTATTGATGCCGCGATGAAGGCGAATTCCAGGTCCCGCCTTTGTTGCGGAATTAATACCCGCGGTCTTGCCATGTACGACGGCAAGATATTCGTCGCCGTCGTCGATGGACGCCTTCAAGCCCTGGACGCCAAAACCGGAAAACTGTTGTGGTCGTCATGGGCAATCCCCGAACCCAAAGCCGGCGAGATCTCCTCCTACTCGCTCACGATGGCTCCCCGGGCGGCGAATGGAAAGGTCTTCATCGGAAATGCGGGTGCAGAATTCCCTCCGTTCCGCGGCTACGTTTCCGCCTTTGATGCGAATACCGGCAAGGAACTCTGGAAGTTCTATAGCACACCCGGCGACCCCTCGAAGGGTTTTGAAAACAAGGCCATGGAAGCCGCGGCGAAAACCTGGGCCGGAAAATGGTGGGAGCAGGGTGGCGGCGGATCCTACTGGGATGGGATGGCCTATGACCCCGATGAGAATCTCGTGTACGTTGGAACCGGCAACGGTGCTGTCTGGTCATCGGATGTTCGCAATGGCGGGTCGAAGGAACATCTCGACAATCTCTATGTCGCCTCTATCTTAGCCATCAATGCAAGCACCGGTCAGTTGAAGTGGCACTACCAATGCAGTCCCGGAGACGAGTGGGATTACGATGCGATTCAGGCCCTCCTGCTCGCCGACGTAAGGATCAACAACCGCACGCGTAAAGTCATCATGCAGGCCAACAAGAACGGCTACTTTTACGTGCTCGATCGCGTCAGCGGCGAATTCATCTCGGCATCCGAAATGTCAGAAGTTAGCTGGGCGAAGAGTATCGATCCGAAGACGGGTCGTCCCGACATTCATCCGGACGCGCTCTACTCCAAGGAAAAGGGCACGACGGTCGCTCCTCTGCAGATGCACAACACATCGCAGATGTCGTTTAATCCTGCTACCGGTCTGGTCTACGTTCCGATCAATATCACAGGCACCTACAACTTCCAGGCGCAGGATGCGGATACCTTCACGCCTACTCCAGGACAGCAGAACTTCGGGCTGAACCTGCGCGGAGGAGCACCGAGAGGAGCCCCTCCTATCCACGGACCTGTCCGCAAGAATCCCGACGGCACCTCCCCGCGCGGCGGCATCCTCAGCGCGTGGGATCCTGCAACACAAACGGAGAAGTGGTTCTCCATTGGCGGCGGTCAAACGGGCGGCGGGTCTT
>Ga0184628_10001130_pt1 | contig 13344 bp, 10 predicted proteins | sample PLM4_5_b1_FD_133149 | JGI IMG/M metagenome (GOLD analysis project Ga0184628, IMG submission 133149) | Groundwater sediment microbial communities from an aquifer in East River, Colorado, USA - PLM4_5_b1 | ecosystem: Environmental > Terrestrial > Soil > Riparian zone | place: USA: East River... | reverse complement strand
CTGCTGGGAGAAGAAGATCGCGGTCGAGGAGGTCGTCGCCCGCGAGTTCGCGCTGAAGCGCTACATTCGCGCCCACAGTGCCGAGAAGTACCTGGTGTACCACTCGACCATCAAGCGCCCCACCGGCCAGATTATCGTGGTGGACGACGGCTACGACCTGTTCCTGACCATGGTGCTCTACCCGAACTTCGGCTGGGACGAGCCCGCGTATCACCTGGAAGGCGACCCCGAAGGCCGCACTTTCGCTGAGATTCTGGTCGATGTCGTCGCCACCGAAGTCATCGAGCCCTGGGGCGGCGGCAAGTGGCACCTCGAAGTCTTCCGCTCCGCGAACGGGGAACCAGAAGACTGGAACGGTGAGATGTAGGGGCCTATAATTCGTCGCGACGGGCGCGCGGGCGCCCGCTGCCGGACGGCAACCGGGCGTCACGCCAGGTTCGCGCGACGGAAAGGATCAGGTTATGACTCGTTTACTCTGCACCGTGCTGGCGCTCACCGGCGGTTTCCTGCTCGCCGGCGACGCGGCTTTCGCGCAGGCACCGGCGGCGGCGCCGACCAAGCTCATCTCTCCAGTTCGGGGCGAGGCCGAGCTGGGGTACTTGAAGCCGGTCACCAAGCGCGAAGGCAACATGATCGTGACGACGATCAAGGTGAAGAATCTGGCCGCGGGCCCGATTGCCGGGCTCAAAGTCGACGAGTTCTGGTACGACAAGGCGGGCGAGCCGGTCACGGGCGCCCAGCCGTTCCGCTATAAGAAGGCGCTCATGCCGGGCGAGGTGATCGACGTGGTGCTCAAGGTCCCGACCAACCCCAAGATGGATCGGAACCAGTACAAGTTCGAGCACTCGAACGGCACGATCAAGACCAAGCTCCTGCCGAAGCTATAGCGCGGCACGCGCGGTACTCGAAGGGCCGGCCTCACCGCCGGCCCTTTTCACGTACACGCAGGCGGGTAAGGCAAGTGGGGCGGCGCCTCGGGCCGTGAGGCGGGTAACAACGCTCCCTACCCGCCTGACCGCGAGCGCAGCGAGCGCCTCAGACGCCCCAGAAATTGAGGATGCCGGTAATCAGCAGCGCGTTCACGAAGTCGATGCCGAAGGCGCCGACGAGCGGCACCACGAGATAGGCCTTCGGCGCCGGGCCGTAGCGTTCGACGAGCGCGCCCATGTTCGCGACGGCGTTGGCGGTGGTGCCGAGCATGAACCCGCAGAAACCGCTCGACATGACCACGGCGTCGTAGTCCCGCCCCATCACCAGCGGCACGACCCACAGGCACAACACCGCGACGAGCGCCATCTGCGCCGTCAGGATCACCAGCAGCGGCACGACGGCGCCAGCGAGTTGCCACAGCTGCAGTGTCATGAGCGCCATGACGAGAAAGATCGACAGCGCCACGGTCCCGAGGTCGTCGATCGTCCGCTGCGAGATGCCGATCGCGCCGACCGCGTCGTCCAGGTTGCGAATGACCGCGGCGACGATCATCGCGCCGATGTACGCCGGCAGCCTCATGCCGATCGACTCGAGCCAGGCGCTCACCCAGACGCCGGCGCCGACGGCGACGAGCAGCACGACGAGGTGCTTGAGCAGGCTGTAGGCTTCGATATCCTCGCCGGCCGGCGTGGCCGCGGCCGGATCGCCCATCTGGCGCTCGGCCAGCGCCTCGAGCGTCGCGCTGGGCCGCGTGGGCAGGAGCGTGGCGTGACGGGTGAGCAGGAACGTCGCGATCGGCCCGCCCATGAGGCCGCCGGCGACGATGCCCGCCATCGCGGCTGACACGGCGAGGGTCCCTGCCCCGCCCACGCCCGCCTTCTCGAAGAGCGGCGCGAATGCGAGGCCGGTGGCCGGACCACCGGTGAGCGTCACCGACCCGGCGAGCACCCCCATCAGCGGGTGCTCACCGAGGAGCCACGCCACGCCGCCGCCGACCACGTTCTGCAGCGCCGCCGAGAGCGACGCGATGATCATCATCACGAGCACGAGCGGCCCGCCGCGGCCCAGGACGCGCAGGCTGGCGCCGAACCCGACCGAGGCGAAGAACGCGTTCTGCAGCGGGACCTGCAGCGCGGTATCGAACGCGATGAGCGGAGGCGTGCCGCGGTTGATGAAGGCGAAGAGCGCGGCAAGCGGCAGGCCGCCCACAACCGGGGCCGGGATGTTGTAGCGCGCCAGCACCGGCACCTGGCGCTTGATGAAGTAACCGAGAAAGAGGGCCGCCCCGGCGAAAGCGACGGTCTGAATGAGGTCCAGGGTCATCGAGGGAGCGCTCTTCTCCAGGCCGGAAGCGGAAGCCGGGAGCCGGGAGGCGGGAGCCCTACTTGATCCGCACCTGGATGTCGCGGCTGGCGGTCGCGTTCTGTCCAACGCGCGAGCGGCCCTCCACGTGCAGCACGTAGAGGCCCGGCTGCAGGTCGGTCAGCGGCAGCCGGCCGGCGAACCCATAGCCGCCCCCGCCGCGTACCTCGGTCGACGACCGCTCTTCGGCGGCTTCGAGCACCACACGGCCGCCTTCGCTGCGCAGTTCGGCCTTCAAGTCGACCATGTGCGGACTGCCGGCGCCGTTCTCGTAGAACTCGGCGAAGAACATCAGCGTGTCGCCGACCGCGAACTCGCGCGTGGCGACCGGCGGCCCGGGCAGGAAGTCGCCGAGCGGATCCTTGGCCTTCACCGTCGGCGTCAGACTCGCCGACGCCGCCGTGATCGCCACGCCGCTCATGACGAACGGCTCCTTGTAGAACTCCGGCACGTCGAGGTCGTAGAGGACGCTGCCGGCCTTGCCGCTCTTGTTGCCGGCGGCCAGGCGCAGCTGGTACCGCCCTGGCGGCAGGCTCACCTGCGTCAGGACGCGGAAGCCTCGGTCCTTGGCGCGCTCGTACGTGTCGGGCTTCAGCGTGAGGTTGGCCGTGTGACGCTCGCCGGGGTAGACCTTGCCCCTGGAGTCGGTGGCGGCGTTGGCGAATTCGAGCGACTCGTTGAACGTGCCGTTGGCCTCCACGAAATCGAGCTTCGACGCGTCGAGCTCGAGCACCACGGCCACGGCCGCGTTCGGCGCCTCGCCTTTGAAGGCGCCGGCAAACACTTTGAGTGGCAGCCCCGACACGGGCAGCGGGCTGGAGAGGGCCGCGGCGAGCGCCGGGTTCGCGGCGGGCGGCGGCTCGTTCGGACGGCGGCCGCGCGCTTCGAAATAGCCGTCGCGCGCCCGCGCCACGCGCAGCCCCGGACGCTTCAGCCGGATCTGGATCTTGCGGTAGCGGCCGTCGCGGCGGGTGTTGGTCGAGTAGTACCCGAGCAGGTAGTACTGGCTGTTCTCCTGCACGATGCGGTCGAAGGCGCTGTTGAAGTCGTTGCGGTTGAGCGCGGCAAAACCGCCGGTGTTGGCGGCAAGGACCCGCAGACTGTCCTGGGAGAGCCGCAGTTCGTTCTGCAGCGAGTTGAGTCCGGCGCCCTGCTCGGGCATCGTCGAGCTCACGGTGATGAGCTCCTCGTCGCCGGTCGTGAGACCGCGCGGATCGATGGCGTAGATGCTGACGTTGCCCCGCGACGCCGATGCGATTGCGTCGTGCGTGTCGAGCAGGACCGCCGAGGCGGTGGAGCCGGCCAGGCCGACGGCCTCGTGGATGTCGTAGTCGACGCCTTCGCCCACGAGCAGCATCGCCTTGCGGCGGCCGCGCACGTTGGCCATGAACTCGGCGAGCTTGCGCACCGTGCCCATGGCGTTGCGGGCGTTGAAGCTGCGCTCCATCATCTGGTTGTCGTCGCCGGGCTGCAGCCCGCCGGTGGCCGGGTTCACGCGCACGTTGTCGAGGCGCTCGATCGTCGCCGAGCGAAGCTTCCGGCCCACGAACTTGTCGACCGCCGACATCAGCAGGCGCGGATTGTTGGTGAAGTCCTGCGAACCGCTGCTGCGGCCGGTGAAGACGATTGCCGCCAGATCGTTGGTGCCGAAGCTGCGCTCGAAGAAGCGCCGCATTGCCGCCTTCACGCGCGGCGTGCGGGTGAAGTCCGTGTGCAGATCGTCGAGCACAATCAGGTAGATGCGACCTTCGATGTGGTTGTTGGTCTGGACGTCGTCTTCGATCGGCTGGGTCGCGAAGAGTGGGCGCTCCGCACGCTCGATGGGAATGTTGACCAGCGAGAACGACGTGACCTTCTGGGGCTTGCCCTCCTCGAGCACCTCGAAGTCCTCGAGCTTCAGGTCATTGACCGGGTTGTTCTGGGCGTCGGTGACGTAGACATCGGCCTCGACGTAGTCGATCTCGACCCGGAACACGACCGGAGGCGCGTCGGGCGGCGGGGCGGCCGGCGCGGGTGCCGGCGCCTGCTGCGCCCAGAGCGCGGCGGAGCCCAGCGCGGCGGCGGCGACGGAGAGAACGAGACGTCTGTTCATAAAGCGCTCTTCGAGGGTCGGACCAGGCTGGCCCCGCGATTATAGGCCGGCACCCCCTATACTGAGGGCGCCCCATGGCGCTCGACGTTCCTGCCATCCAGCGCGCGCTGCGCGACAGCCATCTCGACGGATGGCTCCTCTACGACTTCCACGGCTCGAATCCGATCGCGACCCGGCTGACAGGAGTGGACCGCAGCGCCCACCTCACGACCCGCCGTTGGTACTACCTCATTCCTCGAGAGGGCGAACCGCGCGCCCTGGTGCACGCGATCGAGCGCCACAACCTCGACGCGCTCCCGGGACGGAAGAGGGTGTACGGGCGGCGTGAGCAGCTCGAGTCGGGACTGACCGAGCTGCTCCAGGGCGTCAAGACGGTGGCGATGGAGTACTCCCCCGGGTGCGCCATCCCGTACGTCTCGCGGGTGGACGCCGGCACGGCCGAGGCCGTGAAGGCGCGGGGTGTGGAGATCGTGTCCTCCGGCGACCTCGTCCAGGCGTTCGAGGCCGTGTGGACGCCCGCACAGCTCGACACGCACAAGGCGGCATCGGCCGCGCTCTACCGCATCAAGGACAGGGCCTTCGCGGCCGCAGCCGCGGCCGTCCGCGAACGGCGGGCGCTCGACGAATACGCCTTGCAGCAGCAGATGGTGGCGTGGTTCCAGGAGGAGGGGCTGGTGTCGGACTCGGCGCCGGTCGTTGCCGTCGGCCCCCATGCCGGCGATCCGCACTACCTTCCCACCGCCGCGAGTGCGTCGCCAATCGCCGCTGACCAGCTCCTGCTGCTCGACCTCTGGGGCAAGCTGCCACAGCCTGGAGCCGTTTTTGCCGATATCACCTGGGTGGGGTACACGGGCCACACCGTGCCGGCAAAGATGGCCGCCGCCTTCGCGGCAGCGGCGAAAGCCCGCGACACGGCGGTCGATCTGGTTCAGGCGGCCGCCCGGGAGGACCGCGACCTGCGGGGATGGGAAGTGGACCGCGCCGCCCGGATGGTGCTCGTCGAGGCCGGATTCGAGGCCCAGGTGCTGCACCGGACCGGTCACAGTCTGGGCGAGAACGTCCATGGCAATGGTGCGCACCTCGACGACTTCGAGACCCGGGACGAGCGCCGGTTACTGCCGGGAACCGGCTTCACGGTCGAGCCTGGCGTCTATTTGGACGAGTTTGGCGTGCGGACGGAAATCAATGTGTTCCGGGGCGACCGGGAGGCCGTCGTGACGGGGCCGTGCCAGGACGCCATCGTGCCGCTGCTATGATGAATCGGGGTGTGGAGGCCGTAATGCTGAATCGCAAGATCACCGTGCTCTACTCGGTGCCGATCGTACTGATGTCGGTGCTCGTCGGAATGATCGTCGCCTCGCGGCTCGATCTGTCGCCCGCGACCAGCGCGCAGACCGTCGCGGCGCCGCCGATGAACAGCGCGCCGCTCACCGGTGCGCTCACGGCGTCGACGTTCCGCGACATCGCCAAAGTGGCGTCGCCGGCTGTCGTCAACATCCGCACCGAATCGCGGCAGCGTACGCAGGATCTGTCCGACTTCTTCGGCGGCGGCGGCGGTGGCGACCTGTTCGAACGGTTCTTCGGCCAGCCCAACCCGCGGGGGCAGGGGCCAGGCCAGGGCCAGGGCCAGGGGCAAGGACGGCCGCGCGAGCGCGAGCAGGTCGTGCAAGCGGCAGGCACCGGCTTCATCATCGACAAGGCCGGCTTCATCCTCACCAACAACCACGTCGTGGACGGCGCCACCAAGATTGCCGTGTCGCTCTACGGTGAGGACGAGGATCAGGAATACGAGGCGCGCGTCGTCGGCCGCGACCCGCTCACCGACAGCGCGCTCATCGAGCTCACCGAAAAGCCCAGCCACACGCTGCCCGAGATCAAGTTCGGCGATTCGAGCCAGATGCAGCCCGGCGACTGGGTGATGGCGATCGGCAACCCGTTCGGCTACTCGCATACGGTCAGCGTCGGCGTCGTCAGCGGCCTCGACCGGCCCTTCCAGGTGGCCAACCGCCGCCAGGCGCAGGTGCTGCAGACCGACGCGGCCATCAACCCCGGCAACTCCGGCGGTCCGCTGCTCAACATCCGCGGCGAAGTGATCGGGATGAACACGGCCATCATCACCGACGGCCAGCGCCAGGGGAACATCGGCATCGGCTTCGCGATTCCGATCAACGTCGTCCGCGATCTGCTGCCGCAGCTCCGCGGCGGGAAGATCACGCGCGGCCGCATCGGCGTCGAGATCCGCCCGATTCCACGCGAGGCGATCGACGAGTTCGGGCTGAAGAGCCGCGACGGCGCGCTCGTCGGCGCGGTGTCGTCGGGCGGCGCCGCGGCGAAGGCCGGCATCGAGCCCGGTGACGTCATCGTCGGCTACAACGGCAAGCCGGTGAAGAACAGCAACGAGCTGGTGTCGATGGTCACGGCCACCAAGCCCGGCACGAGCGTGCCGGTGCGCGTGATCCGCGACGGCCGCGAGCGCACCATCAATGTGGTCGTGGACGAGCTCGACCTCGAAGCCGAGGGCAACAACCAGCAGAGCCGGGCGCGCGGCGGCCGCGGCGGCGGGCCCGAGCCCGAAACGACAGCGGGCTTCGGCCTGACGCTCAACAACATCACCCCCGACATCGCGCGGCAGCTGCGTCTCGAGAGCGCGCGCGGCGCCGTGGTGGTGGACGTCGATCCCAACAGCCCGGCGGCGCGGGCCGGCATCACCGAAGGCGATGTGATCCTGCGCGTCGGCCAGACGCCGGTGAGCAACAACGCCGACGCCCAGCGCGAATTGGCGAAAGTGCCGTCGGGCGGGACCGCGTTCCTGCGCATCCTGCGCGACGGACAGGAGACGTTCGTGCCGGTGACCAAGGAATAGACGGCTCGCCGCCAGACACACCGCGGAGACTCGCGAGTGCTCGAGCGTGAGGTCAAGATCCGGTTTCACGATCCTGACCGCGCTCGGGCCGCCCTCGCCGCCATCGGGGCCGTTCCGCTGCGGCCCCGGCGCCTTCAGGACGACACGCTCTACGACACGCGCGACAGCGCGCTGCGCGCCCGGCGCTCGGTCGTGCGCCTGCGCTGCGAACCCGATCGCGCGTATGTCACCTTCAAAGGCCCGGTGCAACCGGGCCCGATGAAGATCCGCGAGGAGCAGGAAACGGAAGTCGGCGACCCCGACGTGCTGCGCCGCGTCCTGGACGAACTGGGGCTCGAGGCATGGTTCCGCTACCAGAAGTTCCGCGAAGAGTTCCAGGCACCTGGTGTCGTCATCGCGCTCGACGAGACGCCGGTCGGCACCTATCTCGAAATCGAAGGCTCGGAGGAAGGCATCCTGACCGCCGCCGACGCCCTCGGCTGCTCGCCCGCTGACTTCATCCTCGATTCGTACCGCGGCCTCTTCGTCGCCTTCGTGCAGGCCCACAACCTCAGCGCACGGGACATGCTGTTCGACACCGGGGACGCGACCAGCCGCGCATGATTCCGGCCCTCGTCCTCACCGCCGGGCTGGCGACCCGCCTGCGGCCGCTGTCGCTCGAGCGGGCCAAGGCCGCATTGCCGGTGGCTGGCCGGCCGCTCATCGGCCGGATTCTCGCGTGGCTGCGCGCCAACGGCGTCACCGACGTGGTGCTCAACCTCCATCACAAGCCGGAATCGCTGACCCGCATCGTCGGCGACGGGCAAGACTTCGGCGTACGCGTGCGCTACTCGTGGGAGACACCCGTGCTCGGGTCGGCCGGCGGACCGCAGCGCGCGGTGCCCATCCTGGGCGCGCCGCGCTTCCTGATCGTCAACGGCGACACGTTGACGACGCTGGAGTTGGCGCCGCTGCTCGAACACCACGCCCGATCGCAGGCGCTCGTCACCATGGCCGGCGTGCCCAATGTAGAGTCACACAAATACAGCGGGCTGCTGGCTGGACCAGACGGCGCCCTGGCCGGCGTTGCTCCGCGCGGATCGGACAAGCCGTCGTACCATTTCTACGGCGTCCAGGTGGCCGAAGCGGCGGCCTTCGAGGCGGTGCCTCCAGATACGCCGTATGAGTCGGTCGCCGCGCTCTACCCGGCGCTGAACGCCACACGGTCCGGAGCGGTGCGGGTGCTGCAGACACGCGCGACGTATCACGACATCGGCACGCCGCTCGATTACTTCGCCACGTCCATGGCGTTTGCCGAGCGCGAAGGTGCCGGGCAGTACGGCGCCGGCTGCCGGGTCGCGCCCACGGCGTCGGTTCGCCGCTCGATCCTGTGGGACGATGTCGCGATCGGCGACGGCGCCGAAGTCGACCACTGCATCGTGACCGACGGCGTGTCGGTTCCGCCACGGACGTCGTGGACGCGCCAGATTCTCCGCCGCCTCGACGGCGAGCTGGTGGCTGGCGAAACGGCCATCGGGGACCTGGCGGTCTCAGAACTCTGGTAGCCGGTCTCGAGCCCTGCCGCATGATTCTGTGAGGACGACGTGACCACGACCATCGCCGACGTGCGCACCCGGATCGATCAGTTTCTCGCCGACTGCGGCCTCGCGCAGCGAGGCGCGTCGGTCGTGGCGCTCACCGGCGACGCGTCGGACCGCCGCTACTTCCGCGTGCTGGTGCCCCACGACGCCACGCAGGTCCTGGCCATCCACCCGGGCCCGATCGACTTCGAGCAGCTGCCGTTCGTCAACGTCGCGAGCCTGCTGGCCGCCATGCCGGTCCCCGTGCCGCGCATCCTCGCCCATGCGAACGACCTCGGCATCATCTCGCTGCAGGACCTCGGGGACGTCACGCTGCAGGCCCACCTCGGCGCCGCGACGCACGCCGAGCACGCCGCCCTCTATCGCCAGGCCGTGGGGCTCATCGAGACGCTGCAGCGGCGCGGCAGCGAGCTCGCGGCGCCGGGCTACGTCCCCTACGGCATCGCCTTCGACGTCGAGAAGCTCACGTGGGAGCTCAACTTCTTCGTCAAGCACTATCTCGAGGCCTACCGCGGCGCCTCCTTCGACGAGGCCGCGCGGACCGCGCTCGCCGCGGAGTTTGCTGTCATCGTCGAGGAACTGGCCGGGGAGCCCCGCGTGCTGTGCCATCGCGACTACCACAGCCGCAACCTGATGCTGCACGAGGAGCAGCTCTACATCATCGACTTCCAGGACGCGCGGATGGGGCCCGACACCTACGATCTGGTTTCGCTGCTGCGCGACTCGTACGTGGACCTCACCGACGAACAGGTCGATGAGCTGATCGCCTATTTCCTGGCGCTGCGGCGGCCGTCAGCGGGCGGGAGCGGCGATGCCGCACGCTTTCGCGAGCGGTTCGATCTGATGGCGCTGCAGCGTAACCTCAAGGCGCTCGGCACCTTCGGCTTCCAGGCCGCCGCGCGCGGGAACCCCGTGTACATCCAGTACATCCCGCGCACCCTCACCTACGTGCGCACCAACCTCGAGCGTCACGCGCGGTTCGGCCGGTTACGCGAACTGCTCGCGCCCGCGTTACACGAGCTGCGCTGACAAGGAGCCCTTGGCTGGTAAGATGAGCTCACCGTGGGCGAGCGGCGCTTCGGTCTTTCCACGCATCTCTTTCACGACAACCGGCTGACGCGCGAGCATCTCGCGCTCGTGGCGAAGCACGGTTTCGACGCCGTCGAGGTGTTCGCCACGCGGCCCCACTTCGACTATCGCGACGACGCGGCCGTGACGAGCCTCGCCGGCTGGCTGGCCGAGACCGGGCTCGAGCTGCATTCCATGCACGCGCCGATCGCCGAGGCCGTGCGGCGCGGCGAGATGGTGGCTCCCTACTCCACCGCCTCGGGCGATGAGACGCGCCGCACCGCCGCCGTGGCCGAGGTGAAGGCCGCGCTGGCCGTGGCGACGCGGATCCCGTTCCGCGTCCTGGTCCTGCACCTCGGCGTTCCCACGTCCACGCGCCCGCCGGCCAACGACAACCAGCCGGCCGCGGCGCGCCACAGTCTTGAAGAGATCGCCGAGGCCGCGGCCGCCGTCGGCGTGCAGGTGGCCGTGGAGGTGATCCCGAATCCGATCTCCACGCCCGGGGCGCTTGTGCGTCTGATCGAGTCCGAGGCCGACGAGCTCGAGGGCGTCGGCATCTGCCTCGACTACGGGCACGCGCACCTGATGGGCGACGTCGCCGAAGCCATCGAGGAAATCTCGGGACACCTGCTCACCACCCATGTGCACGACAACCGCCGCCGGACCGACGATCACCTGCCGCCGTTCGCGGGCTCGATCGACTGGGACCTGGCGATGATGGAAACGCAGAAGATCGGCTACGAGGGCCTGCTGCTGTTCGAGGTGGCCGACACCGGCGACGCCGCCGCCACGCTGCAGCGCTGCGCCGACGCGCGCGAGCGGCTCGAGCGCACCTTCGTCACGTTTTGAGTACGTAGGGGCCGGCTTCAGCCGGCCCGGACAAACAGGACATCACCCCCACCGGCGACGTTCAGACCACACGCAGTGGCGGAATGGGCCACCTGAAGGTGGCCCCCACGTACGTGGGGGCCGGCTTTAGCCGGCCCGGTCCTCTAGAACGACGCGTGGCCAGGCGTCCGCGGAAACGGGATCACGTCGCGAATATTGGCCATCCCTGTCGCGTAGATGATGGTTCGCTCGAGACCAAGACCGAACCCGGCGTGCGGCACGGTGCCGTAGCGGCGCAAGTCGCGATACCACCAGTACGCTTTCGGGTCGAGGCGCAGTTCCTCGAGACGACGATCGAGATGGTCCAGCCGCTCCTCGCGCTGTGAGCCGCCGATGATCTCGCCGATGCCCGGCGCCAGCACGTCCATCGCCGCCACCGTCTTTCCGTCGTCGTTCATGCGCATGTAGAAGGCTTTGATCTCCTTGGGATAGTTCACGACGACGACCGGCGCCTTCAGGTGCTCTTCGGTGAGCCAGCGTTCGTGTTCCGACTGGAGATCCATGCCCCAGTGCACCGGGAACTCGAATGTCTTCCCGCTCCGTTCGAGGGCGGCGATCGCCTCGGAATACGACATGCGCTCGAACGGTGCGTTCACGAACGCTTCGACGCGCGCCACGCAGCCCTTGTCGACACGGTCGGCGAAGAACTTCAGGTCGTCGCCTCGCTCGTTGAGGACTGCCGTGAGGATGTACTTGAGAAACGACTCGGCGAGGTCGGCGTCGGCGTGCAGATCGGCGAAGGCAATCTCGGGCTCGACCATCCAGAACTCGGCGAGATGGCGGCTGGTGTTGCTGTTCTCGGCGCGGAACGTCGGACCGAATGTGTAGACCTTCGACAGCGCGAGACAGTAGGTCTCGACGTTGAGCTGTCCGCTGACAGTGAGGAAGGCTTCGCGGCCGAAGAAGTCCTGAGTGAAGTCGGTTCGTCCCTCTGGCGTGCGCGGAATCGCCGGCAGATTGGCGAGATCGAGCGTGCTGACGCGAAACATCTCGCCGGCACCTTCGGCATCGCTCGCAGTGACGATCGGCGTGTGCACCCAGAAGAACCCGCGCTCACTGAAGTAGCGATGGATGGCCATGCTGAGGCAGTGGCGTACGCGGGCCACGGCGCCGAGCGTGTTCGTGCGCGCCCGGAGGTGCGCCACTTCGCGGAGATACTCGAAGGACGCACGTTTCGGCTGAATCGGATAGCCCTCGGGGTCGTCAACCCACCCGACGACTTCGACGGCATCGGCTTGCACCTCGACGGACTGCCCCTGCCCCTGACTTTGCACCAGGACACCGCTCGCAATCACCGCGCATCCCGACGTCAGTTTCTTGACCTCACTCTCGTAGTTCGGCAACTGCGCCGGGGCGACGACCTGGATCGGGTCGAAGCACGAGCCGTCGTGGACGTGGATGAACGACAGGCCGGCCTTGGAATCGCGGCGCGTACGCACCCAGCCGCGGACGGACACGCGGCTCCCAACCAGCATCTGTCCCTTGAGAAGCGACGCGATATCAGGGCGATCAGCGGTGGACATGGCGTGCTACACGCTCCGCAGGTATTGGTGGATCGAGAAGATCGCCGCCGAGCCCTCGCCGACGGCCGCCGCGATGCGGCGGTTGGCATTCGCACGGACGTCGCCTGCCGCGAAGATGCCGGGCACGTTGGTCTCGAACATCAACGGGTCGCGGTCCAGTTCCCAGCGCCTGCCGCTGGCCCGTACGTCGGCACCCGTGAGGATGAACCCCTTGTCATCGGTCGCGACCACGGGCGCAAACGCCTCCGTCCGCGGCGCGACGCCGATGAAAATGAACAGCGCGTTCCCCACGAGGCTGCTCGCCTCACCCGTCTCTGCGTTGCGGAGATCGAGCCGCTCGAGATGGCTGTTGCCGTGCACGCCCTCGATCTCCGTGTCGCCGATGACGCTGATGTTCGCCGTCTGCTTGATGCGGTCCACGAGGTAGTGCGACATCGCGGGAACGAGCGCCGGCTTCCGGACAATCAGCGTCACCTGTGCCGCATACCGCGCGAAGAACAGCGCGCCCTGCCCGGCCGAGTTCGCGCCGCCAAGCACGAAGACGTGCTGACCGCGATAAATCGCCGCCTCCGACAACGCCGCGCCGTAGTAGACGCCGGCGCCGATGAGCGGTGCGAGACCGGGCACGTCCAGTTCGCGGACCGCCATGCCCGACGAGAGCAGCAGCGCGTGACACACCACTTCCTCGCCGTTCGACAGCTGGACCACTTTGTAGGGGTCGGCGCGCCGGATGCCGACGGCGGAATGGCCCACCAGGATCTCGGCACCGAAGCGCTTGGCTTGCGTGGCCGCACGACGGGCGAGATCGGCGCCGGTGACGCCGTTGGGAAACCCGAGATAGTTCTCGATCATCGAGCTGGTGCCGGCCTGGCCACCGGGAGCGTTCTGCTCGACGAGGAGGACCTTCAGCCCCTCGGACGCGCCGTAGACCGCGCAGGCCAGACCGGCCGGGCCGCCGCCGATGACGACCAGGTCGTAGTACGGACGCATGGGGATCGTCTGCAGGCCCACCTTCGCGGCCAGCTCCGCGTGCGACGG
>Ga0184628_10001129_pt1 | contig 13350 bp, 14 predicted proteins | sample PLM4_5_b1_FD_133149 | JGI IMG/M metagenome (GOLD analysis project Ga0184628, IMG submission 133149) | Groundwater sediment microbial communities from an aquifer in East River, Colorado, USA - PLM4_5_b1 | ecosystem: Environmental > Terrestrial > Soil > Riparian zone | place: USA: East River... | reverse complement strand
TGCCGTTCGCCTGTTTCTCATTTCTTCGGTGGCGCTTTCGCATTCCGAGGCCGGACGAAAATTCAACAAGCTCTTTCCCCTTCTTCTCCTGTTCGACGGAGCGTGGGCCGCTTCCCCTCTCCTGGCCTCTCCTCCGATTCGCTTTGGTGTGGCTTTGGCAGGCGCCGCTGCTTTGGCCTACCTGCCGTTTTCTCAACGCACGCTCATGCAGAGGATCTATGGGAGGTAGCCGATCCATACTGCATTTCGCCGGCTAGCCTCCAGCCGCATAGATGGCCACGACCGTCAATACCGCTGCGCCAATTCCGATGGCGGCGCCAGTCAGCACTTTCATTCCGGGACTCCAGAATCCTTCCTTCTTACGTTCGATCGATGCAATGTCGCTGAACTGGAAATCGCGAATCGGTACGGCGATCCGCGTCTTCGGCAGCAGGCGAAAGGTGTCGGGGGAACTCGGAATAAAGCTTCCCTTCACCTTCTTGCCATCCTTAAGGTGAACCTGCACGAAAGCGCCAGCCTCCAGTTTCTGAGCATATGCCTGCCACACTTCGGGTGGCTCCTGACGTGGATCGGCCATCGCGAATGGTGCTGTCACGAGAACAACGAGAACGTAAATGATTGTCGATTGAGTTTTCATGATGGGATTCCTTTCTTAGAAGTCAAAGCCGATACCGAGTCGGGCCGTTGCATGGGAGAAGCCATCCTGGTCAAAGGATGCGAGAATTTCCGACCTCATATACACGCGTTCATTAAAGTAAGACTTGTATCCCGCAGCCACGAATGGCCGCGCTTCCGTGTACTTTCGAGAGCTCGATGAGCGAGTGGGGGGTGTGCTGAAGTTCGGGTTATATACGTACGTCTGCGTTTCTTCGGAAAGCGATGTCACGTGGACACCGGCCGAGATGTAGGGATGCGCGAAAACATTTTCAAGAAACTGGTAGGTCATGGCCCCAGAGAAAGTCGTGGGTTGAACGGACCTCTCGGTGGAAGTGAATGGGAAATTTTGCGGGTACGTGGAGTTGGAATGGTAGAAATAACGCTGGGTCGTCCACATCAGACCTGCCTCGGCCTTCCAGTGCTGAGTAAAATACCGGCCGAAGTCGATGTTCCCGGCCCAGGCCACGTTGTCGCCACCGCAGAAGCAGTTCGACGTACCCTGGCCGCCTAATTTCTCTGGGCCGACCGCAAGTATTCCCAGGCTGCCACCGGCATCCCATTTGGGGTATTTCAACTTTTCGGTGATGGGCGCTGACTGCTGAGCGAAGGCCGGCGCGCTCCAAACCATGGCCATGGAGGCGATCAGAGCTGCGATTTGAACTTTCATAATTCTCTCCTCACTGACACATGCGTCAAACGGAGGAGAAACCTCGAAGCTCGATAGCTATTTATTTGAATGGATGGTTGGCGGCTATCTGGATTTGGGCACGCCGGCGCGCATCGACGTCAGCGTGCTTTCCAGGGACTCGCGCGGGAGAGATTCGATGACTCCTCGAATCGCTCCAAAGGTGAAAGCGTTAAGGATACTCACCCCCGTCGGGATCCCGCGGCTTAGACTGATCGATTCGCATTCCACGATAACGCCGTCACCCTCCTGATTGAAGCGCCAGTAGGAATTCAAGCGCCATAAGAATCCACGGTCGTCGCCTTCGGGCAATTCCTTTTCAGAAGAGGTTCCAGCATCCGTCACCTCGGCAATCTTTGTCGTGAAACTGCGGCTGGACACCTGACCGGCGTCATGATGGCGGTAGATCGCGGTGTGCCACGTGTTGTAGTTAATCGTGAGGAGATACGTCCGCGTGAGTCGAAAGAAGATCCGGTAGGTGTCCGCGTTGTCCCCATCCTTGGGAGGCAGGAGCTTCGACTCTTTCACCTCTGTGAAATATTTTGAGGTCGAGTTGTAGTCCTGGATCCAACGCACCAGCGTTTCCACCTTCACGCCAGGAATAAGGATGGCGCCGTACCAGTGATGAATCAGGCCATCCTCGACGGAAATCTCTTTACCTTTGTCATCCAGCGTGTTCATTTTCTGAACATAGACCTTGCCGCTCTTGAGAACATCCCGGACTTTTTTAGCATCGGACGTCTTCATGAAATCGAGAAGCAGAAACCGGGCCTTGTCGTTCAACTCCGTATCAAAGATGCGTTTCTCGGTGAACTTCTCATACTTCGCCCATGCCTGACGGGTCTTCTGCTGGAGTTTCTCTGCCGCTTCGGCCTGCGGCACGGCGAGAGCCAGGCTGAAAAGAATGCCAAGCCCAATCGGAAAATATTCTGCGAAACGTCGCCTCATGGCGTACCTCACAATGTCTTGGGACAGATGCTCTCAAATGTCGTTCAGGACAGTCCGTTTATCATGAAAATTAATGGTCAACGCTATTCTCGTTCTGGTTACTTTGTCTGTCCTTGTCTGGTAATGCGGGAATAACTGTCGAAACCTCGCAGGCCAACCTAAACTTTTTCACGAACTCAGGTACCGGACGACATTAACCAAGCGCAACCTCGTTCCACCAACTCCACTTTTATGGTGGAAGGATAGAATTGGGACGGCGACCCCGGCGCCAGTCGGGGTTTCACTTCATAGTCTCTTGCAGGCAACCCCGCGATTTCATAACTGCGCTGCGCGTCGTTCGCGGTATTCCAAAGCCGGCCTGAACCTTCCGCACCCGCCATCGGTCCAAGACGCGGATTCGACAGAAGCGTGTCCCTCTCTCGAAATCCCAACTGACCGAAGACGAGGGCGCTCAGCGGGGCAGTTGACAGGCTGTTAAAGAACGCAAGTTCTTCTCCTGCGTTCTCAACACGCCGGGTTCCGGTACAACTGTTAGTTGAGAGGGAATTGTACGGACCCCAGCCGCCGACGGAATCCGCTTTGATCTGTGTAAGTCGGGCACGGTTAGGCAGGGGGCGTCACCGCATTCAATGGAATTCGAAGAAACGCGACTGCTGTCCATATTGGGAAGAAGTTTCGGGTGAATCCCTCGCCCGAAGGGAGAGGGTGACGCTCATCGCCAGATGGGCGGTGGGTGAGGGGTGCATTAATGGACCTCTCACCCGGCCCTTCGGGCGAGGGACGCTCGAAAACAGACCTCGGACTCAAAAAGATTTTTTCCCGATTGTCCTTCGAGATTTCTACGGTCGTTCCCGCATTGATAGATGACGGTAGATCAAGTAACCAAAAGGAGAACGCCCGTGACAAAGAAACTTGATGAAAAAGCAACCATCCTGAACGCGATCGAACTCGACCTGAGTATCGAAGAGCTGGAAAAGAAGAATGCGCCCACCGGCGTCATCGTTGACGGCCCCTTTTGGCGGTCTCCGGCGTTGAGGTCAATGACGATGGAATCTGCTCCATGACGGACGGACTCCAGCCCAGATCTGCCGCACGTGAGTCGATCCCGGCTTTGTGCCGGAGAGCTGGCGAACGGCTGGTGCAGGGGCAGTACACCCTGGCGGAGGCGCTGTACCGGATGGCGCTGACGCTGGAGGAGGAAGTCCACGGGACCGATTCCATCGAGGTGGCGCTCGTGTGCAGCAACCTCGGTGTCGTTTGTAAATACATTGGCAATATCGATGAGGCCGAGCGGCTCTACCGTCGGGCGCTCGAGATCCAGGAAAAGCTTCTGGGACCGGAGCATCCGGATCTGGCACCGACGTTCAACAATCTGGCGGTACTCACCAGAGCTCAAGGCCATTACGAGGAATTGGAAGCGATTCAGGGAGGTTCAGGTGAAGAAAATCATTGGTGGATTGATGTTGATGGCGATGCTGTCCAGCGTGAGCATTGCGGAGACAAACAAGGCGCTCTGGGAGAATTTGAAGCGGCTCAAAGATGGCCAGAACATTAAGGTCGTCCAATTGAATTCGTCTGTGACGGAAGGGAAATTTTACGAAGTTTCTCCGGAAGAAATCTCCGTCGAAGTTAAGAAGAAGTTGATCGTCATCAAGCGCACCGACGTTCAGCGGGTGGAAATAAAGAAGAGCAGGCTCCTCCATACCCTTATCGGCGCCGGGATTGGAGCGGGTGTTGGTCTGGTTGCAATCGGCGGGAGTAACGGCGATGGTGTCTATGGAGCCTACGTCGCGCTACCGATACTCGCCGGAGGAGCCGCCGGAGTCGGAGCGGCGTTACCCACGAAAGCCGTCGCCTATGAACGTCCTTAGAACGAGGAAGTACTCCTTCGACAAGCTTGCAGCTTCAGCACACATTCGAGCACCGGAACTGTTAGCGGACCACCATTCCGACCGCACGCGCGCCAGGAACGGAAAACAACACGTGAACACGCGGAGACCGGTTACTGGAGAATTCACAGCCGCATTCGTTGCTAAGGTGATTCGGGCAGTGGCCTCAAAAAGGACCAGGAAGGCCGGACAGCGCTGTGGCTTCTTAAAACAGGGACCGCAGAGATCCTCGCCGCATCCAGGTAGAAGGGTTTCACTTTACATATGCCGGAATTGCCGTAGCATTCCAGCGGAGTATCCTTCGGCCTTGCGCTTCATGAACGCAATCGCGTGTGGGTGCTCACTTCATCCACGTCGAGTACGACATCGCCGCCAGAATCAATGTGAAATGCGGAAGTGAACCTGGCGTTCCAGGCGATTTCGTCGTAACGATAGGAAGAGCGAGAGTGTACCGTCTGGCTGAAAGTGTCGTCGTAGCCTTTGATGAGAATGAGGAACTCCGCCTGGAGCCTTTCCAGATCCTCAGCAGTCTTGCCATTCAGTGGGCTGTTGTCATCAATGGGATGGACGATCGTCCATGTTAACGGAAGATAGTAAACACGGTCGCGCTCCAGAGTCAGGCGGTTGTAGCTTCTTGTCAGCGCACCGGGCGGACCGTCTACAGTCATCAATAGCACGCTTGCTTCGAGTTCCATCAACATGTTCGGACGAAGGTTCACGATTCGAAATTGCATGCTGGTGCCATTCTGATAAGGCGCGACCAGAATGTTGGCGCTGAATCCGATCCTGGCTGAAGGCCGCGAAATTCGCCCGTAGAGAAGGCCTGTCGCGACGGCGAATCCCATCAACCCGACCATGGCTTCGAACGCCGCCACGACATTTGCAGCCGTGGTCCGAGGAGCAAGGCTTCCATACCCGACTGTCGTTAGGGTGTGAGCGCTGAAAAAAAACGCTGTGAGGAATCGACCGTATGTATCCTGCTCATCGGCTCCCCGCAGCGCTTCGGGGCCCATGGCATAGTAGATGCTGGCGAACAAGGTATTGACGAGGAGATAACTCGCAAACACTAGACCCAGAAACGCCGGCCAACCTGTGTTGATGACATACAGGTAAGGATGCACATCTCGCCAGTGCGTTCTGCGGCGCCGGACGTTGAAGCTTCCATCCTTATTAATAGCGCGCCGCAGAACGCCGCCGACCTGCTGTGTAAAGCCCGGGTCAAAAGTGGGTTTGCTCACTTCAGGGTTTTTTCCAGTCTGTCGAGCGTGCGCATCGCTGGAAGTACCTGTTCGATGCTGGATTTGGGTTCGCGGCGTTCCTGAATCGCAGAGATGAATTCCCGGTCCTGCAATTCGATGCCGTCCATGGAGACATCCACTTTCGAAACGTCCACCGGTTTATCCGCTCCGTCGATGAGTTCATCGTAGCGGGCGATGTAGGTTCCGTTATCGCAGATGTATCGGAAGAACGTTCCGAGCGGCCCCTCGTTATTGAACGACAATGCCAGGGTGCAGATCGCGCCGGAAGGCACCTTCATCTGGATGCTCATGTCCATGGCGATTCCCAGTGTGGGATGAACCGGTCCCTGCATCGCATGGACTTCAGAGGCAACCTGTCCAGTCTGATGCTGGAACTGGTCGACCGTGTGGCAAGCGTGGTGCCAGAGCAGGTGGTCTGTCCAGCTCCGCGGTTTGCCTTCAGCATTCATGTTGGTGCGACGGAAGAAGAAAGTCTGAACGACGAGGTGCTGAAGGGTGAGCTCACCTTTCCTGATTCGATTGTGAATCCATTGATGGCTGGGGTTGAAACGTCGTGTGTGCCCGCCCATTGCGGTGATTCCGGTTTCCTTTGCGACCTTCAGAATCATTTCCGCATCTTCAAGATTGTCCGCGATCGGAATCTCCACCTGAACGTGCTTGCCGGCGCGCATGACCTGGACCGCTTGTTTGGCGTGCATTTGCGTGGGTGAAGTCAGAATTGCAGCTTCGACCCCGGGCCGGGCAAGAGCTTCGGCAAGATTGGTTGTCCAGTGTGGGATTCCGTACTTCTTTGCAACTGCCTCCGTGGATTCGGGGCTTCCGCCGGCAATGGTGACGACCTCCGCACCTTTGATGCGAGCGAGTCCGTCCAGGTGTTTCTTGGCGAATGCTCCCTGCCCAACCATACAAATCTTCATGAATGTCCTCCTGATAATTGCGCGCAACTTCCAGTCGGCTATGATGCCAAACTTTGGCAACCAGAGATAAGCCAAATCGCCAGCGGGATGGGATAACATGCCGCCATGTCTACTTCCGAATATCGTGCTGAGTTGGATCCCCGAGTCGTTCGCAGATTTGTGATGCGTCTTGCCGCGATTGTTGTCGTCCTTATCGCCCTGTTCCAGGCCATTTCCATCTATGTGGAGGATCTATGGTTCCAGAGCGTGGGCTATAGCGCGGTTTACTGGTACCAGTTGCGCGCACAGGGGACGACATTCCTCGCATTCGGTGTCGCGTCTGGTCTGCTGCTCTGGATCCTGTTCCGGCTGGTGACGCCGTCTGGCGGAAGACCCAGAGGATCGTTGATCCGGTTCGGCAATGAACACATCACTGTGCCTTCTTCGGATTCCTTCCGGAACTTTGCATTACCCGGTGCCACAATACTCGGACTCCTGTTCGGCCTGGCGTTCAGCGGAGACTGGAATACGTACGCTCTGTTTCTGAACAGACCTGCACCTGGCGGAGTTCTCGACCCGATTTTCGGTCAGCCGTTGTCGTTCTTCTTTTTCACGCTTCCCGTAATGGAAGCACTGGCGGGATGGTTTCTCACAATCAGTCTCATCGGCGTTGCCGCCGCTGTAGTAACTGCAATTACCGACTCCACCGGAAAATTCAAGGGCGTTTCCATCGCGCTTGGTGTGCTCCTGCTGGCGATTTCCGTCGAAACCTACGTCTACCGGTATTCGCTGATACTTGCGGGAAAGAGCCTCATTACGGGAGTGGGTTACGTCGACGATCATGTCATTCTGCCGGGACTTTGGTTTGTCATGGCGGCATTGGTGGCAGGCGCCCTGATCGCTTTCTCCAATGTGCGTTCCGGGCGTGTCCGCAATTTCGTTGCGGCATTGGCTATGCCGCTGGCGACATTCATGGTGGCTGGCGTCTTGATTCCAGGTTATGTCGCCACATTCGTCGTTCGTCCCAACGAATTCGTGAAAGAGACGCCCTACATCAAGAACAATATCGAATTTACGCGCAAGGCCTTTGGTCTGGATCATGTGGAAGAGATTCCCTATGTTCCTCGAGAAACGAACGCGGTATTCGATCCGGTGGCGCATGCGCCGACGATTGAAAACATCCGGCTCTGGGACTGGCGTGCGCTTCAGTCGACACTGCGCCAGATTCAGGAGATTCGAACTTATTACGACTTCCGGGATGTGGACATCGACCGTTACACCATCAACGGCCGATCTCGGCAGGTGATGCTGTCTGCACGTGAGCTGGATCGAAACAAACTTCCTGCCGGCACGTTGAATTGGGTGAATGAGCGTCTGGTGTATACCCACGGCTATGGGGCCACGATGAACACGGTGACGGATTTCACGCGCGAAGGATTGCCGCAGTTCGTGCTGTCCAACATGCCCGTTCAGAGCACGGCCCCGGAGATTCAGCTGAAGCGGCCGGAGATCTACTTTGGCGAAATCACCGACTGGCCCGTGTATGTGAAGACAAAGCAGAAGGAGTTCAACTATCCGGAGGGAGAAGCGGCCGGCAACTATTCTGCATACGAAGGAAGCGGCGGTATTCGTATGGGAGGGTTTTTCCGGCAATTGTTGCTCGCCTGGACCGTCGGGGATCTCACGAAAGTACCGTTCTCAGAAGACATCACTACCGACAGCGAGCTGCTGATGCGCCGCAATATCCGCGAGCGTACCCGCGCACTGGCTCCATTCCTGGCCTTCGACGACGATCCATATCTCGTGATCGGCGGCGATGGAGCGATGTACTGGTTGATGGATGCGCTGACCATGTCGGATCGTTATCCGTATGCGCGTCACGTGGAAATGGGGCGTCGGCCGGTGAATTACATTCGCAACAGCGTCAAGGCCGTTGTGAATGCGTATGACGGGACGGTGTCGTTTTACGTCTTTGATCCCGCGGACCCGTTGATCCAGGCGTATCAACGAATGTTTCCCGTTCTGTTCAAGCCGGCATCGGAAATGCCGGAAATGCTGAGACCTCACGTGAGGTATCCGGAAATTCTGTTTCAGGCGCAGGCCGTCATGTACTCCACGTATCACGTGACCAACGAACAGGTGTTCTACAACAAGGAAGATCTCTGGACCATCGCGCAGCAGAGCCGCACGCAGTCCGGACAACGGCAGTCGAATGTAATTGAACCATTCTTCAGCCTGATGCAGTTTCCAAGTGAGAAGAACGCGGAGTTTACCGCAATCCTTCCGTTTACGCCGGCAAGCAAGAACAACATGATTGGCTGGATGGCGGCCCGTAGCGACGGTGAAGCCTACGGTACGCTTCGCGCATACCAGTTTCCGAAGACGAGATTCATCGATGGGCCGCTGAATGTGGAAGCTCGAATCGATCAGGATCCTCAGTTGTCGTCACAGCTCACGTTGTGGAATCAGCAGGGATCAACGGTGATTCGTGGAGATCTTCTCGTGATACCGCTCGAAGATACGCTGCTGTTTGCAGAGCCGATTTATCTGCAGGCGGAAAAGAGCCCGATGCCGGAATTGCGCCTGGTCGTGTTGATCACACAGGATCGGCTTGCTTTCGGTCCGAGATTCTCGGATGCGTTGACGTCGTTGATGGCTGGACAGGCGGGTTCCGTGCCTGGGGCCGGGGCCACGGCGACAGCGCCGGTAATTGCGACGACGAAGCAGTTGATCGATCAGGCCAATCAGGCGTTCAACGACTATCGCCGGCTGACATCTGAGGGAAAACTTGGAGACGCCGGAGCGAAGTTGGAGGAACTGAAGCGGGTCCTGGAAGAAATGAAGAAATAGGAGGGAGCGGGGGATCTGATCAATGTTCCCTTACCCGCCCACCACCGCCGTGAGATCACACTGAATCAGCATATTCCCCGGAAGTTCGTTGTACACCAGCGTGTGACGCGCGGGCCGCGAGTGCGGGTCCGGAAACATTTCCAGCCATTCCTTGTTCACGAATGCCTTCGTCTTCCGATCCTTTGCCCATACCGTGATCTTGATGATGTCTTCCGTTGTTCCACCGGCGCACTCGATAACGCGACGGATATTGGCGAAAAGTACGGCACATTGTTCTTCAAGGCCGTCGGGAGCTTTTCCGGTAGCAGGATCTTTTGGGAAAATACCGCTGCTCATCACCAGCGAACCAATGCGGGTTGCAGCGGGAATTGGATTCTCGTGTTCAATTCCGGGCACTTCAAAACTGCGGCGTTTACTCACTGTCGGCATCCTTCCGAGTCATGTGTTCGTATGTCCGGGACATCACCTGACTCACGGGAGTCCCGGATTCAATGTCGGCGATCAGTTCAGCCTCGCGGGCGACAAGCTTTTCGGCCTGTTCGACGACGGCCTGCAGGTGTTCAGCTGCGACAAAAACGACTCCACTTCCATCGGCAATCACCCAGTCTCCCGGGCGGACTGTGATGGAGCCAATGGTGACAGGCGTATTGAAGGCTGTTTCGATGACGCGTCCTCTCGCCGTGACGGGCAGCACTCCACGGCCAAACACGGGAAAGCCAAGCTCACGGCTTTCGTCAATGTCGCGGCAGATTCCGTCGACGATCACACCGGCAATCTTCCGCATTCCTGCGGCACGCGAAAGTATTCCACCCCATCCCGCGCAGTCCGATCGCGAATGATGTTCGACGACGATAATTTCACCAGCGTTCGCCGCTTCGATCGCGGCTGTACACAAATGGCGTTCCGCTGTTCTTCCTTCTGCGGATTCGAGACGAACAGTAAGGATGGGGCCGGCAATCTTTGAGTCTGTGGAAAGGCGCGCCAGGCCCGGTGCCACTCCAGCAAGCCCCAGCTTGTCTAGCGCGTCGGAGACAATGCAGGTGTCGAGTCTGGCAAGACGCGAGCGAAAATCGTTGTTCAGAGCAGTCATTATTGTTTCGGGGTGACGGCTTTCTTTCCATCAACGGTCTTATCTTCCACGCCTACTTCCACCTTCTTACCGCCGGATTCCACGACGACGTACTTGTTCTCCGGATCGGAGAAATGAATCGTGAGGTTGTCGTTCACCTTCAGACTCGGAAAGGAAAAATAGTATGGAAACTGCGCTCGAAGCAGTGGTGTGATCTGATGCAGATTGTCTCCAATGGCATCGCCGAAGGCGTTTCTTGGCCCTCCATGCGGAGCTTCGTGACAGAGGGTGCAGTCTCCGTTCTTGATCTTCGCGAACGGATCCTTTTCATAAGCAGTGAGCAAATCCGGAAGCGCAAAGGCCGACACCGCCGGAATCGCGAACAGTACAGGCAGGACTATTTTGGTAATGCGTTTCATTTCTTTTGTAAGCTCCACGTTGTTGGCAACGACTTGTACTTTATGGAAGTAACTGAAGAAGTGTCAATGGAGGACGCATGAATAGAGCAGAGGATGTCGCAATGATGCTGCTGCGGGAGTTGGAAGGGTTTGAGCGGGAGGTCTCCCTGTTTCGCGATGACGAGAGTCTCTGGAAGTCGTTACCGGGCGTGACGAACTCCGCTGGAAATCTCGCAATGCACGTGGCGGGAAATCTTCAGCACTATATCGGGGCGGTGCTCGGAGGCACGGGATACCTGCGCAATCGTGATGCGGAGTTCGCGCTGCGCTCCGGCACGCGTGCAGCAGTTGTTTCCGAACTTCACCAGGCTGCAAAGGCCGTGCGGGATGTGCTTTCAAATATGACCGATGACAGACTCGCGGATGAATTTCCCGAAGCCGTAATGGGAATGAAATTCCGCACCAGTACGTTTCTCGTTCATTTGTGTGCGCACGCCGGATTTCATCTCGGGCAGGCGGGATATCTTCGTCGCGCGTTGACAGGGGACGCGGCTTCCAGCGGCCCGCTACCGCTGCGTCCGCTGGCCCTGTAAAGCAAGAGATTGCTTTCAATGGGGAGTCATTGGCTGGATTCCTGAAGTGTTCGGCGTGGATCGATCGGTAACGTGAGGAGTCCTCCCAGTACCGACACGCCGGCGGCGATCAACAGGGGTGTGGCCCATGAACCCCACCACTGAACTGTATACCCAACCACCAGAGGACTGAGGGCGCCTCCAATATTCGCAAATGTATTCATGCAGCCCGTTACTGTTCCGGCCGCATCCTTGCCGATGTCATGACAGATCGCCCAGCACGTGCTCAGACAGAGATCGCCGGCACCGGCTGCAATTGCCAGCAGGACCGCGGCGGCAATATTGCTTGATGTGAGCGCAGCACCAGCGAGTGCGATTCCGCTGACCGGAAGCGCAACGGCGCCAATCGATCGGCCGATGCGCAGACCGTAGCGCTTTACCAGAATATCCGTCAACCGTCCGCCGAGAATACTGGCCGCCGCGGCAGTCAGCAGAACGAACGTGTGAACGAGGCTGGTTTGAGAACTGGAAAATCCACGAATCTGCTGCAAATACGTCGGCAGCCATGTGAGGTAGAAGTACAGCGAGTAGCCGTAGCAGAAGTACATCAGGCTGATCCAGAGCAGCTGCAGATTGAACAGACTCCACAACGGCAATTCGGCGGTGAGCTTGTCATTGCGGGATTCACGAATCACAGCGAGCTCTGCCGAATTGACGTCCGGGTGAACTCCAGGATCGTCGCGGTACCACCGCCACCAGAAGATGCACCACCCAACTCCCAGTGTCCCAAAAATCCAGAAGGACGTTCTCCAACCCGCATAAGCAAGGATTGGCGTCACTAGAAGTGGAGTAACCGCTCCGCCGAGACGCGATCCCATGAACATCACGCCGTGCGCCGTGCCGCGTTCGCGTTCCGGGAACCAGTGCGAAAGGCTGCGCGACATGTTGGGGAAGGCTCCTGCCTCTCCGGCGCCGAACAGAAATCGTGCGGTCAGAATCGAATTGTAGCTCCGCACCAGACCGGTGGCCATCGTGAAAGCGGACCACCACAGAACGATGCGTGTGAGAACCTTCCGGGGCCCGATGGTGTCCCCGAGCCGTCCGCTGGGGATTTCAAAGATGGCATATGCGATGGTGAAGGCGCTGAATACCCATCCCATCTGAGCCGAAGTCAGGTGCAGTTCGGTGGTAATGGACCCCGCCGCCGTGGAAATACAAACGCGATCGACGTAAGTGATGATCGACAGCGCAAACGTAAAGCGAAGTAGCTTGTATCGTGCTCGTGTGGCTGCTGCCATGGCCGCCGCATTAGAACACACTTCAACGCGAGTTCTTTCCCGGCTGTGCCCAAAAGCTAGTCAAAGCCGATAAAAATGCCCAATAGCGGAATACCAGATAGCCAGCATTTGAAAGTTCGTTTATCAGACAAAATTGCTTGAAACGAAACCGCAAAGGGTGGAGTCTACTGTCTTCGATGTTCCCCTCACCCCCGGGGAACGGTGCACGGTCGTGAAGGTCAATGGCTGGAGCGGCCGTGCACTTTCCAACAATCTAACAGCCGCGCAGTTCGAACCTCCCACCATGACCCCCACAGGCACAACCCCACAGCGTTGTAGCTTCCTGTCACTTCGACTTACTAATGTGTCCCAATCCAGCGGGAGCACCAATATATTGAGGCTCTTGCGTCGCTTCTGGTGTGGCCAGCACGTCCGGAAGGGCATCGAAATCATCGATTTTGCCGCCGAACGTATGTCACTGCGTCGCCTCTTCCCCGTTCGAGAATCAAGATTCCTGAACAGAGCAGCATCGCCGATACAACGTTGTGCCGAAGCTTGAGGATCTCCGACAAATCTGTAGCGACTTTTAGCAGTCCATTCGTCGACTGCTGAGCTTTGATGTCAACCGAATGACGCTGCTCACATTGAAATCATTGGGGCAATGGCGAGCTTTTCGCCCAATTCCTGCGAAGGTCCATGCATTGCTATACCCAGCATGACGAAAGGGAAGGGAGGCACGAATTGAGGCGAATCGTTTACTCGATTGGAGAGGGGTTGCTTGTGATCGCTCTGTTCACAGCGGCTCTCAGTGCGCAGAACGCTGCGACGGTGGTCCGAGCCGAGGCCACAG
>Ga0184628_10001124_pt1 | contig 13392 bp, 12 predicted proteins | sample PLM4_5_b1_FD_133149 | JGI IMG/M metagenome (GOLD analysis project Ga0184628, IMG submission 133149) | Groundwater sediment microbial communities from an aquifer in East River, Colorado, USA - PLM4_5_b1 | ecosystem: Environmental > Terrestrial > Soil > Riparian zone | place: USA: East River... | reverse complement strand
TTTCGACCGGCCGAAGTCACTGTTGCAAGTGCAGACATTACGATTCTTGCATCCGAAGTACTCTGGAGCTCTGTTTGTGCGTGTTTGCCAAATCCTGTATCTGGTAACGAGAGACCCGTTGTAAGCGGCATATCGCTTGCATAATCCAGTGTGGTCACACCCAGCGCTGCAAGTGCGTAAAGTTCTCCAAGCCATCCGGATGCGCCGCTGACTTTTGGCTGGGCATCCACAAGGAGCTTCTCTGCAGTCTCCCGATCGGAAATGCGGAAGAAATACGACGCATGGCCGATGATAATCGGGTCGGCAGGATTACGGGCTATTTGATCCAGCCAGATCTCTCGGACTTCCTTGTACCCTTCCGGATCCAGGCGAAGTGTGCCCTCGGTATAAAGCATGGAACCGGGAAAGCCCAATACTGCGGTCTCCGGGCTGTTTCGAACCAACCATGCGATTTGACGGCGTTGAAGCTGGCGAAACTCCCCTCCAACACTCGCCGACGCATATCCAATCAAAGCTGCCCGAGCCGCTATGCTGTCTTTGTTGTCACTGAGTTTTTTCTCAACCTCCGATGCCGCAGCCGGACTCAGTGTCATGCCCTCAATCACCGACTTCATCAGCATATCGGAATCATCTACTGCCGGGCGCTTCTGAACTCTGTAGAAGTACTCCAGTTCTCTATGGATTGGAATTGAGAGTTTGACTGATGCAGGAACCGGTTTGCCTCCATCGGTGGCGGGATTGAACCTGGCCGCGGCTATGGAGCGAACGACCGCGTCTGACAATCCCGGGCTGGAAATGATTTCTTCGGGGATTCCCTTTTCGTCGACCGTAATCTCCACATTGACCGGGTCGACCGGTGAAGAAATCAGCTTCGGGTCGGGTTGCGGTTCAATCCTGTTCCTTAAGGTCGCAGGTAGAATCTGACTGTTCAGCTGGAGCGTCAGCGCAAACATCAGACCCATCGAAAGCACTGCGCGTGGAATCGTCTTCATCCTCAGGCAACTCCAGGGGCCGGGGGATGCAGATGCCCGTCCGTATCCTGTGCCGCGAGCAAATCCCCAAGGATGCGGGCCTTCGCTCCATCGACGAATAGCGTCAGCCTGGCTTTGCTGTCCAGCGTCCTCTGGGTTTCCCAGATATCGAAGAGCGCGTCGGCGACATCCGGATCCTGGGAGATTTCCCGCAAGGCTGAACCGATCATGTTCGGCCGAATCACTGCCGCCTGGGCAAACGCAACGGCGGCCTGCCGTTCCGCGGAACTCGTGATGATGCTCACCTGATTGGCGCCGTCCTGCTTGATCGCCGACGTCACCTGGCGCAGCCGGTTCACTACTTTCTCTTCAATCTGACGGATCATTCCCATGTCGCGGAAGTGCACCTTGCGAATGTAGACCGAACCCAGGGTGTAGCCCCAGGCCTGCGACTTCTCCGACACTTCGGACCGTACCGTCTGGCTCATCTTGTGCCGGGTTTCGAGCATCTCGCCAAGCGGCATATTGCTCAGGCAACGCACGGTGGCATTGCTGACGTTCGCTCGCAACGACCCGCGAGGATCGGTGTTCTTGAAAAGGAAGGAGACAGGATCGCTGATCTGCATCTCGTACCAGATGCCAATCCCCATCGGTGCCCCTTCTTCAGAATTCACCGGCTGGCTGCGCAGATACTCCTGGCCGAGCCTCAGGTCGAGAACGTAACACTGGCCCAGGATGTTGACGATGAACGCCAGGACACCAATGCGAGCCGGAAGAAAGTAAATACCCGGCTCGTCGATGGTTCCAATCACCTTGCCGAACAGCACGTACACCCGGCTCGTACGTTCCCGGACGATCGTGTAGAAACCGAACAACCGGCCCAGACCCAGGAGGATCGGTTCAAGAATGAACATCCCGAAAAACACCGCCAGGAAAATGATCAATCCCTGAATCATCGTCGCACCTCCAAAAAGATCTGGTGTGCCTTTGCCGGCAATGCCAGCTTCACGTTTCTCACATAGGCGGAGAGAACGTTCGGCCCCTGCTGTTTGAGGTTGGCCAGTTCGTTCGCCATCATCCGAATGGGCTCCACTTCGGCCTGCGCTTTCAGCGTCTCAATCTCGACGGCGCGCCGGGACTGCACGATTTTCTGATCGGCGCCGGCGTGGGCCAGGCTGATATCGCTCGATACCTGGTTGTATGCGGTATTGATCGCCGCGAGCGCGGACTCGACCTCGGCCGGCGGATCGATTCCGGTAATCAGCGACGCATCGAAGAGGACGCCGTAGCGCGCCGTTGTCGAAGTGCATTGCCTGTCCATGTATTCGTTCAGATCGCGAAGGTTCTTGCGAAGATCGTTGATCGAAACGCCCATCACTTCAGTAGCCTGCGAGGCCGAGCCCTGCGGAGCAGCCGGCGACGCCGTTTCTGCCGCAGCTGGTGCAGCGATGGGTTTGGCTTCGAAGTTGGCGATCCTTTGACGCAGCACGGAAACGAAGTAGGCCATGACGTGGACCATCGGGGCCTTGATTCCAAATATGTACGCGTAGAGATTCGATTCGCTCACGCGGTATCGAATCTGGCCGGTGAGGCCGGTGTTGAGCTGGTCCTTGGTCACCGCTTCGAGGATGGAGCCCTTCTTGTTTGCCGACGCATCTTCCAGGTCGACCGCCATGTTCATGGTGGTTGTTGCGATGGAAACCTTGTGGATCTTTTCCCACGGCATTCTGAAATAAGGTCCGCCGGGAGGAATAACGCGCACCTGCGGATAGACATAACGCTGTCGCTCATCGGGCCGCAGTTGTTCGGCAATCGGATCGTCGAGCGTCGTCTTGTTACCTTCGACGCGCTGCGCTCGTCCGAAGACGGTTTTCACCGCACGCTCGTTTTGATCCACCGTGTAGATCCCCGCGATGATGCCGCGCACGAGAAACCACGCCACAAGTCCAAGAAGCACCGCTGTCAAAGTGATCATATGGGCTGAGAGTATGGCGAAGAATGGTCGCAGAAAAAAGGGGCCTGACGGGTCTGACCCCTTTTTTTACGGATTGGGATTTTTATTCTCGGAATTCAACCACTGCATGATGATTTTGTGTCGACTGGCGTCGGGAGAAATTTGCTCCAGCACCTTGCCGGTGTCCACATTTGTTTTTGAGGTGTTTTTCTGAAGGCGCCGAATTCCCTCGATAGCCGCATACCGTCCCCAAAGCATGTCGCTCTGAAAACTGATCTGCTCGCGGTAAGAGTTGTAGTCTTTGATGCGCTCCACGTTTTCCGGATTGTTGCTGTTGGAGCCGCTGAATATCGGAACTTTGGGAGCTTCGATCGGCGGATAACCACCCGAAAGGTCGTGATAGGAGCACATTAACAGATAACGAAGAAGGTCCTTCAAAGCCTCGTCATACTTCTTCAGCTGCTCCTGGGATCCCGAACGCCACATCAGCGCCTGCATCCGGGTCCTTTCCGGAAGGTCATATTCCAGAGCTTTACTCAGGTGAACAACCGCCTGTGCGGGGTCCACAAACCCGGTACGCTGGTTGTAAAATTGACCGAGCAACATTTCCAGTTCCGCAACTTCTACCGGGGTCTTGAACTCGTCGAATAACTTGAGGATCGGCACAACGGAACGCGACGACATCGCATCCTTTTCCGCAGCTTGTCGTGCGGCGTTGAACGCCTCTGTGAAGCGGGACTCCTGGCTGAAACTCGCCGGCACTCTGCAAAGCGCAATCACAACAAACAGTGTGGCGAAGGCTGTGAATCGGGTCTTCATTGCTTTATTGGGCTTTACTGACGTACGAAGATCAGGGCGATTACTGCGATCGCCACAATAAGCAAGGCAGCGGCGAGTCCATAATTCCACCGCTTCTGCATTTTCTCCGCCTGAAGCTGCCGTGCATTCAACGCCGCAAGAGCCTGCGCCACGGAATCGAAATTCCGGTCGATCTCGGCGCGATGTTGATTCAAGAGTCCAACCAGGTCGTCCACCGTCTGCGCGGCAATGGGCGGCGCTTCCGCCTGTTTCGGAGCGGGCTCCGAGCTCATGGCGTCGCGAAGTAGACCTGCTGCAAGACTAAGCCAACTCATGGACTACAACGATAGCTCATGAGACCGACCTTTTTCCCCTTTTTCCCATTGCAGTGTTAACAAATGCCGGGATGGGTTGCTTATATGCTGAGGAGCGAATGTCGACAGAATCCATCTTCAACGTGAGCAAAGAACCGCTGACTCAGGAATTCGAGGAAATCTTCCGCGAACACTCGGCGTTGGTCTATCGAACCGCATTCAGCATTACCGGCAGTCCACAGGATGCGGAGGATGTGCTTCAGTCGGTGTTCCTGTGGCTGCTTCGGAGCGGTATTCCCGCCGGCTTCAATGCAAATCCAAAAGGGTATTTGTACCGCGCTGCGGTCAATGCTTCGTTGAACATTCGCAAGTCCATGCAGCGCGAACTCCTCAATCGCTCTGCCGATCGCACCGGCGCAGTTGTCGTGATTGGTGCGTCACGTTCGACACCAGAGATTGAAGACCGGTTGGTCGACGCCATCAGCCAGCTCAATCCACGAGCGGTGGAGATGCTTGTGCTCCGCTACGAACACAATTACAGCGACGCCGAGATTGGAAGGATGCTGGGTACGTCTCGAGGCGTCGTCGCAGTCACCTTATACCGGGCGCGGGCACGTCTGGAAAAGCTCCTCAGAGCTTCCTCAGGGGATAAGTCATGAAACGAAATCATATAAATGTAGATGAACTCTTGAAACGTTCTCTGCCTTCCGCTTCATGGGATAAGGTGGAATCCGCAAGTACCCGCGTCTATCGGCGTTTGCAATCGAACACTGCCGATTCCCTGCCAGAGGCTGTGATCGATTTCGGCCCCACTCGTTCTATCGGCTGGCAATGGTATGCCACAGCGGCCGTTGCCGCATCCATAGTGATTCTTGCCCTATGGGTTGGAGCCGGCTCGCGAAACCATGGCGTGTTCGCGGTCCCAAGCGAAGGTCTTTTATATCGCAGCACTGCTGGAAACACGGATCACTATCGCGCCGGGGAGCGGATCAAGACCGGCGAGGTGGTACACACAGACGACGATTCAAGCGCGGCATTCACGCTGCCAGATGGGTCCCGTGTGGAAATGCGATCGAAGTCCGAACTATCCCTTGAAGACGGGAAGGACGGGATTCGAATTCGTCTGAACAAGGGCGCCATCGTGGTGGATGCTTCCAGTAAGCCCGCAGGAAGCCGCTTGTACGTGCAAACCAACAGCGTGACCGCGTCGGCACTGGCTTCGGGGTTCCTGATAAATGTCGAAAGATCCGGGACACGCGTGGGTGCGCTTTGGGGCGAGATTCGCGTGGAGCAGGGAGATCGCGTCACCACCCTTCAGCCAGGCGAGCAGACTGCAACAACGCCATCGATGAGTCCGGCCTCCCTGGCCGAAGAAATCGAGTGGAGTCGAGGTTCGAACGCCTATATGGATAGGCTGAGGCAGGTCACCGGCACAGCTCCAGCATTGCCACCGCAGACTCAACCGGCGCCCGTCGTAAGGCCCGAATTGCCACCGCTTCCGGTAGAGCGCCAGTCTTTCGAAGTCGCTGCGCCGCGTCCAAGTCCCGCCCCCATCGTGGATCGATGGGCGGAAGGCAAACGGATTCTGGATCGATCCTGCTCTGGCTGTCACTCCACAGACTTTGTCTACCGGCAGATCCTTGCCGGACGCACTCAGCAACGCTATACCAGCCGGAGCAAGTATGAGGAACTCATTGCAGGCGAGAATGCCCGCGGTGCTGGAGTGTCCGAATCCGAATCCGCGCAGTTGGTGGATTGGCTCTCGAACTTTGCTGGACCCCAGTAGGAGTTCAGGGGAAAAAGGGGTCAGACCCGTCAGACCCCTTTTTCCCTATCGAATCGCAGCCCGGCCATCTGCGGTCCCGGCCCATGGCAGAAGTAGCATTTGTCTGAAAGGATCGGAGGAACGTGACGATTGAACTCGACGGTCTGAGGAATCGGAACTTCCAACGGTGACGACTGTAGAGCGGGTGAAGACAGTAGCGCCGCCGAAGCGATCAGAAGGAAAAGCGCAATCCAGAACGGGTTCCGCGAATACAAAGCAGTAGAGTCGAGCAGGTTCCTGGGAACGAACGATCATTGAAACAACGATTCCAGCGATGAAAACACTGGATGATTCAATCTGGAAAGTCGTTCATGGGAATGATGCCCGGCAGAAATCAACATGCAATCCACTCCAAGAGAGTCCGCGACCTCGGCATCGTGAGCGGTGTCCCCAATGAGGACCGCACTGCGGGCCTCAATTTGGAACTGATCGACCAATTCTCTTCCGGCGTTCAACTTGCCTCTTGCCAGTCCATCCGCCAGTCCTTTTGCAGCATCGAAGCTGCTGTCCAGCCCAAGGCTCTTTACCATGCGCTTAAGTGCATGATGCTCGGTACTCGATAAAAGAAACTGGCGTGCTCCAGACTGATTCACTGTTTCGAGAATTCGATTCACCGCAGGAAATAAGGAGGCAAGGTGGAGTCTTGTTTCAAATCGCCTGCAAAACTCGCCGTTGACCGTCTCGAAATTAAGATGCGTCAGGTCGAAGCCCGCTCGTTCGTAGTAGCGGCGGACGGGAAAATCAAAAATCTCACGATGTCGTTCCCGAGTCAGTTGCGGTAGTGTGTGTTCCGAAAGCAGTTCATTGATGATGGAAAGCGATAGCGTCACATCGTCGAGGAGCGTGCCGTTCCAGTCCCAGATTACGGTTTCGTATTTCTTCGTTTTCATCAAGCAACGCCCCGACGTGGCAACATCATGCCGTCAGAAGCAGCGGTTCTCCTTTGGTGATCACGATGGTGTGTTCGTAGTGCGCCGATAGACTGCGGTCGGCGGTGCGCACCGTCCAACGATCGGAAAGGAGGACGCCCCTCCCGTTGCCGGTAGTAATGATCGGCTCCACGGCGATCACGAGTCCGTCGAAGAGCTTTGTTCGGCAGGTCCGGTCGTAGAAGTTAGGCACGGATGGCGCTTCGTGAATGGTTCGGCCGACGCCGTGGCCACCGTAGCCCGGCATCACGCGAAAACCGTTGCTGCGCGTTTCGCGCTCCACTTCACGCCCAATGTGGCAGGTGCGAAACCCGATGCGCGCGACCGTCATCGCCTTCCAGAATGCGGCTTCGGCACATCGCACGAGGGCATCGGCGGTCGTCGAAACGTTACCGACACGGACGGTGACTGCGGCATCTGCAAACATCCCATCCTTTACTGCCACCAGGTCGAGCTTCACCAGGTCGCCGTCGCGTAATACCCTGCTTCCGGGAATTCCGTGAACCGCTTCGTCATTGACGCTGATGCACGCTGCTCCGGGAAAGCCATAGACCTTGCGAGGAGCGGCTTCTGCGCCGTGTTCCGTCAGGGTATGCAGGCCGATCTGGTCGAGTTCTGCCGTCGTGATACCGATACGGACTGCTGCGGCCATCTTATCGAGCGCCTTGCGCACGATTTCGCCGACGACTTTCAGTTTTGCAAGTTCCTCATCCGTTTTAATCGACATTTCCAATCCCTCTCGAAAGGTATCGTAATCCGGCAAGGAATCCGGCAACAAGCGATAACGCAGAAATAGAGTGTCGTTTAACGGGCGATGTGGCTATACTCTCCGTTATATTTCTAACATGTTGGAGGTCCCATGAAAGCCACGTCAATTTCAGGATTAGTCGCCCTGGCGCTCCTGACGACCACAGCACAGCAGACCTTGAGTCAGAGCACAGTCGCGGAGCGAAAGCCTCCTGCCGTGTATGCCGGCACTAATTTCAGTATGGCTTGCGGCAGCATTGAACAGACCGGCTCGGTTGTACGCTGTGAAGGCGGCCGAACCATGGAATTCCGAATGTGGGATGTTAAGAATCCGGCGCACGTGACGCTTATTGAAGCCACAACCATCAAATATGATCTTGTAACTGGTGAGGTCCGAGCTGAAGGCGACGTCAGGGTGACCGTTGAAAATGTTCCAAACAGGCAGGTTCACAGCAATCGAACATTAATCCTACCCACTCCTGTAAATCGATGACGTCCACGACTGAACCGTCACAGAAAATGAAGTCCGTGGACATGGTATAGCTGCTGAATGAGGATGCCTCCGTCGCACTGTTTTCCGCGCACCCCTGGAGCGCGCTTTGGATTCTGTTGCCGGGTGTAGTCGTTCATCTCTTCCCGGTGCTGCTGCAGCGCTCCATCATGCTTCGACTTCAGCGTCTGACTGATGTGCACGCCCGTCACACGCCGCTACCGGGTTAGAATCGACGAATGTCGGAAATCTCTCAGAAGTGGAATGCTCAGGACTACGCTCGGAATGCTGGATTTGTTCCCATGCTGGGGGAGCCCGTGCTGGAACTCCTGGCACCCACGCCGGGCGAACGGATACTGGACATGGGATGCGGTGACGGTGTTCTCACGAAGAGACTGGTCGATGCCGGCGCTAACGTCATTGGCGTTGACCACTCACCGGAAATGGTTGCCGCCTCCCGGGCATTGGGTCTGGATGCCCGAATAGCCGATGCGACCGGGCTTTCGTTTGACGCTGAGTTGGATGCCGTTTTCACGAATGCCACTTTGCATTGGGTCAAGACGCGTCCAGAAGCGTGCGTGGCCAGCGCATTTCGGGCCTTGAAACCAGGTGGGCGCTTTGTAGGGGAATTTGGCGGTCATGGATGTGTCGCCGCAGTCGTGGTTGCACTGTTGGCCGAACTCGATCGTCGAGGTGTAACCGATGCGGCGGACAGAATTCCCTGGTACTTTCCGACCGCAGAAGAGTATCGAACGCAACTTGAGCGAGGGGGTTTTGATACGGACTATGTGGCTGTAATTCCGCGGCCGACTCCGCTCACGACCGGCATGCGAGGGTGGCTTGGAACATTCGCTCACCGATTCTGTGAGGCGCTGCCCCCGGCGGAACACGATCAATATTTGAATGACGTCACCGCGCGTCTGGTACCCGTGTTGCGCGACAGCCAGGGCCGCTGGACGGCCGACTACACACGACTCCGGTTCAAAGCCAGACGTGCGAAGTAGCCGGGAGGCATGAAGCTTTTCAGAGGGGAGTACCTCGCATCAATTCGACAAGCTCTGTTCTTCCCGACTTCTTAGCCAGGCTGAGGGGAGTTTCCCCATCCTCTCGTACCTTGTTCGAGTCAGCCCCGTGTGCAAGAAGCCAACCGACAGTCTCCATGGCTGTCACAGGATCGTGCAGCAACACACACATGTGTAGAAACGTCGAGCCATCACGTTCCAGTGCGATATTCACATCGATCCCGTTCTCAATCGCCAGTTCGGCTAGTTCAATGGCGACCTTTCGCAGCTCCGGGTCGGCCAAATACGGTGGTGTGGTGATAAGTCCGTCTTTTCGCTCTATCCGATCGAGGCGTTGAACATGTTCCGAATCCGAGCGTGCTGGCGGCTGGAAAAATCTATCCCTTACAGGAGCAAGGCGGTTCCGGACTTCCTGCATGAATCCTGGCCCAAGGGCCGTTAATGCCTCATCAAGCGGTGTTGTCTCCGTGTGGTAATTTCCGAATGCGAGCAGGCGGCCGTCGCAGTCCTTCACCACGAATTCACGAGACTGCCAGGGGGTATTCGCAAGACCGCGCGCGAACTCGACACCACGGGTGGCGTATTCGGCGTAGAGCAAGTCCGCGTCCTCAATGAACAGGTATGCGTCAAGGAGTTCGTCGGCGTACTTATCCGGATTCGGCGTGGGCGGTTCGGCGCAACGGAAATGGATTCTGTGGTGGTCGCGCGAGACGATGGCGTAAACCGGCGGATCCTCCCAGGTGCCGAGGCAGTCAAAACCAAGCTTGTCTTTGTAATAGGCCAGGGTGGCAGAAACGTCGGTCGTAAAGAACTGCGGGGCGATCTGGCGGATCATGGCACCAAAAATACCACACGCCTCCTGGGACAAACGTGCCGTCGGTTATCAAAAATTCGATTGCCTCCCGCGAAGTCGTTCAGCGATTAGCGACATATATGGGAACACCCCTCCGAGCAGCCGACTACACACCCACTTGTAAGGTGATCGCTGTTTCCGCCGAACGATTCTGGCGTTCAGCCGCAAGCCGCGCGAGCCGCCTGCTGCAAATTCGAGTCACCGCCGTGCGCGGCTTGGCGGCTGCAACGTTTTGTTAGGCGTTTTTCGGCGCGAAGGGATCGTCCGCTGTCGCAACCATTTTTCAAGCGAAGCATGGCTTTCGCGGGATTGCTGTCCATGCAACAGCCCATCGACACTTACGTCTTCATCCAGGGCGATCCAGTGAATCCCTTCTCCGTTCGCGATGAAGCGCCAGTTATTGCGCTCCGTGGAGGAGGCGTGAAGCAACCGTGGAAACCAAGCGAGCGGAACAGAGATCGTTCTCCCGTCTGTGAGGTCAACCGCGAGAGTGTCTGACGTTACCCTGACGTGCTGAGCCCGTGCTTCAGTCAATTCAACTTTCAAAGTACTCATTCCAACTCCTAACCAATGCCTCAACTTGCTTCTCGACCAATTTCTGAATTCGGTTGATTTCTCGTCGCGAGAATCCGCCACTTCGCTCAAGTCTCACCGGTTCCAGCCAGAACTTCGCCACCTTATTGTCACGTTCAACGTGAACGTGCCGTGGCTCCCGTCGATCACTCGCATAAAAGAAAAACCGATACGGTCCGATCCACAAAACTGTTGGCATGCTGAACTAAGTTTACAACATGCTCCGGTCCACATGTCGGTTCGAGGAGGAACACGATGGGATAGTATTCTGCTGCCCTTCATCTGGTTCAGCAGGAAATAGGCCGGGGCGGCCTACAATCGCCGTTTACAGACATTGGGAACTTTAAACACATTCTGCGCAGCATGATACTTTCAACCTGAGTTCGCTCAAAACGTAAATAGGCTGCAAACGAAGCGGCCTAATTCTCCGGAATTAGACTGCAAACTACGGAGTCTTGAACTGTCGATTCAATTGTCCGTACCGGCATCCCGTACATTGGCCGCGGACCGAATCATAAGGATTTTCAGTTCCCGAGATACCTACATCTCGGGACTTGGAGGCAAATTCGTACCTCAATGAATGCATTCGGGAAGCTACTGTACGGATGGGTCTGCTTGGACTTCATTGGGATGGCTCTTGCTTCACACCGATGGTGTGTCATTTCCCAAAGTTCAGTTCGACAGAAGCATCGAATTTGTGGCAGTCGGCATACTCGGCAAGGTAGCGGGCAATGTATCCATTACTGACCCCGCCTTTTTTCCGTGTCCCCTCTACCTTTACCGATTTCGGCAGCCAGTATGGCTTCGTGTTGATCTCGACCCTCGAGTAGTCCGTCAAGATCGAGTACGAATCAAATTCATCCTTGACACTCGATTTAGCAAAACCGAGTAAATGAGTCTCCGTGCGAACCGCCTGCATGACTGCGGTATCAACCCATACAGTCCCGGCAAATCTCAGGCTTCCAATACGGGCCTGCATTTGTTCAAATTCGATACGCAGGGTGGAAACTTCCCCCACGTTTTCCCGCCCGTTGCTCTTGTAGTCATAGAAATACGGAGATGCGCCGGCCTCGCCAAGAAGAACGAATAAGGGATTGACCGTTGGTTGGTTGGGTAGAAACGGTGCTTTGGGCATCTTTGTGCCCTTCCGAACGGGTTTCCCATCGATAGCCAACACCTCTCTGGACTCGACCGGCATGGACTCTGTGTTCTTCCGCGCCCAGGTGAAAAGCGATTCGATGATTCTCTGTTCCCTCACTTTTTCGTTTTCGATGACACGAGATGTGATTGTTTCGTTACAAACGAAATCGGGAAGTGTATCTCGGAATTGAACGATGTTTTTGCGCACCTGTGCGACAACTTCGTTCGTCGCCAGTGTTTGGGGTTGCACGCCCGCGGAGTGCCCGAATGCAGAGATCAGCAGCACCAGGCATCCGATTTGGAGTTGTCTTTTCATAAACGACTCTCAAGCTGAGTGAAACTGCGGCGTGGGCTAGATTACTTGATCACGGGAAAAGGGGCCAGACGTGTCATTCCCCTTTTTTAGAAAAAGGGGAATGACACGTCTAGCCCCTTTATTGGCAAAACAGCTAGACATTCAGAGCCTCCCGGTCCTAGCATTCTGCGCAGCACCAATGAAGCGCCTCATCCTGATCGCTTTTGCCCTGGCCATCGTCAGCTTGCAGCCACATGCGCAGACTCAAACGAGTGCGCCGATACGGAGCATGGTGGAAACCTACTGTGTCAGGTGCCACAGCGCGACGACGCGTGCCGGTGGCATCGTTTTTGCCGGAATCCCGGTGGATGCCGTTGGAGACAACGCGGAAATCTGGGAGCGCGCCGTTCGGAAACTCCGCGGCCACCAGATGCCTCCGCCAGGCAGCCGTCAGCCTCCGCAGACCGAGGTGGATGCGTTTATAACGTCTCTCGAGAACGCGTTGGATCGCAACCCTGCACGGCCTGTAGCCGGTCATGTGGGAATCCAGCGCATGACAAGGACAGAGTATGGAATCGCCGTGAAGGATTTGCTCGGTGTGGAGATCGATGCGGAGAGTCTCCTTCCCACGGAGAATGAAGTCAACGGCTTCGACAATATCGCCGCCGCCCTGAGCATTTCCCCATCGTTTCTCGATCAGTACGTCGGTGCGGCACGGCTGGCCGCGAAACTCGCAGTCGGTGAACCCGTGGCCCGGCGCGCCAGCACACGGTATCCACTGCCTCCCGGAGATCAGTCGTATCACATCGACGGACTTCCCCTGGGCACACGCGGAGGGATGAAGTTCCGGCACAACTTCCCTTCGGACGGCGAATATCGATTCACTGTTCTCGACCTCGACGTTGGCCTTTATACGCGGACGATCGAAACCCGCCACACGCTGGTCCTGCTCGTGGACGGCCGCGAAGTATTTCGAAAACCGCTGGGCGGTCCCGAAGACCTGAGCGTCGTCGATAAAGGAGGCGCGCCGGCACGCGCAAAGTTGATGGAGCGTTTCACGAACATTCCGGTGCAGGTGAAAGCGGGCGTTCACGATGTTGTCGTCACGTTTATCGAACGAGCCGAAGTTGAAACCGACGAGTTTGTCAGTACGGCGAGTACCGGAGGTAATTTCGGGCAGGGGCTTCGCGCCGCACGCATGATCGACGGCGTCACAGTCGTGGGGCCATTCGACTCGCCCGGTGTATCGAAGACCACCAGCCGTGAACGCCTTTTCATTTGCCAGCCGCAGCCCGGGCCATCAGGAGAAGCAACGGCATGCGCACGCCGAATTATCGAGAACCTCGCGCGTCGCGCCTTCCGCAGGCCGTTATCCAAAGGCGAGGTCGATTCCCTGATGCCGTACTTTGAAGCGGGCCGGAAAGAAGCCGGCGGCTTTGATATCGGTATCGAACGAGCTGTTGCGGCGGTGCTGGTGGATC
>Ga0184628_10001121_pt1 | contig 13397 bp, 12 predicted proteins | sample PLM4_5_b1_FD_133149 | JGI IMG/M metagenome (GOLD analysis project Ga0184628, IMG submission 133149) | Groundwater sediment microbial communities from an aquifer in East River, Colorado, USA - PLM4_5_b1 | ecosystem: Environmental > Terrestrial > Soil > Riparian zone | place: USA: East River... | reverse complement strand
ACGCCGCAATGGTTTGTGAAAATCCAGCCGCTGGCCGAACCGGCGCTGCAAGCGGTGCGCGATGGCCGCATTAAAATCGTTCCCGGGGGGTGGTGCAATTCGTACTACGCCTGGATGGAAAACATCAAAGACTGGTGCATCTCCCGGCAAATCTGGTGGGGCCATCAGATACCCGCATGGTATTGCAAGAGTTGCGAAGCGGCGAACCTGATGCAGAATGCCGACGGCGATTATCTTTTTTCTAAAGACGCCAAGCCGATCGTTTCGCGCGTGCCGCCCAGCGGCTGTCCCCAATGCGGCGGCATGGATCTGATCCAAGACCCCGATGTACTGGACACTTGGTTTTCCTCCGGTCTGTGGCCATTCTCGACGCTCGGTTGGCCGGAGCGCAGCGCAGACCTCAAGGATTTTTACCCAACATCGGCGCTCGTCACCGGCTTCGACATTCTATTTTTCTGGGTGGCGCGTATGATCATGATGGGGCTGAAGTTCATGGGCGATGTGCCGTTTCGCAACGTTTACATTCACGCCCTGGTGCGCGACGAGCAGGGCCAGAAGATGTCCAAGTCCAAGGGCAACGTCATCGACCCCCTCGATATTATGAGCAAGTACGGCACCGATGCCTTTCGCTTCACGTTGGCGGCCATGGCAGCCATGGGACGGGACATTAAGCTCGCCGAGGATCGTATCGGTGGTTATCAGAGTTTCGTCAACAAATTATGGAACGCGGCGCGCTTCGTGCAGATGAATGGGCCTGAGGGCGGCCCGTCGAACCAGGAAGTTGCGCCGGAATTAGGCCGGGGCGATCTCGCGCTGGCGGATCGTTGGATTCGCTCGCGCCTGGCCGCGGCAATCGCCGCAGCGCGCGATGCCATCGATGGTTACCGTTTCAATGACTATGCCAACGGGCTCTATCAGTTTATCTGGCATGAGTTCTGTGACTGGTATATTGAGATGAGTAAGTTGGCGCTCAACGGTGCGATCGGCGACGATCGGAACCGTGCGCGCCGCAGGCTTGCCGAACTGTTGGATCAAATTCTTTTGCTGCTCCATCCGATCATGCCATTTGTCACCGAGGAGATTTGGCAGGTGATGGGTAACGGCCGGCAAAGCATCATGATTCAACAGTACCCTGAGGCGCATCCGCAATGGGCTGATGGCGAGGCGGAAAAGCAGATGGAGTTTCTCATGGGCGTGGTGCGCGCCATCCGCAACTTACGCACCGAACTCAACTGTCCGCCGGGCAAAGAAGTCAAAGCGATTTTTTGCGGCCAGCAAGCCGATCGAGATTTTCTCCATAGCCAGGAGCCCTACCTACGCTCACTGGCCAGAGTCGGCACGGCGGAGTTTCGCGGCGCTGGCGAGGGGCCCAAGGGGGCGGCAACCGCGGTGGTTGACACCACCGAAGTCTATTTGCCCCTCGACGATCTGATCGATCTCGACGAAGAGCGCACGCGCTTGGCCAAGGAAGTCGCCAAGATGGAAGATGAAATCTCGCGGGTGCAAAAGAAGCTTAATAACAACGACTTCGTTGCCAAAGCCAAGGAAGAAGTGATCCAAAAGGAACGGGACAAGGCCGTCCAATTCGACGAAAAGCTGCGCATGCTGCGTTCGAGCTTAGAGAAGATCGACGATCTCCAAGCGGGAAGGAATTAATTTTATGGACATCCACGTCAGCCCACAGATTGAAAGGTTGATCCGCGACGCGCTGGACGAAGATATCGGCGCCGGCGATCTGGCGACCATGGCGACGATATCGGCGGACGCGCGGGGCAAGGGGCTGTTCCGCGCCAAGAAGGACGGCGTGGCCGCCGGTTTGGTGCTGCTCGACCGGATTTTTTATTTCATCGATCATCGAGTTGAGGTTCGTTTGCTGGTCAAAGACGGCACTCCAGTGAAGTCCGGCACTGTGGTCGCCGAAGTCATTGGTCCGGTGCGCGCGTTGCTCCTGGGCGAGCGCACGGCGCTGAATTTCTTGCAACAATTGTCTGGCACGGCTACTTTGACAAGAAAGTTGGTCGATGCGGTCAAAGGTTTTCCCTGCAAAGTTCTCGATACGCGCAAGACCACCCCGGGTCTGCGAACCTTACAGAAGTACGCCGTGCGCATGGGCGGCGGCACCAATCATCGCATCGGTCTCTACGACGCCGCCTTGGTCAAGGATAATCATATCGAAGCTACTGGCTCCATCGCCGAAGCGGTGAAAGCGGTGCGCCGCAACGCGCCGTTCATGGCCAAACTCGAAGTCGAGGCGGGCAATCTGAAACAAGTGCAGGAAGCTATCGATGCCGGCGCCGATGTCATCATGCTCGACAACATGAACTTGGCGCAGATGGCCGAAGCGGTGAAGCTAATTAACAAGCGGGCCGGCGTCGAAGCTTCCGGCGGTATTACTTTGGAATCGATTCGCCAAGTCGCCGAGACCGGTGTCGATTTTATTTCCTCCGGCGCGCTCACCCATTCGGCGCCGGTGGTCGACTTCAACATGAAAATCACCATGAATGTCTGAGCCCGAGATGGATTCATCGGCGCCGGGCGCGGGGTTCGCTGCCCTGGATGTCGCACGGCTGCAGCAAGGGCTCGGCGCCGGCCGCTTCGGCAAGACGATTCACTATTTTCACGAGATCGGCTCGACTAACAGCTATGCCCGTGAGCGCGCCGAGTTAGGCGCGGCCGAGGGCGAGGTGGTGGTTGCCGAATCGCAGAGCCATGGACGCGGTCGTTTAGGGCGGCGCTGGGAATCACCGCCATTCGCCAATCTGTATGTGTCGATTTTACTTCGCCCGAAACTTTCGCCGGCCCATGCGGCGCAGATCACTTTGATGGCGGCGGTGGCTTTGGCCGAAGTGGTCGAGGAGTTCGTCCCGGAGCGGCCCGCCATCAAGTGGCCCAACGACATTCTCATTGGCGGTAAAAAGCTCGCCGGCATACTCACGGAAGCGGCCTGCAAGGCCGAGGGCGTCGAATATGCGATTTTGGGCATCGGCGTCAACCTCAATTACGCCAGCGCGGCGATGCCTGAAGAAATTCGCCGGCGCGCCACCTCAGTGCTGGAGGTGGCCGGCCGGCCGGTGCAGCGGGAAAGGTTTCTGCAACGATTGATTCACAGTATCGAGCGGTGTTATGGAGAGCTTGAACAAGCTGGTTTCGATTCTTTGGCAGCCCGTTGGGAGAGTTACTTTGCCTGGCGCGGGCGGCGCGTGCGGGTCGAGTTGCTCGATCAAGTGACCAGCGGAACTGCCAAGGGCATCGATCGCGAAGGCGCCCTGGTGATCCTTGATGACGGCGGCAGCGCCCAGAGGATCCTCGCCGGCGATGTGATTTTAGTGGAGAATTGACACGCAATTCATGCTGCTTGCCATCGACATCGGGAACACCAACATCGTTCTTGGCCTCTACCAAGGCAAGAAACTCATCACCCATTGGCGCCTGGCGACCCAGGCGGAGCGCACCGCCGATGAATACGGCGTCATCCTAACCCAGCTGGTTGAGCACGGCGGCTTTCGCTGCGCGCAAATTTCGGCCATCGCGGTTTCCTGCGTGGTGCCGCCCATGCTCACCACGACGCAAGAATTCGCCACCAGGTTTTTCGATCGCGAGCCTCTCTTCGTCGGCCCCGGCATCAAAACCGGCATGCCGATACTTTACGAGAACCCCAAGGATGTCGGCGCCGACCGCATCGTTAACGGTATCGCCGCCTACGACAAATATCGCGACGCTTGCATCGTCGTTGATTTCGGCACGGCCACCACCATCGATCTGATCTCCCCAAAGGGCGAATACATAGGCGGCGCGATCGCGCCAGGGTTGTCGATTTCCCTCGAAGCGCTGGTGCAGCGGGCATCGAAGCTACCGCGCATCGAGATCATCAAGCCCAAAGAAGTGATCGGCCGTAATACCGTCAATTCGATTCAGGCGGGAATTTTTTACGGTTATGTCGGGCTGGTCGACGGACTGGTCCAGCGAATCCAAAAGGAACAGAACGTTCGGGTCAAAGTCGTCGCTACTGGCGGCTTGGCGCCGTTGGTGGCGTCGGAGTGCGCGACGATTGACGAAGTCGACGAATTTTTAACTCTTGACGGCCTGCGCATCATCCATGAAAGGAATGCAGTAACGAGGCAATAACGAAAATAATAACTTAGCGGAATTTGGAAGGAGGAATCCTTTGTATGGCTGCAACCGAGTTCGATAAACTGCGTAACGTCGGCATTTTGGGTCAGGGAGGTTCGGGGAAAACCTCTTTGGGCGAGGCGATGTTGTTTGCGGCGGGAGCGACTCAGCGGCTGGGCAAGGTCCTAGACGGCACTTCAGTGCTCGATTACGAGCCGGAAGAGATCAAACATCGGATCACGATTTCGACGGCGTTTCACTCCTTGGTTTGGAAGAAACATGGCATCACGTTGATCGACACGCCGGGCTACGCGGCGTTTCTCGCCGACTCGATCAATAGTATGCGCGCTTTGGGCGGCGCGGTGTTCGTGCTCAATCCCACCGTCGGCGTGCGCGTCGAATCGGAGCGCTTGTGGACGCGCGCCAATGAAGACGGCGTCAGCCGTTTGCTATTCGTGAGTAAGATGGATCATGAGCAGGCCGACATCCGCGCGCGTATCGCGCCCATGTTGGAATCTTTAGATGCCAAAGGAATTTACTTGCAGATGCCGATCGGCACTGAGGGCGGTTTTAAAGGCATCGTCGACCTGGTGTCGATGAGGGCGTTTATTTATGAGGGTGACACGGGCAAATACGCGGAAACCGATATTCCCGCCGAGCTCAAGGACGAGGCGCAGGAGTGGCGCGAGAAATTGAATGAGGAAATTTCCGAATTCGACGACGAGTTGATCGAGAAGTTTCTCGACGGTAAAGAGTTCTCTGCGGATGAAATAAAAAAGGCCATATGTGCCGCCACCCGGGAGCGGCGGATTTTTCCCATCCTGTTCGGTTCGCCGCTGCGTCAGATCGGCGTAGCGCAATTGCTCGATGCGGTAAACGACTACCTGCCCGCGCCTCTCGATGAGGCCGAATTCATCGGTAAGAATCCCGCCAACGGCGACGAACTCAAGCGCAAACATGATCCCGACGCGCCGTTTTCGGCCTATGTATTTAAGACCGTGATCGATCCGTTCGCCGGCAAACTGTCGATTCTGCGCGTGCTGTCGGGCAAACTCAACTCCGATCTGACGGCCTATGTACCGAACCGGCAAATTCGCGAAAAGGTCGGCCATATATTTCGCCTCGAAGGCAAAAAGCAGGAAGCAGTCAAGGAAGCACTGGCCGGCGAGATCGTTGCCGTCGCCAAGTTCAAGGACATCGCTACCGGCGATACGCTGTGCGACGAAAAGGCGCCGATTCAATATGACGGACCGGTGCACCTCACGCCCAACATTTCCTTTGCCTTGGAACCGAAGAGCAAGGCCGACGAAGATAAGCTGCCCAACGGCTTGCATCGCATGCGCGAGGAAGATCAGACCATCGAACTGCATCGCGACGAGGAAACCCGCGATTTTATTTTATCCGGCATGGGCCAACAGCATGTTGAAATCGCCGTCGAGAAATTGAAACGCAAATATGGCGCCGAAGTCGTGCTGAAAGCGCCCAAGGTTCCGTACAAAGAAACGATTCGCGGCAGCGCCAGCGCCCAAGGCCGACAAAAAAAACAGACCGGCGGCCACGGTCAGTTTGGCGATACCTGGATCAAAGTCGAACCGCTGCCCCATGGCGCCGGTTTCGAATTCGTCGACAAGATCGTCGGCGGCGCGATCCCGCGCAATTATATTCCGGCGGTGGAGAAAGGGATTAGGGAAGCGATGGCGGGCGGCTATCTGGCCGGTTATCCAATGGTCGATGTCAGGGCGACGCTCTATGACGGCTCCTACCACGATGTCGATTCTTCGGATATGGCGTTTAAGATCGCCGCGTCCATTGGCTTTAGAAATGCCGTCGAGAAAGCCAAGCCGGTGTTGCTCGAACCGATCATGAATATGGAAGTGTCGGTTCCCGACGAATGCATGGGCGACGTTATCGGCGATCTCAACAGCCGGCGCGGCAAGGTGGTGGGTATGGAAACCAAGGGCCACACCCAGGTCATCAAATCCAAAGTGCCGATGGCGGAGGTGCTCAAGTACGCCGCCGATCTGCGCGCCATCACCAGTGGCCGCGGTGAGTTTCACCTGGAGTTCGCGCACTATGAAGAGATGCCGGCGCATTTGGCGGAGAGAGTCGTTAAGGAAGCAAACGCGCGCAAGATGGCCGAACACGACGGCGGCCATAAAGCCCACGGTTAGGTGTCCCGATGGAAGAATCCTACGGTCAATTCAATGCCAGTTTGCTCTACTGCAATAAGTGTGGCCAAGCGATGCCGGTGCGCCAGCGTTTATTGCTGGTATTGCCCGATGGTGAGATGTACGACTACACTTGCCAGCGCTGCAATAGTTCGGTCGGTTCGAAGACCGAGAAAGCCGGTATGAATCAAAACAGCGGTGGCGCAAAATCTCGCTCAGGAGGACTTTAGCGATGGCAGTGATCGATTCCGATGCCCATGTGCTCGAGACCGAACTTACTTGGGACTACATGTTGGAGTCCGAGCGGTCGCTCAAACCGCGGATCGTCCCGACACCGAACGACCCAAGCTCGGGCGGTGAATCTTGGTTGATCGACGGCACCTATCTCGGCAAAGCGCGCAACGTCGGCGCCGATACTTCCCGTGAAGCGCGCGAGATGGAAGACATCAATGCCCGGCTCAGACATATGGATGAGCTCAACATTGATATCCAAGTGTTATATCCGACGGTTTTCCTCCGGCCGTTTACGCGCCGTCCGGAGGTCGAACTCGGGGTCACGCGCAGCTACAACCGCTGGCTTGTCGATATCTGGAAAAAAGCTCCCGAGCGGCTCCGTTGGGTGGCGGTGTTGCCGTTGCTGTCCATGGACAAAGCCTTGGAAGAAGCGCGTTTCGCCAAGGCAAACGGCGCCTGCGGCATTTTTATCCGCGGCCTCGAAGGCGACAAACGGCTGCATGATGGCTATTTTTATCCGCTCTACGAGGAAGCCGGCAAGCTCGATCTACCGATTTGCGTGCACTCGGCCACCGGCAGTTTTGCCGTGCATGATTATTTCGCCGACGAGTGCGGCTTCAACCGTTTCAAGCTCGCCGTGGTCGGCTCGTTTCATTCGTTGATCTTTTATAAAATTCCGGAAAAATTTCCCAAGACTAAATGGGCGTTTATCGAGGTCAGCGCCCAGTGGGTGCCCTACGCGATTCACGATTACGCCCGGCGCTTCGAGCGCGGCGGCAGCGCCAAGATCGACAAATCCCAGGTGCTGCGCAAGAACAGAATCTGGGTGGCTTGCCAGACCGATGACGACCTGCCCTACGTGCTAAAATATTCCGGCGACGATATGCTGGTGATCGGCACCGATTACGGCCACAACGATACTTCGTCGGAGATTTTGGCGCTGCGAAAATTGAAAGAAGACGGGACGATTCCGACCCCGGTGGTGAACCGGATTCTCGACGACAACGCGCGCGCGTTATACGGCTTATAGGATGGTTCGTTCAGGAGCGGCAACGTAGCATGATCATCGACTTCCAAGCCCATGTTTTTCCCGAAGCGTATCTGGCCGAGATGAAGCGCCTTGACGGCGCGGTGATTCTCGAAGCGCCCGATCCGAATAGCGGCATGACCTATTTTTATGACAAGAAACTCGCTTGCCGGATCAACACCTGTACGCTGCAAGGGCAGAACATCGAACGCCGGTTGCAGCATATGGATCAGCATGGCGTCGACGTCCATGTTTTGACGATCCCGGCGCCGGGGGCGGATCGCTTCGAGGGCGAGGGCGCCAGTCAAATTGCCCGCATCGCCAATGACGCCATCGCCGCCATCGCGCGTCAGCATCCTAAACGTTTCATCGGTTTCTTCACGCTGCCGACTTGTAGTATCAAGGCGTCGCTCGACGAGTTGGAAAGATCGGTCAACGAGTTGGGTTTGCGCGGTTTCGCCGGCTTCGCCAATCTCAATAGCCAGGCTTTGGACCGCGAAGAACTGTTTCCGATCTATGAGCGGCTGGCTAAATACAAACTGCCCGTTTATATCCATCCAACCGCGCCGCTAGCGACGGCTTCCAGCGGCATCGACATCATGCCGACACTGATTTTCGGCTGGGCCTACGATAGCACGGTGGCGATGACCCGGCTGGTTTATGGCCGCGTGCTGGAGCGCTTTCCGGAGATCAACTGGGTGGTTGCGGACGTCGGCGGCGTCTTGGCGTTTTTTGCCCAGCGGGCGATAAATATTTATACCGGCCGCACCGAGGAAATTCGCCACAAATACGGCTTGAAAGAGAACCCGCTCGATTCCTTCCGGCGCTTTTACGTCGACACGGCCGATCATCCGGCGTCGACGCTGCGTTGCGTCAAGGATTTTTTCACGCCGGAGCGCATGGTCCTGGGAACCAATTATCCCTATGGCCCGGAAGAGGGCTGCATCCTGCTGCGCAACAGTCTGAAAGCCGTCGACGGCCTCGATCTCGACGCTGCCGACAAGCAAAAAATTCTTGGCGGCAATGCCGCCAAAATTCTTGGCCTTGCATCATAACCCTACCGCGAAGATTCGCTTCATTTAGGAGTGGCATGAAATTCTCAAAAGCAGCACGTCCCGTCATCATGGGCCAGAACGGCATGGTTTCGTCCGGTCATTATCTGGCGTCCCTCGCCGGCGTCGAGATTCTCAAAGAAGGCGGCAACGCGGTTGACGCCGCTCTCGCCGCGGCTTTCGTCTCGGCAGTGGTTAAACCCGAAACTAGCGGGCCAGGAGGAGATCTGTTCGCTCTGGTGTCGATGAAGAAATCCGGCAAGGTCCAAGCGCTCAACGCCAGCGGCCCGGCGCCGGCCAAGGCGAGCATCGAAGAGTTTCACCGGCTTGGTTTAAAGAGCGTTCCGCAATACGGGCCGCTCGCCATCGCGGTGCCGGGCGCCGTCGATGGCTGGCTCGAACTGCACAAGAAATACGGCACTGTGGATTTAGCGCGCCTGACCGCTGACGCCGTGCGCATCGGCCGGGAGGGCTTTCCGATTTCTCTGGAATTCTCCGAGGCGGTGCATGAGTTCGCGCCCAACTATCCCTGGGTCGACAAATACTATCGCCAGCCCTTCGGCACGGCGAAGCCGGGTAAGATTCTAATGCAACCGGGCTTGGCCGGCGTATTGGAAAAGATTGCGCGCCGGGGCCGCGCCGGCTTTTATTCCGGTGAGATAGCGGAAAAGATCTGCGCCACGGTCAAAGCCGAAGGCGGCCTGCTCGCCCAAGAAGACTTGCAGCCGGTAGTTTGCCAGTGGCTGGAGCCGCTGGCGTCCACTTATCGCGATACCACCGTGTATGAGCAGCCGCCGGTGTCCCAAGGCTTCATGGTTTTGGAAATGCTCAACATCGCCGAGGCCTGGCCGTTTCACGATGGCAGCATGAGTCAAGCGGAGATACTGCATTTTCAAATCGCCGCGAAGAAGCTGGCTTTTGAGGATCGCATCAAACATCTCGAAGATCCAGCGTTTGGCGATTCCAAGATTATTGCCCAATTGATTTCTAAAGAGCATGCGGCGCAGCGGCGTCTGCTCGTCGACGAAATCCTGCGCCGGCCGGCGGTGTCGGCGGGTCATCAGAGCAGCGACACGACCTACCTTTGCGCCACCGACCGCGATGGCAACGCGATCTCGTTCATTCAGAGCGTCTTCGCGCCCTTCGGCTCGCGGGTGATCGCCGGTGACACCGGCGTGATCATGAACAACCGGTTATGCAGTTTCGGTCTCGATCCGAGCAAGGCTAATGCGCTCAAGCCCGGCAAACGGCCGGCGCACACCCTCAACACGTACATGGTGTTTCGCGGCGGCGAAGTCTTCGCCCTGGGCGGCAGCCCCGGCGCCGACGAACAGCCGCAGACCAACTTTCAGATCATCCACGACTTGGTCGACCTCGACATGGACCCGCAGTCCGCCGTCGAAGCGCCGCGCTGGAGCCACATGCCCGGCACGCCGCCGCGCGATCAACTCCCCGAGGCCTTGCGCATGGAAGACGGCTATCCGAGCGCGACACTCGATGGCCTACGCGCCAAGGGCCACACAGTCACTGTTGTCGACCGTTGGTCCTTCGGTAGCGCCAAGGTGATCGTCCGCGATCGTGAGAATGGTTCGTGGTTGGGCGGAGCCGATCCGCGCCGAGTCGCGTACGCGCTGGGTTGGTGAGCCCGGTTCCTTCTTCACCGCCTGGGAACGCGCGCCGTATGTATCGCCGCCGGCGGTGCAGACCATGCTCAACTTCGCCAATCATTCGGCGGGCAAGAGCGCGAAGCCCGAGCAGTTCGTCGACAATTCGGCGATCGGCGAGCTGGAAAAGTCCGGCTTCATTGTTCGACTCTACAAACAATAGCTGCTATCTGGTTGGGTAATTATCGGGGGTACGAACGACCCGCTGCCCTGGTGCCGCTGTGTCAGTGATCGGGTAGCTGGGCAAGAGCCATTGGGCGGTGGCGAGGACTTTGCCATGTGAATTTGGCAATGGCGTTGGTAGCTGTGGAGTTTTATTAGCTTATGTTTGAGGGATGGTCTTATTCCCAAGTCCTGCGCGTCATCGGACAATCCTTGGAAGAACGCGGCGTGGAAGATTTCTCGTTGCTATGGCAGGAGGGCGAATTTGTCTTGCGCTGCAAACGAATAGCGCGGTTGGAGCAACATTGGCTCGACAAAATCCTTGGTCAAAAGGTTGTTCGCAGCGAACGCAGCGTTGAAATTCACTACCGGTTGAAAAGTGTTCTTTGGCTCCAGATCCGCGGCGAGTCGATGCGCAAAGATGCCGATCAGGTTCCCGATTATTTTCGCCTGTCGCAGACCCTACGCACCGTCGGTAACTACGCCGAAAATCGCACCATGCCGCTGCTGTCCTTGCGGCGCAGCGGCGGGATTTTGTACCTTGAATTCCAAGAGCGCAGCGGCAAGACACGGCTCGAAGAGCATGGCATGGGATCGTTTGAAAATTATTTTCTGCGCACCTATCTGCGCCAGCGCAAGGCGCGCCAGGCTTGACTGTAGCGGCGGAGGATTCGATATGGAACAAGTCGGCATGATCGGTACCGGCGCCATGGGTTTGGCGCTCTTGGAACGGCTCAAACTTGCCGGCGTCGGCGATGTGGCCTGCTACGATACCCATGCGCCGGCGCTGGAGGATGCGCGCAAGCTGGGGTTTACCGCGGTTGCCAGTGTTGCGGAAGTCGCCAAGCGCGCGACGTTGATCGACGTGGTTGTGCGTACGGACCAAGACATGCTGGATTGCATGCTTGGCGCAGACCGGGTGATTCAATCAGCGGCGCCGGGCACGCTCGTGTTGCTTCATAGTTCGATTCTGCCGCAGACGGTCAAGGCGGTGGAGGCAGCGGCGCGTGCTAAAGCCATTCACATCATCGACGCCTGCATGACCGGTGTTCCGGACATGGTGCGCGCCGGCAAACTTAGTTTCGTCGTCGGCGGGGCCGATGAACTAGTCGAGCGCGCCAAGCCGCATCTGCTCAAGATGAGCCAGGAAGTGTTTCACATGGGGCCGGTGGGCACGGGAGCCGTGGGTAAATTGATCAAGAACATGCTCGGTGGCGCCGAAACGCTGATCGTCCATGAAGCGATTCAAATCGGCATCGCCGGGGGCATCCCTTATCCCAAAGCTTTAGAAATGATGCGGCGCATCGGCCATGACAGCGTCCTGAATCGTTGGCAACGCACCTTTGATCCAAGCGGCCGCGGTGCGCTGCCCAAATCGGGACGCAATGTGTTGAATAAAGATATTCCATTGGCGGCCGAGCTGGCGCGCCTGCTCAACACTGACACGCCTATCACCCAAGCGTTAGCCGCGGCCGCGGCGCGCGTCGTTAGCGCCAATGAAACGAGAGATAAGCTGTGAGCCAAACTGTTACCGGCAGTCGGAAGACCTCCCGCAAATATGGCGGGCCGATGCCCATCATCGGCGTGACATCAATTGCGCATTTGACGCCGTGGCGCTTTGGCGGCAGATATGCGACTCCGAAACCCCAGTCGATTACCGTAATCGAGGGAGGAATAACTTGATCGTGAAATGCAGTCTGTTTACTGAAATCCAATGTCCGGAAGGTTCATCGCCGGTGCAGCGTTTTGCCGAATTCATGGAGCAGGCCGAGCTCGCCGACCGTTTGGGTTACCATACTTACTGGGTCGCCGAGATTCATTGCCAGCCGAAGTTTTCCTTGATGTCGGCGCCCTACGTCGCGTTGGGTGCCGTGGCGCAACGGACCAAAAGATTGCGCCTCGGTGTCGCTGTCAACACCCTGCCGGTGCATCATCCGGTGCAGTTGGCCGAACAATCGGCGATGTTGGATCTGGTCAGCGGTGGACGCATGGAGTTTGCCTGCGGCGGCGGTCATCCGCATAGCCGGGCATACGAGTGTTTCGGCGCCGACCACAAGGCGACCCACGAGATCATGGCCGAAGCGATGGCTGTGATTCGCAAGGCTTGGTCCGACGAAAAGATGGTTCACAACGGCAAGTACTTTCAAATTCCCGAAGTGATCGTCAACCCCAAACCGGTGCAAAAACCCCTGCCGCCGTTCTGGATGGCGACCAGCTCCCTGGATGGTGTCGAAGTCGGCGCGCGGCTGGGCGTTAATATGTTTCTGCCGATTCACACGCGCATGCCCGATCAAGTTTACGAGTTTGCCGACGCCTATTGGGCGGGATTGAAAAAGCATGGCCACGACAGCAAAAGCCGGTCGCTCGGCTTGCTGGTGCCTATGCATATTGCCCAGACCAGCGCGGCAGCCAAAACGCGCGCCGAAGGCGGCGTGATGAGCTATTTCAAGACCATTCTCGACCTGCGCTTGGATTACACCGATTGGCTCAACCAACGCGGTGTCGAACTGCCGGCGCGCTTGCGCACGGCGGCGGGAGCGGTGGTGGGCTACGACACGGTCTGCGAAAAACACGCGGTCATCGGCGATGCACCATTCGCCGTGGAGAAACTGAGAGCGTTATGCGACCGAACCGGTGCCACGCATATCCTCGGCTGGTTCAACATCGGCAATATGCCGCACGCCGATGTCAAAGACGCCATGCAGCGCTTTGCCGCCGAGGTGATGCCGAATTTGTGAGTTCACGATAAGGATAGCTAAGAGGTTTCACCACGAAGATTACGAAGGACACGAAGGTTCGGACAAAACTATTCCGAACTTCGCGCTCTTCGTGTCCTTCGTGGTGAAAAGGAATTTCTTAAGAGGAGTTTAACATGGAAGAGTTGACTGAACAGAAATGCGTCGCGTGCCGGGTTGGCGCGCCGTCGGTGACCGAGGCGGAGATAAAAGAGCTGCATCCCAAAGTTCCTGACTGGCGGATT
>Ga0184628_10001120_pt1 | contig 13398 bp, 8 predicted proteins | sample PLM4_5_b1_FD_133149 | JGI IMG/M metagenome (GOLD analysis project Ga0184628, IMG submission 133149) | Groundwater sediment microbial communities from an aquifer in East River, Colorado, USA - PLM4_5_b1 | ecosystem: Environmental > Terrestrial > Soil > Riparian zone | place: USA: East River... | reverse complement strand
TCCGCGACTGGCGCCGCTTTCAGCTTCTCGATCTCGGCGTCGATCGCGGCTTCGAGCGCGGCGACGTCCTGCCCCGGGCTGAGCGGCGCGACGATCCGCAACAGGCCCGTGCCCCGGCTCTCGCCTTTGCCGGCGTTGATCTGCGGCGCCAGCTGCCGCTGCCGCACCACGCTCTCGAACAGCCGCGAGCTGCGGCCGGTCGCCAGCACCGTGCTCAGCACCGACACCGCGTCGTCGTCGGGGGTGAGGCTCGGCGGCACCTTGTAGACGATGTCGAGACGGGTGAGCCGGGCCAGCGCATCGTCGAGCGTCTGCCGCCGCTCCGCGGCCTGGCGCGGTTCGGTGAGGTCCACGGCAGGTGGCGCGGGCTGCCGCGGAATCGACTCGAAGTATTTCCGCACCTTGACCAGCGTGGGCGCTGGTTCCAGGTCGCCGGCCAGCGCCAGCACGGCGTTGTTGGGCGCGTAGTAGGTCTTGAAAAAGGCCGCGACGTCCTCCACCGAGGCGGCGTTGAGGTCCTGCATCGACCCGATCACCGAATGCTCGTAGGCGAAGTTGTCGTACGCCAGTTCCTCGAGCACTTCGCCGGTGCGGCCGTAGGGCTGGTTGTCGAGTCCGAGCCGGCGTTCCTCCTGCACCGCGTTGCGCTGGTTGTCGAGGTTCTCGCGGGTAATGTCGAGCGCCCGCATGCGATCGGCCTCGAGGAACAGCGCCAGGTCGAGCTGATTCGAGGGCAGGGTCTCGAAATACAGCGTGCGGTCCTTGTTGGTGGTGCCGTTCATGTTGCCGCCGTTGTTGAACACCAGGAGCGGGTGCTCGAACGCGCCGACGTTGGCCGACCCCTTGAACATCATGTGCTCGAAGAGGTGCGCGAAGCCGGTGCGTCCCGGGCGCTCGTTGCGCGATCCGACGTCGTAGTTCACGGCGATGGAGAACACCGGCGCGTGGTGATCGGGCGCGATGATCACCCGGAGGCCGTTGGCGAGCCGGGTGTCGGTGAAGTCCACCTTCGGCGTCGTGGCCGCTGTGAGGGGACCCCAGACGAGCCCGGTGAGCGCCAGTGCCATCGACAGGCGTGTGACTGGGACGACGCGCATGAGACCTCCTCGATGAAGCCGTCAGGAGCGGTGGCGAGGCTGGCATTATGGCAGTAGTGCGAAACCTGGTCACAAACGCTGAGGTGCTGTTCCCGGACGGGGTGCCGATGGCGCGTTTAGGGGGTAGATTCGGGCTCAATTGGCGCCTAAACTAAGCGAGAACCGTGGTGGACCATGGCCGTCACACCCGTCGGCAGCTCCTGAAAGCCGCGCTGGGTAGCGCTGCGGGCGTTGCTTTGCTCGGTCCAGCCCGGCTGCTGGCCGCCGCCCAGGCGCAGGGCGCACCGCCGGGTATTGGCACCGTGCCGCTGAGCGACGACCTCTTCGTCCTCACGGTGCCCGGCGCCGGCAACGTCGTCGCCCAGGCCGGTCCCGACGGGGTCGTGCTGGTGGATGGCGGGTCCGCAGCGTCGTCCGGGGCCCTGCTCGCAGCGATCGGCGGCCTGCCAGGTGGCGGCCGCGTGCGCACGCTCTTCAACACGCACTGGCACCCCGAGCAGACCGGGTCGAACGAGACGCTCGGCAAGGCCGGCGTCGAGATCATTGCGCACGAGAACACCCGGCTGTGGCTGACGACGGACGTCACCTGGCCGTGGAACGGGCAGCGCTTCTCCCGTCTCCCGAAGGTCGCGCAGCCGAACAAGACGTTCTATACGACCGGCGCGCTCGATTCCGGCATCCGCTACGGCTATATCCCCGACGCCGCGCACACCGACGGCGACCTCTACGTGTACTTCCCCCGTCAGAACGTGCTTGCGGTGGGAGATGTGCTGTCGGGGCAAGGCTGGCCCGCCGTGGACTGGGTGAGCGGCGGGTGGATTGGCGGCATGGCCGGCGCCCTGCAGCGCCTGCAGACAGTGGCCAACGAGCAGACCCGCATCGTGCCGGGGCGCGGACCGGTGCTCGGCTTCGACGATCTCAAAACGCACGCCCGGATGTACGCGACGATCTTCGAGCGGCTCTCGACCCTGCTGAACCGCGGCCGTGGGCCCAGTGAGGCGGTCGCTTCCAATCCGACCAAGGAGTTCGATGCGCAGATGGGCAACCCGGACGAGTTCGTGCGCCGGTCATTCGAGAGCCTCTGGGCCTACCTGTCGCCCGACGCGTGACGCCATGCGACCGCTGACCCGCGCGCCGATCCGTTCCGTCGTCGTAGTGCTGCTCGGCGGCGCGTTCGTCGCCTCGCTGGGCGGAGCCATCGCCGCGTCTCAAACGACGCCCGCACCCGCACCGCCGGCCGCAAACGCCGCGGCGCAAATCGCCACCATCACCCAGTACTGCGCGACGTGCCACAACGATCGCGTGAAGACGGCCGGCATCAGCTTCGAGGGCATGACCGCCGAGAGCATCGCCCAGCACGCCGACGTGTTCGAGAAGGCGGTGCGTAAGCTGCGCGGCCGCGTCATGCCCCCGCCCGGCGCCCGGCAGCCCGAGGCCGCGACGGCCGAGTCGCTCATCGCCTGGCTCGAGACCTCGCTGGATCGCGCCGCTGGTCAGGCGCACGTGTCGGACCGCCTGGTGCTGCACCGGCTGAATCGCAAGGAATACACCAACGCGGTTCGGGATCTCCTGGCGGTGGACTTCGATGCGGCCGAGGTGCTGCCGGCCGACGATGTGGCCGAAGGCTTCGACAACATCGCGACGGCCCTGCAAGTGTCGCCGTCCTTCATCGAGCAATACGTCATTGCCGCGCGCGTGGTGGCGGTGAAGGCCGTGGGCCGGCCCGACGCCCGCCCCGGCGGGTGGACCTTCCGCGCCGGACCCGGCTCGCAACTCACGCACGTGCCCGGCTTGCCGCTCGGCACGCGGGGCGGCATCCTCGCCAACGTCGATCTGCCGTCCGATGGGGAATACGTCGTCGATATCGCCGACATGGCCACCCATATCTGGGGCAACGGCATGGAGTTCGAGAACCCGCTCGTCGTGACCCTGGACAACAAGGTTGTGTACGAAACGGTGATCGGCGGCGAGGAAGACGCCAAGCTGTACGACCAGGTACAGAACGGCGCGCTCGATCGCGTCAACGCCCGGCTCAAGAACATCCGCTTCATGGCGAGCGCCGGCCCGCACCGGATCGGCGTGGCCTTCAAGCGGCGCACCTTTGCCGAGTCGGACGATCAGCTGCAGATGTTCTCGAAGGGCGGCGGGCAGGATCGCCTCTATCGGGTCCAGTCGTTCCAGGTGCGAGGCCCCTTCAACGCCAAGGGGCTGGCCGCCACGCCGAGCCGCGACCGTATCTTCGTCTGCCGTCCTTCCGCGGACGCGACGGCTGACGCGCATGCGTTGTGCGCCAGGAAGATCATCGCGTCGCTGGCCAGGCGCGCCTACCGCCGGCCCGTGTCCGACGAGGACGTGGCCGAACTGTTCCAGTACTACCAGGACGGGGTGAAAGACGGCGGCTTCGAGGGCGGAGTGCGCACTGCCGTGACCGGGGTGCTGGCCAGCCCGTTCTTCCTGTATCGCGGCGAGCACGTGCCCAAGGGGTTGAAGCCGGGCACGACCTACGCGATCAGCCCGCTGGATCTGGCCTCACAGCTGTCGTTCTTCCTCTGGAACACCATCCCGGACGACGAACTGCTGCAGCGTGGCATCGACGGCAAGCTCAAGGATCCCGCCGTGCTCGAGCGGCAGGTGCGGCGCATGCTCGCCGATCCGCGCTCGGTGACGCTGGCCGGCAACTTCGTGCAGCAGTGGCTCGACATGAAGCGGCTGGACGAGATCGTGCCGGACGCGGCGGTGTTCCCGTATGCGTCGGGCCGCGCGGATCCGCGCGACGACTTCCGCACCGAGCTGACGCTGTTCGCCGACAGCCTCTTCCGCGAAGACCGGAGCGTGGTCGATCTCCTCACCGCGAAGCATACGTTCCTCAACGAGCGCGTCGCGCTGCACTACGGCATCACCGACGTGAAAGGCGACCGGTTCCGCCGCGTCGAGCTCGAGCAGTCGGCGCGCTGGGGCCTGCTGGGTAAGGGCGCCGTCCTGATGGCCGCCGCGTATCCGAACCGCACGTCGCCAGTGCTGCGCGGGGCGTTCGTGCTGAAGCACATCCAAGGTGTGCCGCCGGCGAATCCACCGCCCAATGTCCCGACGCTCGACGAGAAGGACATCGGCACCACGAAGGCGCTCACGGTGCGCGAGATGATCGCGAAGCACCGCGCGAGCCCGACGTGCGCCGCGTGTCATGCGGTGATGGACCCGCTCGGCCTGGCGCTCGAGAACTTCGACGCCACCGGCATGTGGCGGGATCGCGACCGCTATGCTGGCGCGGCGATCGATTCGTCCGGCGTGCTGCCGGATGGAACGCCGGTGAATGGCCCCGACGATCTGCGGAAGGCGCTGGTGCGTCGTCCCGACCAGTTCGTGCAGACGTTCACGGAGGGGTTGCTGACCTACGCGACAGGGCGCAAGCTCGAGCACTACGACATGCCGACCGTGCGCAGCATCGTGCGCGGTGCAGCCCCCGGTGGTTACCGGTTCTCGGCATTGGTGCAGGCCGTCGTGCGCAGTGATCAGTTCAGGATGCGCCGGGTGCCGCAGCCGGCCGCGACGCAGACGGCGAAACTCGGAGCACTGAAGTAGGGGCCGCCTTTAGGCGGCCCAACGGAGAAACACATGTATCTGTCACAGAAGCACATCTCACGGCGCATGGTGTTGAAGGGCGTAGGAGCCACGGTGGCGCTGCCGCTCCTGGACGCGATGAACCCCGCCGCCACGGCGTGGGCACAGACGGCCGCCGGCTCCACGCCGAAGCGGTTCGCGTTCATCGGCTTCCCGCACGGCGCCATCATGGATCGCTGGTCGCCGCCGCAGACCGGTACCAACTTCGAGATGTCGCCAATCCTGCAGCCGCTCGAGTCGCTGCGGCAGCACATGACGATCGTTTCGGGGCTGCGCAACAAGCCGGGTGAGACGCCCGAGCCCCACGGCTATATCGAGATGACCTGGCTCACCTGCGTGAAGCCGTGGGAGCACGGCGCCGCCAGCCCGGACTCGGGTGTCAGCGCCGACCAGTTGGCCGCGCGCCACATCGGCCAGGACACGCGGCTGCCCTCGCTCGAGCTCACGACGGCTCTCGGCGGCGCGCGCGTGGCGTGGCGCACGCCGACGCAGTCGCTGCCGCAGGAAGGGAACCCGCGCGCGGTGTTTCAGAAGCTGTTCGGCCAGGGCGACACCGACAAGGAACGGGCGGCGATCCTTCAGGAGACCGGCAGCATCCTCGATCGGGTGAAGGGGCAGGCGGCGCGGCTGCAGGCCAGCCTCGGCGTGCAGGATCGCGTCGTCGTGACCGACTACCTCGATTCGGTTCGCGAGATCGAGCGGCGCGTCCAGATGGCGTCGCAGCAGGACATGTCGAGACTCGACATCCCGGACGCACCGGTGGGCACGCCCAACGACCTCACCGACCACTTCAAGCTGATGTTCGATCTGATGGCGCTCGCGTTCCAGGCCGACATCACCCGCGTCATCACCTTCTCGATGGACCGCGAAGCGAGCATGAGGACGTATACCAATCTCGGCATCGCCGAGGGCTTCCATCCGCTGTCGCACCACGGCAACAACCCCGAAAAGCAGAACAAGCTGGTGCAGATTCAGCGCTACCACACCGAGGTGTTCGCGAAGTTCGTCGAGCGGCTGGCGAAGTCGCAGGAGGCCGGCGGCACCGTGCTCGATCACTCGACGATCCTCTTCGGCAGCAACATGAGCAACAGCGACAAGCACAACAACGATCCGCTGCCGGCGGTGATTCTCGGGCACGCGAACGGCCGTATCAAAGGCGGCCAGCACGTCAAGTATCCGCAGGATTCGCGCTTTGCCGATCTGCTGGTCACGCTGTTCGACCGCAACAACATCCCGGTGGAGAAGCTCGGCGACAGCGGCGGCATCCTGTCCGAGGTCTAGCGAGATGTTCAAGGACATGGCCTCGTCTCGGGGCGTGCGGGGCGTGCGGGGCGTGCGGGGCGCGCTGTTGCTGTTGTCACTCGCGACGATTCCGGCCGCGGCCGCCGACAGCCCGCTGGTCGCGGCGGCCGAGCGGGGTGATCGGGCGGCCGTGCTGCATCTGCTGACCGTGGGAAACAACCCGAACACGCCGGGACCCGACGGCACCACCGCGATCATGTGGGCGGCGGCCAACGAAGATCTCGAGCTGGTCCGGGCACTGATCGCCGCCAAGGCGAACGTCACGCTGAAGAACCAGTTCGGGACGACGGCGCTCACCGAGGCCGCGATCATTGGGTCGGAAAAGATCATCGACGCGCTGTTGAAGGCGGGGGCCGACGCCAACACCCGCAACCCCGAAGGCGAGACGCCACTGATGGCAGTGGCTCGCGGCGGCAACGTCGAGGCCGCCAGGCGACTGGTCGAAGCGGGGGCGGACGTCAACGCCAAGGAGGGCTTCGGCGGGCAGTCGGCGCTGATGTGGGCGGCGGCGCAGGGCCAGGCCGAGATGGTCAAGTTTCTGGCGTCCAAGGGCGCCGACCTCAATGCGCGCGGCGTCATCCGCCAGTGGGAGCGGAAGGTCATCACCGAGCCGCGCCCGAAGGATTTGAACAAGGGTGGGTTTACCCCGTTGCTCTATGCCGCGCGCGAGGGCTGCGTGGAGTGCCTGCGGTATCTGGCCGCGGCGGGAGCCGACCTCGACCTCGAGGACCCGGAGCGCATCACGCCGCTCAACATGGCGCTCCTCAACCTGCACTTCGAGGCCGCCGCGGCGCTGATCAAGGCCGGCGCCGACGTGAACAAGTGGGACCTGTTCGGGCGGTCGCCGCTCTACATGGCCGCCGACACCAGCACGTTGCCGGTGAAGGGCAACGGCGCAATGGCGGTGCTGCCGAGCGAAGACTCGGTGACCGCCCTCGATGTCGGACGCATGTTGCTCGAGGCCGGCGCCAATCCCAACCTGCAGTTGAAGCGCCGTCCGCCGTATCGCGACGTGCCGCAGGATCGCGGCGGCGACACCATTCTGGCGCAAGGCGCCACCGCGCTGCTGCGCGCCGCACGCGCCGGTGATGCGCCGTTCGTGGAACTGCTCCTGACGCACAAGGCGCTGGTGGATCTGCCGAGCAAAGAGGGCGTCACGCCGCTGATGGCGGCCGCGGGGGTCGAATTCGGCACGCGGGTCACGCGCGGCCGTAATCGCACGAACGAGGGCGTGCTGGCGACGATGCAGTTGCTGCTCGACGCCGGCGCCGACGTCAACGCCCGTATGGTCTCCGAGCCCAGGGCCCTCGTGCCCGACGGCACGTCACAGGCCGCGTCGTACGCGATCAGTCTCCGTTCACGGCCCAGTCAAGTGCCGAGCGCGGCGGCGGTGCCGCACCAGACGGCGTTGCACGGCGCGGCCGAGCGGGGCCTCACGCCGTTCGTCAAGTTCCTGGTCGACCATGGGGCCGACCTGCAGGTGAAGGACGCCGCCGGCAGAACCGCGCTCGATCTCGCCAAGGGCGTTGGCGTGCCTGGCGTCCGTCAAGCGGTGGGCGAGGGGTTTCCCGAGACGGCCAAGCTGATCGAATCGCTGATGGCCGCCAAGGCCCCGTCGTCGCCCGCTCGATAGCTTCCGCACCATGCGGGTCTCGAGACCCGCGGCTGCCACCGTGCCCTTTCCCGGTAACATTCACCTTTTCCGAGTCGGGTGCTTTTCAGGGAGGTTCGCGTGGGTGGTTGGAGAGTCAGAACGTGTGTGATGGCGATCGTCGCGGCGATGTCAGCCACCGTGGCGGCGCAGTGGCCGTCGTATCCGACGCCGGGAGTGCCGCGCCTCCCTGATGGGAAGCCGAATCTCACCGCGCCGGCTCCGCGGACGCCCGATGGAAAGGTGGACTTCTCCGGCATCTGGAATCTCACCTTTGGTGGTGGCGGTGGCGGCGGGCGCGGACGCGGCGGCCCTCCAGCCCCGACCACGACGCCGGACGGCATCCCGCTGTCGCAGTTCTTCGAGGTCGCCGGCCGCGGCTACGCGCTGCCATTGCAACCCTGGGCGGCGGAGCTCAAGAAGAAGCGGATGGCCGACAACAGCAAGGACAACCCGGACGTGTGGTGCCTGCCGATCGGGCTGATGCAGTACCACAACCACCCGCAGCCACGGCAGATCGTCCAGACGAAGAACCTGATTCTGATCACCTACGAGTCGAACTACGGCCTGCGCTACATCTACACGGACGGGCGTCCGGCGCCGAACAACGACCCGACGCCGTGGTGGTTCGGGTACTCGCGCGGCTGGTTCGAAGGCGACACGCTGGTGGTCGAGACCACGAACTTCCTCGGCGACGAGCGCGCCGGCTGGCTGGATGTCAACGGCAGCCCGTACAGCGACGCGCTCAAGATGACCGAGCGCTTCCGCCGTCCCGACTTCGGGACGCTGGAGATCGACATCACCATCGACGACGCCAAGGCCTACACCAAACCGTTCACCGTGCGCGTGAACCAGCGCCTGATGGTGGATTCGGAGATGATCGAGTTCATCTGCAACGAGAACGAGCGGTCTACGCACCACCTCGAGAAGCCGAAGTAGGGCCCCATCGCTCTCCCGGCCGTAAGGCCGGGGCGGGCGACGGCGGTGTCATGGATTCCTGCGAGCTCTCCGGTTCGGGCCGGTCGCCGACAGGTCTTCGATGAGCCAGCCGTTGTCGCCCCGGCGAAAACCGATGGTCCACGCCACGCGCTGCGTTGACGCGGCAACGCCGCCTTCGGGGACCTCGTCGCAGTGAGCGACGGCCCGATCGTCCGACGTCATCTGCATATCGCACCGGTGAAAAGCCATTGTCGCGCTCCTGAGCGCATAGAGCGCCCGATCGAGCGATCGGGTGTCGGTTTTGGCCCAGATGGCTCGAACCCTGGCGGCGCTCACCGACCTGGCTGGTCCCGCGGTTTTTGCGATGTCGGGAACCGCACCGGCGCGGTCGCGGCCGCTGCGCGTGATTGGGGCCGGAGCCGCTGACCGGCTCGGAGCCAGCCTGACGGCTATTTCAGCCGGCGCCGGCGCGGTCGCTGGCGGGGCGACGTTGACTGGTGCCGAGGCGGCGCGCGGCGCCTCCGGCCGCATGGAGAGCAGTCCACCGGAGAGTCCGGTTGCGAGCATCACCACGACCGCGAGCGTCGGACCTACTCGGAGCTGGCGTGCCCACAGGGGCACTCGGGCACCCGCGACCCCGAGCAGCGGGGCGTCATGGTGGAGAATCGAGGTCGGGCCACTGGCACGGCCGTGCGCGCGGCGAACCACGAGCGTGAAGTCCGGCTCGACGACTGCTCCGGTGGCCAGGACCGGGGCCGGCCGGAGGACGTCGGCCATCGAGCGAGTCAGCGAGACCACAGCAGTGCCAACCATCGATGCGGTCGCGGCCGCGGACGCCGCGATGCGGCCGGCCAGCCGCATGGCCGCGGCCGGCGCAGACGTCGACAGAGAAGTGGCACCGGCGACGACGGGTGCGGACAGATCCTTCGTTCCGGCCGCGATCTGCGGCATAGCGCGTTGCAACGCACCAGCCCAGCTCTGGGTCTGCGCCGTCAGGCGGGCTGCGCCCGCCGCCGTCACGCGCCCGGCGAACACGATGCAAAAGCGGGCGCCGTCCACGACCGCCCGCGTCAACGCCACCATGGTCGCCTTGGTGGATGCGATGACGAGACGGGCGGTGCCCGTCGCCGTGTCCCAGCTGAGGTGCCCCAGGCGACGCGCCCGTGCAGCCCGGGCCGCGGCGGTACGCGGGGCCGTCGTCTGGACGTGGACAATGGCCCGGTGAACCCCCTCTGCGCAGGCGCCGATTCCCGCCGCGATCAGCGGAATCGTGCGTGACGCCGTGTTCCGGAGGCCGAGCATCGCGGCGCGCCAAAACGCGACCAGCGCCGCCGCGGTCGCGGCGAAGGCGTTTCGGGTCCACGCCACGCCCGCCAACCTGGCCTGGACAATGGTGGCGAGTCTGGCTCGGAGCAGCGGAGTCGTGCGTGCCACCGCGTTGCGGACACTGAGCGCCACGGCCCAGGCGAACGCAAGCGCCGCCGCTGCGGTCGCGGCGATGGCGTTTCCGACCCATGCGACGGACGCGATCACGGCATAGACGATCGCGCCCAGGCCGGCTCCGATGAGCTGAAAGGTGCGCACCACCGCGTTGTAGATCCCAAGCGCGCCGGTGCGCGTCCCCTCGATCAGGGCCGCCGTCGTCGCCGCGATGCCGTACCCGATGAGGTCGAGGGACGAGGCCACCGCCAGGACGATGGCGCTGAGCCCTGACCACACCAGCCAGCAGGCGCCAGCGACGACACGCCGGGCGCCACGAATGGGCCACCAGGCCAGCCCCCACAGGCGCAAGATCACCGAGGCCACGAAGGCGAGGGGCACGCGCACGATGGCTCGTGCCGCTGTTCGCGCGGTCGACAGAAGGTGCAGATGCACCCGTGATTCGCCAGCAGCACGCCAGAACCTGTGCGGACGGGGCTGGTAGGGCTGCTCTTCCGGATAGGCATCCACCACGACCATGAGGTCGGGTACGGCGCTGGGCTGATCGGGGACGACGGAATCCGTGGCTTCCGTTGGGAACGCGGGTGCGGCTGCCGGGAGCGCGTCGACCGCTAGGAGCGCAGACGGAGCGTCACCGTTCTCGGGCGCGAAGTCGTCGAGCCTGTTGCCTGGCAGTTCCGCAAACCCGTACGGACGTAACCGGCGCACTGCGCCCACTCTGCACCTCGGTTTGAAACGATCCGGCGAAATTCGTGAGCAAGATTATGCCGAACTCATGCGGTAGGCCGATACCCCAAAACGTAACAAAGTCAACCAGCTCAGCCTTTGGACGTCCCCTCGATCACCGTGCGCGGCCGGCTCGTGGCCCGCGCCGCCACGCCAGTGAGCATCCGCCGCAGCGGAGTGAGCGCGCGCGTGAGCCCTGCGAACTGCCGGGCGCGTTCGGCGTCGATTGTTTGGCGAAATGCCGCGAGCCCTGGTCCGTCGTCGCCGGGATGCCGGCGTACGAAGCGATCGAGCCGATCAACGAGGACTTCGGCGTCGTGCGCCCTGCCTAGCCGGCGCTGGAGTGCCCGCACGGTCGGCTGTCCGTCGATGTCGAGCGTCGAGGAAAGACGAGTGGCTATCTCCACGGTGTAGCGGAAGCGCTTCAGCGCGAGGCGCAGCCGGTGCGCCGTTCGAGGCTTGTCGAGGTCGAGGCGCGCCAGGCGGTTGCGGACGTCCGCCGCGGCCAGATCCACCACTTTCGCGAGGCGCAGCCGGCGTTCCGCCGGTCCGCCTGCCGCGCGGTGCGCCGCGACCGCTTTGCGCAGCCGGGTGACCGCTTTCCGCACCCGCGCGCGGTCGGCGTCGCCAAGGCCATGGCGCGCCCGCCGCGCGAACCGCGATTCTCGCTGCTTCAGGTGACGCCGCAGCGGCTCGACGCCCGGACCGGGCCTCGTGCGCATCGCCCGGTTTCGCTGATTCTGCGCGTCGCGGAGCGGCCCGAGCGTGTCGAGCAGCGACTCGACGGCCGCGGTGGCCCGCTCGTCGGCCTTGCGGGGAACCGGAATGATGCCGCGGGAAAGCTCGAGGAACGAGAGCAGACGGCGTGAATTCACCCGCAAATCGTGGACGGTGGCCCGTCTGAGACTCTCCCGGCAGGTTTCGACGCCGCGGCGCCAGCCGTTCCAGTGCTCGTCGAAGAGGCGCAGGAGGGTGGTGGCGGCCATACCGCTCTTCCGAGTCTACCGTGCCGCACTTGCGGGCTATAATCCGCCTCGCTTCGGAGCCTTCGTGCGCATCTTCGCGGCCGTGGCCGCGGCACTCGTCGTTTTCGGCGGCTCGATGTCCGCCCACGACGTTCCCGACGAGATCACGGTGCAGGCATTCCTGCAGCCGGACGGCGGGCGCGTCCAGTTGCTCGTACGCGTGCCGCTCGCCGCGATGCGCGACGTGGACGTGCCGCTGCGCGGCCAGGGCTACGTCGACCTCGATCGCGTGGAGCCGGCGCTGCGGCATGCGGCGACCGTGTGGCTCACGCAGGCAATCGGGCTGTACGAGGACGGCCGCCCGCTGGGGCCAGCGCAACTGTCCGCCGTGCGGCTGTCGCTCCCGTCCGACCGCGCGTTCGAAAGCCTCGAGTCGGCCCGGGCCCGGCTGGCCGCGCCGCCCCTGGACCAGCGGCTGCAGTTGCTGTGGGAACAAGGCGCGCTCGACGCTCGCATCGAGTACCCGCGGGCGATCGGATCCGGCGGGGCCGGGCGCCTCTCGATCGCCGCCGACGTCCGCCGGCTCGGACAGCGCGTCACGATGGTCCTGCGCCTCGTCACGCCCGAGGGCGCCGTTCGCGCGTTCCGCTGGCAGGGCGATCCGGGGCTCGTCGAGCTCGATCCACGCTGGCACCAGGCCGCGTTGTCGTTCGTGCGCGCGGGCATCGGGCACGTGCTGAGCGGGCCGGATCACCTGCTGTTCCTTCTGTGCATCGCGATCTCGCTGCGGCGTGTCCGGACGCTGGTCGTCGTCGTCACGTCTTTCACCGTCGCGCACGCGTGCACGCTCGTGGCCGCTGCGTACGGCCTGGCGCCGTCGGCGCTGTGGTTTCCGCCGCTGGTCGAGACCCTGATCGCGCTGTCGATCGTGTGGATGGCGCTCGAGAACATCCTCGAGAGCGCCGCGCCGACGCCGGCCCCGGGTGCCGCCCGGCGGGCGCTGGGCCGCCGCTGGGCGGTGGCGACGGCGTTCGGTCTCGTGCACGGGTTCGGCTTCTCGTTCGCTCTTATCGAGCGCCTGCAGTTTGCCGGGTCACACCTGCTGACCTCGCTCGTCGCCTTCAACGCCGGCGTCGAGATCGCGCAGCTCGCGGTGATCGTGGCGGCTGCGGCGGGCGTGTCGCTCGTGTTCCGGCGGCTGTCCTCACCGCGCGTCGCCGCCATTGTCGTGTCGGCTATTGCCGCGCACACCGGCTGGGACTGGCTCCTCGAGCGCGGCGCCGTGCTCTGGCAGTTCCCCTGGCCGGCCCCCTCGCTCCCGGCGATCGAAACAGCCGGCACATGGGTGATCATCACCGTTCTCGCGGCGACGTTCGCCTGGGCCGTCCGCCTGTTCGTCGACCGTCGAACGTCCGTCACTCCCATCGCATCGACACCGGCCCGGTACTCTCACGAGGCAACGGAGACTGTCCGATGAATCGCAACACGATTACCGCCATCGCTTTTTTCGTCATGTTCGTCGGCCTTGGCGCCGCGTACCTCTACTTGTCGCGCGACGTCGCAGCCCAGGCCCGCAGCGCGCCGCAGGCTCCGGCGTTCGAGGTGGATCCGCTGTGGCCCAAGCCACTGCCGAACCACTGGGTGCTGGGGTCCACGATTG
>Ga0184628_10001119_pt1 | contig 13399 bp, 11 predicted proteins | sample PLM4_5_b1_FD_133149 | JGI IMG/M metagenome (GOLD analysis project Ga0184628, IMG submission 133149) | Groundwater sediment microbial communities from an aquifer in East River, Colorado, USA - PLM4_5_b1 | ecosystem: Environmental > Terrestrial > Soil > Riparian zone | place: USA: East River... | reverse complement strand
TGGTGAAGCGCGTGCTTGATACCAGCATCGGCGATGAACTTCTTCACGAATTCGATTGTGCGAAAGTCCGCCACTTCGTTCGGCACGCTGGCAACCTCGAGTCCGCAGGCGAGGCCGATGCGGCGATAAAGGCCCGGCTTGCGCTGTGTGTTGAAGTGCATGACGTGCGGCAGGCAGACGGCGTTGGCGGTGCCGTGGTGCATTCCAGCGAGCGTCGAGAGCGGGTGCCCCAGCGAGTGCGTAGCGCCCAGGTCTTTTTGAAAGGCAATGCCGCCCATCGTCGCGGCCACGAGCATTTTGCCGCGCGCATCGATGTCGTGCCCGTGCGCGACGGCGCGGGGCAATGCCTCGATGACCAGCCGAATGCCCTCAAGCGCAATGCCATCGCACATCGGGTGAAAATTCGGCGAAGTGAATGATTCGACGCAATGCGTGAACGCGTCGAGCCCGGTCGCCGCCGTCAGGAGCGGCGGCAAATCGCGCGTGAGATCCGGATCGAGAATGACCAGCTTGGCCAGCAGACGGGGAAGAAAGATCACCGCCTTCTTATGCGTGCCGCTGAGCGTGACCACTGAACTGCGCCCGACTTCACTCCCCGTTCCCGCAGTGGTGGGAATCGCCACGCAGCGCGGCAGGCCATTCCAATCATCGTTGAAGTCGAAGTCCTTGAACTTGAGTCCCGGCTTCTTCACGAGCAGGCGCAACGCTTTGCCGACATCCAGTGCACTGCCGCCGCCGAAGGCCACCACCGTGTCGCACCTGGCTTCGCGAAAGATTTGCGCCCCGTCCACGACGTCCTGCTCCAGCGGATTGGAGTGAACGCCGTCGAACAACTCCCACGATTTGCCCAGGTTGGCGCGACCGAGGTGATTGGCGAGCAACTCGAAGGCGTGCGTTTGCGCGAGCGCCTTGTCAGTGACGACAAGAGCGCGGCGGCTGCCCATTTGCTTCAGGCGCGCCGGCAGCTCCGCGGTTGCCCCCGCGCCAAAAACAATCGCTGTCGGAAACGTAAATGAAGCGAGATGACCGCCCATGCGGTGAAACTATCCGGAGAATCGCGAGGAGCGCACTGAAAAAATGGCACGAGCGAACCGCCGGGGCTCAGCCGGTTTTCCGAGAAGTGGAGAACAAGAGTTCCTTACTCCTTTCACATTTCCACCTGCATTCCCAACTCCACGACGCGGTTGGCCGGGATGCGAAAGAAATCGGTCGGCCGTTGCGCGTTGCGGGAGAGAAAGGCGAACAGTTTTTCACGCCAGATGGCCATTCCGGGGTTCTTTGTCGGGATGATTGTCTCGCGACTCAGAAAAAACGTTGTGCTCATGGAGTCAAACTCCAATCCCAGCGGGCGGCACTGCTCGAGAACCTCGGGCACGTTCGGGTCTTCCATGAAGCCGTAGCGCGCCACCACGCGATGAAATCCATCACGCAGTTTCTCCAGCGTGATGCGCTTCTGGACATGGATGTGCGGCACGTCCTCGGTTTGAATGGTAAGAAAGATCACGCTCTGATGCAGGACGCGGTTGTGCTTGAGATTGTGCAGGAGCGCGAGTGGAGTCGCGTCGGCATTGCTGGAAAGAAAAACCGCCGTGCCGGGCACTCGAATCGGTGCCGTGCGCTCCACATCGTCCAGAAAAAGCGGGAGCGGAATAAAGCTGCTGCGGAGCCGCTCACCCAGGACGCGTCGTCCGGTCTTCCACGTCGCCATGACGGTGAAGATGATCAGACCCACCACCAGCGGAAACCAGCCTCCGTGGGCGATCTTCAGAAGATTCGCGCCAAAGAAGGCGACTTCGACAAGGACGAATAATCCGCAGAGCGGCGCGGCAACCCACACGCTCCAGTTCCACAAGCGACGCGCGGCAAAATAGAATAACAGCGTGGTGATGATCATTGTCAGCGTCACTGCGATGCCATAAGCCGCCGCGAGGTTGCTGGAACTGCCAAAGCCGATCACCAGCCCGATGCACGCAAGCATGAGAAGCCAATTCACGTGCGGAATGTAGATTTGTCCGCGCGTGCTCGATGAGGTGTGCTCGATTTTCATCCGGGGTGAATAACCAAGCTGAATCGCCTGCATGGTGAGCGAAAACGCGCCGGAGATGAGCGCCTGCGACGCGATGATTGCCGCCGCCGTTGCGACGATAACCATTGGATAGAGCGCCCACGAGGGGGCGAGACGATAGAACGGGTTCACCACCGCGCTGGGATCACGCAACAACAATGCGCCTTGCCCGAAGTAATTGAGCAGCAAAGCGGGCATGACCATCGCAAACCACGCGACACGAATGGGCCGCCGCCCGAAATGCCCCATGTCCGCGTAGAGCGCCTCCGCACCCGTGATGGCGAGGAAGACCGCACCGAGCACAAGAAAGCCTTTCGGTCCGTTGTTGCGGACGAATTCGCAGGCATGCGTCGGATTGAGCGCACTGAGCACTTCAGGCGCTCGAATTATTCCCCGGACGCCGAGCACGGAAATGCTGCCGAACCAAAGCACCATCACCGGCCCGAAAATCCTGCCTACACCGCCGGTGCCGATACGTTGAAACGAAAAAAATCCGATCAGAATGGCGACGGTGATCGGCACGATCCAATGTTCAAACGCAGGCGTGGCGACGTTCAGGCCTTCAATCGCGCCGAGGATGGTGACGGCAGGCGTGATTATTCCATCTCCGTAAAGCAGCGCCGCGCCGAAAATGCCGAGGCCGACAAAAACGGCGGTCAATTTCCCGGCCTGGGCCGATCTCCTTTCCGGGAAGGCGAGCGACATGAGCGAAAGAATGCCACCCTCGCCTTTGTTGTCGGCACGCATGACAAAGCAAAGATATTTCACGGAGACAATAAGCGTGAGCGACCACACAATCAGTGAGAGCACGCCAAGGATGTTCCGCTCTGTCGGGAGGAGATGGTGTGCCGGAGCGAAACATTCGCGCAACGCGTAAAGCGGGCTGGTGCCGATGTCGCCATAGACCACCCCGAGCGCGCCGAGCGACAGCACCGCCAGGAACTTGCCCGAGGGGTGCGTCGTCGTGACCGTGTGACCTGCCTCCATCGCCGACGCATAGTCGGGTTTAGGTTTGTCAGTCCCGAACTCACCGCTCGCTGTCTTCATAGAATTCACCGGCGGGCGCATCATAAGGATGGCGCGACCACCGCAAACCAAATTCCTGCGGGAGTCGTGACTGTTCCAGAAGACGCCCTTTCAACGGCCGGCGAGGTTAGCTGACGGGCTGGGTCTTGAAAGTGACCCTGCGGGCGGTTCGCGCCGACATTCGCCCCATCCCGGTTCCGACCGGGAATTGGTTCCCCCGCACCCGGCTTCGGAAAAGCCGGATTTAGGCTGCGGGGCTATTGATGGCAGAGAAGGAGGAATGTGTCAAAACTCGCTTGGCTCCCCAAGCTCAAAACGTCCCCAATTTCCTGCTCTTACTCATTGTCTTACTCTTACTCAAACCAGCGACATGGCGGGGCCACCAAGAGAGTAAGAGCATGAGTAAGAAAATGATTACGAGGGCAAAGAAAAAAGATTGGGCGATGAGGTCAATGCCGCCGTCGCCCGCGGCGGATCAGAAGGGGACGAGACCTACTCAACTCGCTGCCGTGCTCGCCCCACCGTTGTCCTCTCCGGTTTCGCTATGGGCAGCGAAATTCTTTCTTCAATTCCCGCGCAACTCGCGCGGCAACTGGATGCGGAATCGGGCACCCTTCATAGGGAAAGCAGAAGCAAAACAAAAATCCAGACGTGAATGAACACGGAGGATATTGCGTTATGCCAGCCGGGTCGCATCGCCCGCAGCCTAGATCGTTGCTGTGCCAAGTCAACACCCCGGTTCAATTTAACGCACGGGCTCCAGTTCACGGCAAAAATATCTTGGCAAACTTGCGCGTCGTCGTCGAGTCTGAGGACCGTCAGCCCGCGATTAAACCAGAAATGAATTATGGCACATGTCGTTACGAGCAAATGTGTGGCGTGCAAGTTCACCGACTGCGTGGAGGTCTGCCCGGTGGCCTGCTTTTACGAATTGGACAATCAATTGGTCATTCACGCCGAGGATTGCATTGATTGCACGGCTTGCGTCGCCGAGTGCCCGGTGCAAGCCATCTATGCCGAAGGGGATGTTCCGGCCGAGTTTCAGTCGAACATCGAGTTCAATGCCACGGACGCCAGGCGGCTCAAAGACTCGGGACAAGAGGCCATTGCGCATAAGAAAGATCCGTTGCCGACTGCCGCGCAACGGAAAGCCGAATTGGGCTACTGACGCGCCGGCGCGCGCCGGCCGGCTCCGCTAGATCAACTGACCTTGTTTCAGCGGCCGGTTGTGTTGAAGGGCTTCGCGCAGCCGTCCTTCCAAGCCGAGCAACTCGCGCAACTTCTTCGCCAGCTTCGGCGCGAAGTTGGATCGATTGTTGTTCGCGACAATCCGCAACGCCTGCACTTCGTTCGACAGTCCGCGCAGCCGCTCGGCCATGGCCCGCACTTCTTCGTCGCTGTATTCGTAATCAAACCGCTCCGCGACACTGCGGCCGCGGATGTAACCCTGTTCGTTGCGTCCGTGCGCGCGGAAATAGCCGAGGGCCGGGTTCGTCACGCAATTTATTTCCGGCATCACCGTGAAATGTTCGCTCTGCGGCGCATCCACGAGGACGAGCGTGACGTGCCGTTCGCGAAAGTAATCAAGCGTCCGCGGCAACTGCGCGCCCGTGACCCAATCGCGATGGCGCAACTCGACCGCAACCTGATGCGGCGCGAGCAGTTCGCGCACGGAATCCAGTTCCATCAGTTGATGTTCCCGGGGCTGGAACGCCGGCGACAGTTGGAGCAAAAAGACGCCGAGCTTTTTCGCGTCGCTCAGCGGGCGCAGTTCACGCAGGAACCGCTGCACGACGAGCCTTTCGCTCTCCGGCGTCCGCGTCACACAGCCGCGTTCGCTCGACACGCGCGAGCGCAAATCGGGCGGCAGGAATTTTGATTCCATGCGATGACGGGACAACAGCTTGGGTAATTTCACGTCGAAGATGAAATCGTCTGGCGTTTCGACGCACCAGCGTTCGACTGTCCGTGCGGCCGGAATAGCGTAAAAGGTGGCGTTGACTTCCACGTAGTCGAATTGGCCCGCGTACCAGCGCAGCCGCGCGCTCGCCGGAAGTTTCGGTGGATACCAATCCGCGATGAACCCCGGGTCGGTCCAGCTTGCCGTTCCGATGCGAATGTCAGCGGCCATTCCGGGTTCCTTTTCCACGGAACGCACGCCGGTTTCAATCCCTGCGGAAAACAAATTGGCGCGCGTGGATGAAGGCGTGGGCGAGCGTATTCCCGCATTGGTCAATCGAAAGGCCGCTGGTAACTTGGCGCCAGATGAGCAAGGCCTTCACTCGGGAATCTGATGACGCTCCAGATGGGTCGGCCCTACCGCGGCCCGCATCGGCCCTTCCGCCTGGCGCGAAGAATTATCTCACGGCGCACGGCGCACGGCGCTTGCGCGAAGAACTCAATCGTTTGATCCAGGAGGAACGGCCGCGTCTCCGAGCTTGCGCAGATAACGGCGAGGCCAAGCGACAACTACAATTGCTGAACCAGCGAATTGATCAACTTCAGGAAAGCCTCGCTTCCGCGATCGTGGTTCCTCCGCCAGCGGAGCGGGACGGCGTTGTCCGGTTCGGAGCCACGGTTACGGTTCGCGAACGCAGCGGCACTGAAGAGAGGTATCGCATCGTCGGTGTTGACGAGATGGACATCGACCGTGGCTGGGTCAGTTGGCTTTCACCGATCGCGAAGGCGCTGCTCAATGCGCGGCTGGGGCGGCGGGTCCGATTCAAATTTCCGTCCGGCGAGAAGGAATTGGAAATCATCAGGGTCGAGTACGAGGCAGCGGACGCTGACTGAGCACGACGTCCGGCTTGCGACAGTCGATTACTTTCCGTGGAGTGGAAGCGCTCGCGGCGCGAGCGCAGTGACAAATCAACTCACCTTGCCTCGCAGCGCGAGGCTTTCCACCTTGCAGGAGCGACGGCTCGTGGTCCGGGCGCAGTCTCAACCGGAACAGGCTGCTTCCCATGCTCCCTGCGGTGGGTTAGCCTGCGGCGTGATGGAAATGCAGGAGCAATACGACGACGCGATGTTCGATTACACGACGGGCGATTACGATTCCGCCATCGCGAAGTTCCAGCAAATCCTTGCAAACCATCCGGAGCACTTCGACGCGCAACTGTCCGTGGCCATGTCGTATTATCGCAAAGGCGATTTCGCAAAGGCGATTGAAGAAGGGCACAAAGCGGAGAAGTTGAAACCGAACGAACAGTTGGTTCACACGAACCTGTCGCTGTTCTACATGAAATCCGGCGACAAGAAAACGGCGGAGCATCATGGCTTGCAGGCGCGCATCGCATCTTGGCGGGGCAACATGGAGAAACCAGGCGCGCCCGCGAATGAAGCGGAGGATGAACTGAAGATGGCGCAGCCGAAGGCGCCCGCGATGAAACCGCCGGCCCAATTTCCCGACATGCCGTGGAAGAAGAAGCCGCCGGTACACTGATCTTTCCTACTCTTAATCTTTCTCATAATCGTAATCGCTTCGGCAGAGAGGGAGAGATTACGATGACGAGAACGATTAAGATTACGGCAATGAAATCATCCTACGAACTGGCCATGGAACGGCTGGGCAAACAAAGCCCGCAGACGAAACTGTCGGAGGCGCAGAAGAAGGAGCTTGCCGAACTGGATTCGCGCTACGCCGCGAAGGTCGCCGAGCGCGAGATCTTCCTGAAAGGCGAACTCGCCAGTGCGGCCGCCAAAGGCGACTACGAAGCCTACCAGCAATTGGAAAAGCAACTTATCAGCGAACGGAAGTCCATTCAGGCGGAACGCGAAGAAAAAAAGGAGAAGGTCCGGCAGCAAACGAAGTAATTGTTCGTGGTTTCGTGGTCAGTTGCACGGGCGACGATCGGGAGCGCCACGGACCGTTAACAACTGACCACGGACAAACGGTGCCATTGCATTTGTTTTTGCCCGCGGCATACTCCCGCCCGCCAAATATGAAGATGCATGTCGTGATCCGTTCCTTGTTGCTCGTGGCCATCAGCGCGCTGGCTTTTGACGCGAGCGCCGATCCGATTCTGCCTTATCAGCAGCCCATCGCGCGGCAATTGACCAATGACATCGCGGCGGGAACCGGCGATCAGAACACGTACAACAAGGCGTTGAATGCGTATCACAAAACTTCCAAGACCCTGAGCAGCGACATCAACATTCTCAAGAGCTTGAATGATTTGCTCGCGAGCGAGCCGAATTATCCCGCCCTTCTGTCCGAAGCGGCCTTCGCTTACCAGAATGACTTCGAGGTGCGGAGCGCTGTGTTGGCCGAGCAACTGCGCCCGGCGCCGCTCAGTTCCACGAGAACTTCGGCCGAGAAGCAGTTGGGGAAATTGAATGCGGCCTTGTCGAACGCCGCCATCGCCACGACGACTTCCGCGCGCATCGCCGATTTGAAATCAGCGGCGGCGAAAATTCCCACCACTTCGAACACCGTTCAAAGCGCGCTCCGGGTGAAGATTGGACTCAGTTCAATGACGGCGCGGATCGGGAACCTGTCGTTCAAATCGACGAAGGGGTTCGTCACCGGCGGCACTAATTTCGATTCGACCGTTGGAACAGCCATCGGCGAATTCACTCCATCGAACGGAGTGCTGACGGTGAGCGCCATCGACAACGGGAACATCGTGCGCGGCATCCAACTGCACGTGGAGGGCATCGGCACGAATACGCCGGCGACCTATCCGCTGGGCGTGGCTCAAAACAGTGCGTTCTACGATGCCACTGATGTCGCGCAACGCCGAGAGTATCATTTTCGGGTCGATCCTTCGATCACGAACGTCACGGTGACGAACGCGACCGTCACCATCGATTACATCGGCTTCAATTATCTGTTGGGCCGGTTTGCGTTTGTTGGGACGAATATGGTGCCGAGTTCCGCCAAGGACACGAATACGCTCGTGACGGTCAGCCGCGGCCAGTTTCAACTGAACTTTACTTCACCCCCTGGCTCCACCAATGCTCCGTAGCGGAGCCGCTGCGCCAGCCTGGAGCATTCGCTGACGCGTGCGTGAAAGCGCGAGTGAATCGTGCGCCCTGGCTCGCGAGCCGATCGAGGTTCGGCGTGATCGCGTTCCTGTCGCCGTAACAGCCGAGTTCCGTCCCATTGCTTCACCCACGATCTAGACGATGTTGGGCCGGGATGTTTCCGCAGCCACCGCCGACGATGACCCGAATGCGAACGCCAGAAGCGCGATGGTCAGATGGAATTTCATCGATCGGATTCTGCCGACGTGCCGCCGGTTTGCAACTCCCCGAACCGCGTCAGTGAATTTTACACCGAACGCCTTTCAAGCGCCGCCGCACGTCCTTGGGGCCGCCGGTTACAAACCGGCGGCACGTTTCGCGCGATTGACAACGGACGACTGACGACTGACAACCAAGGCATGGAAGAGGGCACAACGAGCAACACATCGGAACAGGTGATTTGGGCGGGCAGTTCATCGCAGATTCGAAATCTCCACATTTACATTCTGTGCGCACTGTTCTGCTGGCTGGTCATTCCGATCTTCTACGCCATCGCAAAGTGGATTCAGCTCCGCGCGCGGCAATACGAACTGACGACTCAGCGCGTGCGCATCCGGCAAGGCGTTTTCTCGAAGCGCACCGACGAACTGGAATTGTATCGTGTGAAGGACTCGACGGTCTTGGAGCCGTTCTGGCAGCGGCTGTTCGGGCTGGGCAACATTGTCATCACCACCAACGACGCGACTACGCCGACGGTCACACTCGAAGCGCTACCAAACGCCAGAGACACGCGCGAAAAACTTCGGGTGGCCATCGAAGAATGCCGCGACCGCAAGCACGTGCGGATTGCCGAACTGGAGTGAGCCGGCGGAGCGCCAAGGCTTTGTTCAACGCCGCCTTGATGACGTCTGCTGCACGCTCCCATCACCGAGTCCGATATTGCCGTGAATCGGGCAACGGAATGTGGTCTGATTGAGCACGTCGCCCTCCTTTGCGTTCGGCGTCAGGAATTCATACGTGACGTTTTGGTTCGGATCGAATTGCGACCAATTGGCCGCTGGAGTTTTGGATCGGTCGCCGGGACACACGAGAATCTTTGGCGAACTCAACTCGTTGGACATGGTCAAAAAATCGGGGGGCAATTTCTCGTTATGATCGGTTGACCAAATGCGCGCAGCCAGGCCGACTTGTTTCATGTTGTTCACGCACTGAATCGTTTGAGCCTTGCCCTTGGCCTGGGCCAGTGCCGGTAACAGCATCGCCGCCATGATGGGAATCATGACCAGACTGAGGGCTACGCTGATGTAACCCATTATCAGCCCCGCGAGCGCGAAGCCTTCGCCGCCGTAAACGCCCGGCTCTTTCTTCGCCCGTCCGCGCGCGATGTGACCGGTGATGACGGCGGGAATGCCCGTGAAGATGCTGAAGCAGAGCACCGAGAGAATTCCCAACACAAGGCTGGTAATGCTCAGACCGGTTTTGGGCGCCGCCGCCGGCGCGGTTGGCAATGGCTGTGGTTCGTTCATAAATCAGGTCTCGGATTTTGTTGAATGACGCTCTTATAGAGGCGGGCTGGCTGCTTGGCAATTTGTTCCGGTGAACGTGATGTCACGGTGCCGCGGCATCATTGGTCTGTCTCGACGGCACCTCTCCGGCCATGACCGCTTGTCCACGCGCTTGATCGGCGTACCGGCGATCCTGCCTGAAGTCGTAGGCCTCGCCCCTTGTCCTGTTTTTCAGCACTCTGCGTCTCAACTCGTGCCTTGCCGCGGACAAAGCGGGCCGTTCGCAAGGGCGCGGACGCTTTCCGGGCATGGCATGGAAGCTGCCGTCACCCGGCAGAAAACCAGGAAATGAAAGCTATGAAGAAAATCACCGCACTCGCCCTCAGCAGCCTGTTGTTCGTCAGCCTTGCTCTCGCGGGCGAGCCGAACGAAGTCGATCAAAAATGGCTCAAGGCCGTCGAGCAAAAAGTCACGTCCGGCGACACGAGCGTTACCACACCCAGCCAGGAACGCGTGGACCTGCTCAAGACATGGGCGGCGAAGAACGGTTACTCCGTCACCGTCAACAAACTTGATCGCGGCTTCCAGCTCAGTGTGAATAAGAATCTCGCACGGAAGTAGCGTCGTTGGCCCGGCCCGACGCCGGAGGTTTCCCGCCAGGAGTTCGCAGGCTTGGTGCCCGGTCGGACGCGAATCTGACTCCGCTCCGTGTGGCCTGTCCTTCCTCAATCGCTCATTTCCGTTCCCGCGACTGATGGCGCACCCGTCCGGAAATTCCACGCGTCATTCAAATAATGATCTCGCAGCACTCGATCAAACCGATCGCGTGGCACATCGAGAATCGCCTCCTCTGCATTCCACGCCTCGCGCAAGGCTGCGCGTATACTGTCGCCGGGCGCCGTTATGTTCTGCACAAATTCGCCGTGGCTTCGGCCCGAGCGATACGCCGGCTGCATGGAAGGAAGCCGGAGAAGAATGTCGATGACTGATAGATCGAGTCCGTAAAGAATTGTTCCGTGAAAGACAAACGCACGGCGGCGGCGGCGTTGGGCGTTGCCGGAGAATTTGAGCCAGGCGTCGGAACCCGGTCTGTCGTTCTTACTCCTAGTCCTACTCGTAATCGTATCCTCAACGGTGGTGGGATTAGGATTAAGAGCAGGATTACGATTACGATGAGGAGAACAGAGCGGCGTGCATGCAGCCAGATCAGTATGCCCCTTCACCGCCACGGGAACTCCCAGCAGTTGTTCCATCGCCGCACGATGGCGCTCCATTACAAACTCATTCGTGCCCGTCACCGTCATCAACGGACCGCTCTCGGGAATGCGCAGGGTCAGATTGTAATTCAAACAGCCCGGTCCCTGGACAACCGTTCCTCCGCCGCTGCACCGCCGCAAAATCGGCACGCCGCGCCGGCGGCACTCCGCGACGTTCACCTCGCTCTCGATCTTGTTCGCGTAGCCCACCACAACAAAATGCTGGCGCGACTCCCAGAAGCGGAGTATCTCCACGCCCTCCTCTTCGCAGAGGTCGAGCAACGCCTCGTCACCCGCCAGATTTTCCGCGGGCGAGGAATACGCGGCATCGAGCCATTTCATCGCTTGGTTTTGAATTGTTCGTCGCTTAGTTTCAACCCTGACAAGTCGGGATGAGTGAAAAAATGAAAGGTGACAAAACATCCATGAGCCGTTTTTCGGCGCGCGGGCTTCGTGAAACGGGCGCGAGAAGCACCCTCACCGCCCCGGACGGCAACGGCAAGGGCAGCCGTCATTACCTGGAGTCGCTGGAGGAAATTCTGGAGTTCGTCCTCCGCACCCAGAGCGAGGAACAGGCGCCGCTGTTTTTGGAAAGTCTGGTGGACCGCCTCCGCCGCTCCGGGTTGAAAGTGCCCGAGCCGGTCAGCACGCCGTACATCAACACGATCTCAGCGTGGGAACAGCCCGAGTATCCCGGCGACCGCGACCTCGAGCGCCGCATCAAGAGTCTGATTCGCTGGAACGCGATGGCCATGGTCGTGAACGCAAACCAGAAGCACGACGGTCTGGGCGGTCACATTTCCAGCTTCGCCTCGAGCGCCACGCTTTACGAAGTAGCCCAGAATCATTTCTTCCGCGGCGGTGACAACGCTCTCGCGGATTTTATTTTCTTCCAGGGCCACGCCACGCCGGGCAATTACGCGCGCTCGTTTCTGGAAGGCCGCCTGACGAAAAAGGATTTGGCGAACTTCCGCCAGGAACTGGCCGAGGGCGGCGGACTTTCGAGCTATCCGCATCCGTACTTGATGCCGAACTACTGGCAGTTCCCCACCGTCTCGATGGGACTGGGTCCGATCATCTCGATTTACCAGGCGCGGTTCCTCCGTTACCTGCAAGCCCGCGGCTTCATGCCCAGCGAGAACGAACCCAAAGTCTGGGCGTTCGTCGGCGATGGTGAATCCGACGAACCGGAAACACTCGGTGCGCTGACGCTGGCGTCGCGGGAGAATCTCGACAACCTGATCTGGGTCGTGAACTGCAACCTGCAGCGTCTCGATGGACCGGTGCGCGGCAACGGAAAGATCATCCAGGAACTCGAAGGCGCGTTTCGCGGTGCGGGCTGGAACGTGATCAAGGTCATTTGGGGCACCGATTGGGACGAGTTGTTTGCGAACGATCACGATGGCCTGCTGTTGAAGCGGCTCGAAGAGTGCGTGGACGGTGATTTCCAGAAATACATCGTCGAGAGCGGCAGCTACATTCGGAAACATTTCTTCGGCAAATATTCCGAACTGGCCAAGCGCGTCGTTCACCTCAGCGATGAGCAGTTGCGCAAGATGCTGCGCGGCGGCCACGACCCCAGGAAAGTTTACGCGGCTTACAAAGCGGCGGTGGAGCACAAGGGCCAGCCCACCGTCATCCTCGCCAAAACGGTGAAGGGCTACGGGCTCGGCGAAGCGGGCGAAGGCCGCAACATTTCGCACCAGCAGAAGAAGATGAACGAGAAGGAACTCCGCGAGTTCCGCGCCCGGTTCGACATTCCGATCAGCGACGACGAGATCGCGGACATGCCGTTCTTCAAGCCGGCCAAGGACAGTCCGGAGATCAAGTATCTGCTCGACCGCCGGCGCAAGCTCGGCGGTTCGCTGCCGAAGCGCGTCGTCAAGGCGCCCAAGATTGAAACGCCCAAGGTGGAAGAGTTCGCGGCGGGTGCGCTGAAAGGATCAGGACACCGCGCCGCTTCCACGACCATGGCCTTCGTCGATATGTTCCGCACGCTGCTGCACAACGAGAAGATTGGCCGCAACATCGTCCCGATCATTCCCGACGAAGCGCGGACGTTCGGCATCGACCCGATGTTCCGCGAGTTCGGCATCTACTCGTCCAAAGGTCAGCTTTACGAGCCGGTCGATAACAAATCGCTGAGCTTTTACCACGAGACGAAGGACGGGCAGATTCTCGAAGAAGGCATCACCGAGGCCGGTTCGATGTCATCGTTCATCAGCGCGGGCACGGCTTACGCGAACATCGGGGTCAACATGATTCCGTTCTTTATCTACTACTCGATGTTCGGCTTCCAGCGCATCGGCGATTTGATTTGGCTGGCCGGCGACATTCGCGCGAAAGGTTTCCTGCTCGGCGCGACTTACGGACGCACGACGTTGAACGGCGAAGGGTTGCAGCATCAGGACGGGCACAGCCTGCTCGCGGCGAGCGCGGTGCCGACGCTCTACGCGTACGACCCGGCGTTCGCCTACGAGATCGCGATCATTATCGCGGATGGCATGAAGCGCATGTATCAGGACGGCGAGGACGTGTTCTACTACCTCACGCTCTACAACGAAAACTATCCGCACCCGCCG
>Ga0184628_10001117_pt1 | contig 13406 bp, 12 predicted proteins | sample PLM4_5_b1_FD_133149 | JGI IMG/M metagenome (GOLD analysis project Ga0184628, IMG submission 133149) | Groundwater sediment microbial communities from an aquifer in East River, Colorado, USA - PLM4_5_b1 | ecosystem: Environmental > Terrestrial > Soil > Riparian zone | place: USA: East River... | reverse complement strand
TGCGAACCCAGCCCGCGACGTTCAGTCCTGACAATCATGAGGCGCTGGTGGCTGAGCTCCAGCGGCTGCAGGGACTGAACTTCAAGCTGGTCGACGTCATCAACAACATCAACTTGAACCTCGACGGCATCAGGGCTGAGAACGATCTCAAGACTGGGGACATCAAGACACAGCTGAAAAACCTGCAGAGCCTGGTCGTCTCGCAATTGCAGCTGAAGTAAGCGGAGGAAACTCGTGGTACTGCGAAATATTGTCATCGCGTCCATCGTCGTGCTCGCCAGCACCGTCGTGAATGCGCAGACGCCTGTGGCGGCTCAGGTGCCGGCAGAGGCGTTGCATCAGGTCAAGGTGTTTGAGACCAACCTGAGAGCCGCGATCGAGAAAGCGGCTGGCCAGTTGGCGGATCGGGCCAAGCAAGTGGTGCCCGATATCGAGCTCCATTTCGAGACGCCGATTCGCATTTACAGTGCCGTGATGCCGAGCGGCGAGGGGATTGTGTTCTTCGTGGAGGTACCAGCGATCGAAGGCAGCAGCGCACAGTTGTGGGAGATCCGGCGATTGCTGATGGCCCAGGCACCCAAACCAAACTCGAACAACCCGCGCGTGGCGAATCCCGTTAACCCGGGATTGGTCCCGGGCATGCCCATCGATCCGTCGTGGATGACCGAGCCCGAGAAGGAATACGCCGAGTTCACGCGTCTGTCGCTGGCAGACGCCATGCTGGACAACGCGTTTGCGCTACCCCTGAAGGAAGGTCAGGTGCTGACTCTTGTGGTCGGCGTGGCTGGGAGCCCTGGGCAACCAGCCGCCATCGGCGCGCCGGACCGCAAGCTCTACCTGAGCATGAAGGCCGAAGACCTGCTGGCGCTGCGCCAGAACCGGATCGGTCGGGACGAAGCCCGCACACGCATCAGCGAGCGCCGGTACTGATCTACAATTCCCGCCAAGATGCGCTGGCGGCTCCCGAGTCTCGCGCTCGCCCTTCTGGCCCTGATCTCGACCGGGGCTTGCGGACCCACGCCTGACCTCAAGACGCTGAAGCTCATCCCGACCGTCACGGGCTACTACGACGACGGCCCGAAGAACGGGCAGAACCATCTCGTCCCGTCCATTACCTTCCAGTTAAAGAACGAGGGTACGCTGGCTCTCACGAATGTGGATTTGGTGTTCGCGTTCTGGCCCGTCGGCGCGGACGGGGAGAAGGACTCGAAGCAAATCCGCGGCATTGGGAACACCGCGCTCGAGGCTGGGGCCACCAGTGAATCCATCACGGTGAGATCGGACGTCGGCTTCGCAGGGCCTCAAGCGCGCGCCGAGTTTTTTGTGAATTCCTCTTTCGTCGACTTCACGATTCGAGTGTTCGCAACGCGTAACGGCAGGACGGTCAAGTTGGGTGAAGTGCCCGTCGACCGACGGCTGATTCCCGCAGGTCGAAGCGGCAACCTTCCGTGACCATTCGAGCCATCACCGTCGAAACCCAAATCCCCGAAACGACGCTCGCGCGCCGGCTCGGTCCCATTGACGCGGCCGCCATCGTGGTCTCCAACGTCATTGGCGGCGGGATCTTCTTCGTCCCGATCATCGTCGCGGGTCTGGTGCCGTCGGGTCCCGGACTGTTCGCGGTCTGGCTGCTCGGCGGCGTGCTCGCTTTCGCCGGGGCTATGGCCTACGCCGAACTCGCGACCCTCCGGCCGCATGCCGGCGGCGAGTACGTCTATCTGCGCGAAGCCTACGGGCCGATGGCCGCCTTTCTGACCGGCTGGACTTCGTTTGTTGCAGGATTTTCCGGCGCCATCGCGGCCGGTGCGCTTGCGCTCGCTGAGTATCTCGGCCGCTTCATTCCGGCGGCCGCCGATCGCACGGCTCTGCTCACACTGCCGGTGCCCTGGGTGGACCTGGTCGTCACGCGACAGGCGCTGGTGGCGATTGCGGCGATTCTCGCGCTGTCGTTTGTCCACTTTCACGGGTCCGGCCGCGTCGTCCACAATCTGCTGGCCGGCGCCAAGGTCTCCGCCCTTCTCGTGTTCATCGCGCTCGGCCTCGGCTGGGGCCACGGATCATGGGCGAATCTTGCGGGCGCGCACGTCGTGCCGAATCCTGGAACGGGGTGGCTCTTGGCGCTGGTGCCGGTGATGTTCACGTACTCCGGCTGGAACGCGGCCGCGTACGTGGCGGAGGAAATACGCGACCCGAGCCGCAACGTGCCGCTGGCGTTGGGCCTCGGGACGATTGCCGTTGTCGGCATCTACCTTCTGCTGAACGCGCTCTATCTCTACGCGATGCCGATCAGCGACCTGTCCGCCCTCACGGGCCGCCTCACGGACCTCGTCGCCGAGCAACTGTTTGGATTCGTGGCCGGCAACCTGCTCGCCGTCTTTACGATCGTGAGCCTTGCGGCCAGCATCAGCGCCATGGTGATGGCCGGGCCGCGCGTCTACTACGCGATGGCGCGTGACCACGTGTTTCTGAAGTCCGCGGCGCAGGTGCATCCGCGGTACCGCACGCCCATGCTCGCGATCTTCGCGCAGGCCATCTGGAGCAGCGTGCTCGTGCTGTCAGGCACGCTGCCAAAACTCGTCACCTACACGGGCTTCGCCGTCGTGCTGTTTTCCGGGGTGGCTGTGCTGTCCGTCTTTGTGTTGCGCCGGCGTGAACCCATGGCGGATCGGCCGTTCAAAGCACTGGGCTATCCGTACGCTCCAGGATTCTTTGTCGCGGCGAGCGCGGTGATGGTGGTCTACGAACTGGTGAACAATCCCGGCCCGACGGGCGCAGGCCTACTGGTGATTGCGGCGGGTGTGCCGGTGTACTTCTGGTTCTCGCGGCGATCGGACCGGCGCTAGCCGGCGGACTTTCGTCCGCCGACTACTTTTTCTTCATCGACGCTCGCACCGTTTGCGTCTTCCCAACCTTGACGACGATCTCGGTGACGTAGTCCTGGTAACCCTCGGCGACCAACTTGATCGAGCGGCGGCCGGCCTCGATTTCGAGATGGTTGCTCAGGCCGTTGAATTCGTCTACGGTTCCCGCCAGCGCGCCGTCGATGTACACCTTGGCGGTGTCGGGGCTCGCCTTGAGACGGATTGACCCCATCGTATCGGCCGGCTTCCCGGCGTGCTCGCTCGAGCTCTCCGAATATCCGTATCCGTAGGCGCCGACGGTCCAGAGTGGATCCCAGCAATAGCCGTACGGGTCATACCAAGGGCCGTAGCGTCCCCACGACCAGCACGTGGCGCCGTAGTACCACGGGCTGTAGCCGTAGTAGCCCGCGCCCCATCCGAATCCGCCGTAGTACCACGGGTACCAGTTGCCCCACGGACCGTAGAACGGAAACGACACGTTGTCGCCACCGCCGATGCCGCCACCGCCGCGAATCGGACGAGGTGACGCGACGCCGGTAATCGGCTGATCTCCGCGACCGCGGACCGCGTTGCCGGTGGGATCGACGATGCCGCTGCGAAGGGAGCTGGAGAATCCCGAGTTGCCGGGAGCCCCCGCGGAACCTACCGACGACGAACCGCCGGAACCTGGCGAATCTGTTCTCACTGACGCGACACCGCCGGGTGCCGGCGCTGATCGCACAGTCGTTGCGCTTCCGCCGGTGTTCGAACCCCGACTCCTGGACGGCGAACCCGACGATCGTAAGGACGCCGCGTCGCCCAAACTGCCGCCTGATGGGGGCGGTTGCGACACGCCAGAGCCACCGCCGCTGGAAGAGCTGCCACCACCGCCGCCACCAGAAGACGACGACGAACCACCGCCGCTCGATGAGCCACCAGAGGAGCCACCCGACGAGCTACCCGACGATCCGCCGCTCGTGGTGCGAGGAATGGCCTGACCATCCGCCAGGACCGGTGTCACCAGCCCAACTGCGACGACCAACGACGCAACCTGGAGGTACGACTTGACCATGGCATCTGCTCCTGGAGGCTCCGCGCAGACCTCCGACTTACTTGGATAGTTGCAAGTCTACGGCCAGCGGGAGGCGGCCGCAAATGACCCTGTTTTTGGTGGCAATTTGCGCAGATTCCCCCTCCTGTCCCCTCACCTTGCCCTACCCAGCGGACAGCACTACGATGCGAAGGATGCTGCCTTCACACGCCACAACTGTCTTGGGCGTCCGTCATCAGGGCAAAGTCGTGCTCGCCAGCGATGGGCAGGTCACGCTGGGCCAGACGGTCGTCAAACATCAGGCGAGAAAAGTCCGGCGCCTGTATCACGACAAAGTTCTCGCGGGGTTTGCCGGCACGGCGGCCGACGGGTTCTCGTTGTTCAGCCGTTTCGAGAGCAAGCTCGAGGAACATCGCGGCAATCTCGAGCGCGCGGCTGTTGAGCTGGCGCGCGACTGGCGAACCGATCGCGCGCTGCGTCGTCTAGAAGCAATGATGCTGGTCGCCGACGCGCGTGTGATGTATCTGCTGTCCGGAACCGGCGACCTGATCGAGCCGGATGACGGCGTGATGGGGATTGGATCGGGCGGTCCGTACGCGATGGCCGCTGCCCGAGCATTGGTCCGTCACAGCGCGCTGGACGCCCGGGCGGTGGTCCAGCAGTCGATGGCGATTGCCGCCGAGATTTGCATCTACACGAACAGCCATCTCGTCATGGAAGAGCTCTAGGGCATGTCATTGGTGCATCCACTGCAGGCGCCGGTATCGGCCGGATCGTCGCTGACGCCGCGCGAAATCGTGGCCGAGCTCGACAAGTACGTGGTCGGTCAGGCCAAAGCCAAGCGGGCGGTGGCGATTGCGCTGCGGAATCGATATCGCAGGCAGCGCCTCACGCCCGAGATGGCCGAGGATGTCGCGCCGAAGAACATTCTGATGATCGGGCCCACCGGCGTCGGCAAGACCGAAATCGCGCGCCGGCTGGCGCGGCTGGCGCAGTCGCCGTTTCTGAAGATTGAAGCCTCGAAGTTCACCGAGGTCGGCTACGTTGGCCGCGACGTGGAGTCGATGATTCGCGATCTCGTGGAGATTGCCATCAAGCTGGTGCGCGAGGAGCGCGAGGCCGAGGTGCGCGAGAAGGCCCGTCACGCGGCCGAAGAACGGATCCTCGATTTGCTGTTGCCGCCATCGCCGGTCTCGCCGCTGGGCGGCGAGTCCACCGACGCCGCCATGGCGCAGGATCACCAGGTGTCGACGCGCGAACGGTTGCGCGAGCAGTTGCTGACGGGAAAACTGGACTCGCGGAATGTCGAGATCGAAACACGCGATCGTGCGATGCCGTCGTTCGAACTCATTCAGGGCGGATCGATCGAAGAAATCGGCGTCAATCTCCGCGACATGATGCCGGGGATGTTCCAGGGACGCACGCGCACGCGGCGCATGCCCGTGCCGGAGGCCTTCGATCACCTCACGCAGGAAGAGGCGCAGAAGCTGATCGACATGGACGCGGTGTCGCGTGCCGCGATCAAGCGTGTGGAAGACGCCGGCATCATTTTTCTCGACGAGATCGACAAGATCGCCGGGCGCGAGGGTGCGCAGGGGCCGGATGTGAGCCGTGAGGGCGTGCAACGCGACATTCTGCCGATTGTGGAAGGCACGACGGTCAATACCAAGTTCGGCATGGTGCGCACCGATCACATCTTGTTCATCGCCGCCGGTGCATTCCACGTGTCCAAGCCATCGGATCTGATTCCGGAACTGCAGGGACGATTTCCGATTCGCGTCGAACTCGAGGCGCTTGGCAAGGACGAGTTCGTCCGCATCCTGACGGAGCCGCGCAACGCGCTCATCAAACAGTATCTGGCGCTGATGGAGACCGAGGGCGTGCATCTCGAGTTCACCGCGCCGGCCATCGAGCGGCTCGCCGAACTGGCGACGCTGGTCAACGAGCGGACCGAGAACATCGGCGCGCGGCGCCTGCACACCGTGCTCGAGCGGCTCCTCGACGAAGTCTCCTTTCACGCGCCCGAACTGGCCGGACAATCGATTACGATTGACGCGCCCTACGTGGACCGCATGCTCGCTGATATTGCGAAGAGCGACGACCTGTCGCGCTACATCCTGTGAGCAGCTTCCGTATGCTGCCTGCACGCCGCGTGCTGCCGCTGGCCGCAGGGATTGCCATCCTGTGCGGCACGTGGGCCTGCGGCAAGAAGGGGCCGCCGCAGGCGCCGCTTCGGCCGGTGCCGTCCGTGGCGGCCGGCTTTTCCATCGAGCGCGCCGGAACAGCCGTCACGCTGCGATTTACTGTCCCCGACACCAACGTCGATGGGTCCACTCCGCCAGCGGCTGACCGCGTGGATATCTTCGGCCTGTCGAAAGCGGCGGACGCGCCGGCGCCAACTCCCGCCGAATTGCTCGTCGCGGTCAATCTCGTGAAGTCCATTGCGGTGCGGCCCCCGGATGCAACGCCCGCCGCGTCAAGCTCGACGCCCGCCGCAAAGCCGGAAGCAAAGCCCGACGCCAGGCCCGCTCCGGGCGAAGCCGTGTCGTTTGTGGAGACCGTCGCCACGCCGGATCCGGCGACGCCCATGCTGCGTTACTACGCCGCAATCTCGGCCGCGGGCCGCAGGCGCGGGCCCCTGTCGCCAGTGCTTCGCGTCCCGCTTTCCGTTTCTCCGGCACCGCCGACAGGACTCGCGATCGATTACGACGAACGCACACTGACGGCTGTCTGGACGGCCGCGTCACCTGGTCAACAATTCGTGGTTGATCTGACCGACCGCGCAGGCGCGCCAATCAAGCGTGCGTCTCCGTCGCCTCTCGACGCGCCGAAGGTGGAACTTCCCGTCGCTCTCGGCCAGGAAGTGTGCCTTGTGGTGCGAGCGGTCGAGGTTCGCGAGTCCGTCTCACTTATTGGTGCGCCCACGGCGGCGACTTGTGTGACGCCGGTCGATCGCTTTGCGCCGCCACCGCCGACCGGCCTCTTCGCCGCTGGCGGAGAGGGCGGCGTCGATCTCGCGTGGACCGCGTCGTCCGCGCCCGATCTGGCCGGATACCTTGTCTTGCGCGGCGACAACCCGGATGGCACACTTCAGCCGCTGATGACGACGGCCGTGACCGGGACGACGTATCGGGATCAGACCGCGAAGGCCGGCGTGTCGTACACGTATGCCGTGGTGGCGATTGATGCCGCGGTGCCGCCGAACCAGAGCAAGGAATCGAATCGGCAATCGGCGACCGCCAGGTAGTCTGCGCTGCGCGCGCGAAGAAGGGTGATGCCTCGACATGCTGCGTTTGTACCGAATCCTCCCAACTAAGGATGACAAGACGCCTCGCTATGCCGCCGAGCGTGACGGGCGATGGCGCCTGGTCGACGGCGACGTGTTCGGACGTTTCACGGAGGGCGCTGAAATCGATCACGAAAAGGCGGTGGTGCTCGCGCCTGTTCAACCGTCGAAGATCGTCTGCGTCGGCCTGAACTATCGCGATCATGCGGCCGAGCAGAACAAGCCGCTGCCGGCCGAGCCGCTGATCTTCATCAAGCCGTCGACGTCGGTCATCGGTCCTGGCGCCGCGATCGAGGCGCCGGCGTGGGCAGGGCGCGTGGATCACGAAGCCGAGCTGGGTCTCGTGATTGGCAAGACCGCGCGCGACGTCAAAGCGGCCAAGGCTTACGACTACATTCTGGGTCTGACCGCGGTGAACGATGTGACCGCTCGCGACCTCCAAAACCGGGAGAGCCAGTACACGCGCTGCAAGGGCTTCGACACGTTCGGGCCGATCGGACCATGCATCGCGGTCGGCCTGGACGGGCGCGATTTACAGGTGCAGGCGTTTGTCAACGGCAGCGTGCGCCAGAATTCACGGACCCGCGAGCTGATTTTCACGATTCCGGAGCTCGTGGAGTTCATTTCAGGCGTCATGACGCTCCTGCCGGGCGATATCATTTCGACCGGCACCCCGTCCGGCATCGGTCCGATTCGGCCGGGGGATCAGGTCACGATTCACGTAGAAGGCGTCGGGGCCCTGACCAATCCCGTCGTCGTCAGAGCGTAAGCGAGCGTTAGGGCAAGTAAAGGAACGAAATTATGAAGTTCTTCGTGGATAGCGGCAATCTGGACGACATCAAGAAACTCATCCCGCTCGGCATCATCGATGGCGTGACGACGAATCCCTCGTTGATGGCGAAGGAAGCGGGGAAGGGCAATCCCAACGATCTCATCCGGACGATTTGCCGCACGGTGCAGGGCCCGGTGAGCGCCGAGGTGGTGGCCACCGATGCGAAGGGCATGATCACCGAGGGCCGAGTGCTCGCGGCGATCGATCCGCATGTGGTGGTCAAGGTGCCGTTCACATCGGCCGGCGTCGAAGCGACGAAGGTGTTGGCTGGCGAAGGCCATCGGGTCAACGTCACGTTGTGCTTTTCGCCGACGCAGGCGCTGATCGCGGCCAAGGTTGGCGCGGCGTACATCAGCCCGTTTGTCGGCCGGCTCGATGACATCGCCACCGACGGCATGGAACTCGTGCGTCAGATCATCGAGATCTATCGGCAGTACAAATTCCCGACCGAAGTGCTCGTGGCGAGCGTCCGTCACCCGATGCACATCGTTCAGGCCGCGCGCATGGGCGCCGACGTCTGCACGTGCCCGCCCTCGGTCATTGAAGCCTGCTTCAAACACCCACTGACCGACATCGGGCTCGCGAAGTTCCTGCAGGACTGGAACAAATCACAGGAACAGGTCAAGGCTTGACCGATCGCCTCCGAGAACTCGAACGCCTCGCCGAGCTTGGTGGCGGCGAAGACCGTCTACGGCGTCAGCACGAGGCCGGCAAGCTCACCGCGCGCGAGCGGGTTGACTTGCTGTTCGATGCCGGCACCTTCGAGGAGCTGGACAAGCTCGTGACGCATCGGTCGCGCGACTTCGGCATGGAGAACGAAATCGTGCCGGGCGACGGTGTGGTCGCGGGGCATGGCCGCGTCGATGGCCGTCCCGTCTATGCCTTCGCGCAGGACTTCACCGTGTTCGGCGGATCGCTGTCCGAGACCAACGCCGCGAAGATCGTCAAAGTCATGGACCTGGCCGTGCGGATGGGCGCGCCCATTGTCGGGCTGAACGATTCAGGCGGCGCCCGCATTCAGGAAGGCGTGCTCTCGCTCGGCGGCTATGCGGACATCTTTCTGCGCAATACTCTCGCGTCGGGCGTCGTGCCGCAGATTTCCGCCATCATGGGGCCCTGCGCGGGCGGCGCCGTGTACTCGCCGGCGATCACCGACTTCAACGTGATGGTCGAAGGCACGAGCTACATGTTCGTGACCGGGCCGGACGTGATCAAGACCGTCACGCACGAAGACGTGACCAAGGAAGAGCTTGGCGGCGCTATTACTCACAATGCGAAGAGCGGCGTGGCGCACTTTGCCGTTCCGGATGATCGCGAGTGCATCCAGCTCATTCGTGAGCTCCTGAGCTACCTGCCCTCCAACAATCTCGACGACCCGCCGCGCCGTGCGACCGCCGACCCGGTGGACCGCGAAGACGACGCGCTCGACAAGCTGATTCCGAGCCAGCCGAATCAGCCCTACGACATGCACGATCTGATTCGCGCGGTCGTGGACGATGGGGCGTTTCTTGAAGTGCATCGGCTCTACGCGCAGAACATCATTGTCGGCTTCGGCCGATTGGGCGGACGTTCGGTCGGTGTCGTGGCCAACCAACCCGCGGTGCTTGCCGGGTGCCTGGACATCGACGCGTCGGTGAAGGCGGCCCGATTTGTCCGCTTTTGCGACGCGTTTAACATTCCCCTGATCACGTTCGAGGATGTGCCGGGTTTCTTGCCGGGCGTGCAGCAGGAGCATGGTGGCATCATCCGCGCCGGCGCCAAGTTGCTGTACGCGTTTGCGGAAGCCACGGTCCCGAAAATCACCGTCATCACGAGAAAAGCGTACGGCGGCGCCTATTGCGTGATGGCGAGCAAGCACATCCGCACGGATTTCAACTACGCGTATCCCACCGCCGAAATTGCGGTGATGGGGCCGGAGGGCGCCGTGAACGTGCTCTACCGCAGCGAGTTGAAACAGGCGGAAGACCCGGTGGCGCTCCGCGCGAAGCTGGTCAAGGACTTCCGAGAGAAGCTGGCCAATCCGTACATTGCGGCCGCGCGCGGATTCGTCGACGAGATCATTCAGCCGCGCATGACGCGGACCAAGCTCATCGCCGCGCTGGCGAGTTGCGACAACAAACGCGATCGCAACCCGTCCAGGAAGCACGGCAACATTCCCCTCTGATGAACGTTCTCATCGCCAACCGCGGCGAAATCGCCGTACGCGTCATCCGCGCCTGCCGGGAAATGGGGCTGGGCGCGATCGCGGTGTATTCCGAGTGCGACCGCAACGCCCTCCACGTGCGGCTGGCTGATGCGGCGTACCCCATTGGCGGCAGCCCCGCGTCCGAGAGTTACTTGCGGATCGACGCCATCATCGACGCGGCGAAGAAGGCGGGCGCGTCGCTCATCCACCCCGGCTACGGATTCCTGGCTGAGAACGAAGATTTTGGCCAGGCGTGCGTGGATGCCGGTCTGACGTTTGTCGGCCCCACACCGGCTGCCATCGCGCAGATGGGCAGCAAGACCGCGGCCCGTCAAGTGGCGATCGCGGCGGGCGTGCCCGTCGTGCCCGGCACTGAAGAGCCGTTCGCCGCGGACGCCAGCGACGAGGAAATCAGGGCCACGGCGGCGCGCATTGGCTATCCGCTGGTCGTGAAGGCCGTCGCCGGCGGCGGCGGCAAGGGCATGCGAACGGTCGCCTCGGCGGACGATCTGCTGGCGGCGGTTCGGACGGCGCGATCCGAAGCGGGATCCGCGTTCGGCGATTCATCGGTCTACCTCGAGCGCCGGCTGCTGCATCCGCGCCACATCGAAATTCAGTTACTGGGCGATCACCACGGCACGGTCGTGCCGTTCGTGGAACGCGAGTGCTCGATTCAGCGGCGGCATCAGAAGGTCGTCGAGGAATCGCCGTCGCCGGTGCTCGATATGGATACGCGACGCCGCATGGCGGACTGCGCCGCGCGCGTGGCGAAGACTGTCGGCTACACGAATGCCGGCACGATCGAATTCCTCCTCGATCAGGATGGCCAGTTCTACTTCCTGGAAATGAACACGCGCCTCCAGGTCGAACACCCGGTGACCGAAATGGTGACCGGGATCGATCTCGTCCAGTGGCAGCTGCGCATCGCCCAGGGCGAGCGGTTGACGATTGATCTCGAACAGGCGCTGACACCAATTGCGCACGCGATTGAATGCCGCATTTATGCGGAGGATCCAGACGCCGGATTCATGCCGGCGCCGGGCCTGGTGCGGGCGTTGTCCGTCCCGGGCGGGCCGGGCATTCGCAATGATCGCGGCGTCGCGGCCGGCTTCGAGATTCCGATGTTTTACGATTCGATGATCTCGAAACTCGTCGTGTGGGGTGCCACGCGCGCCGACGCGATTGCGCGACTCGGTCGCGCGCTCGATGAGTACCGTGTGGTCGGCGTCAAGACGACCGTACCGTTCTTTCAGTGGCTGGTCCGCGAACCCGACTTCGCCCAGGCGAACTTCGATACGACCTATCTGGATCGTGTGCTCGCCGAACGAAAGGGACGTCCGTTCGTCGAGCCCACGGAAGAAGATCAACTGGATGCGGCCGTGGCGGCGGCGATCGCCGCGTGGACACGTTCGCACGGCGCCGCGGCCGCGGCGCCCGCTGAAGGCAGCGCGTGGCGCCGCGCCGCCAAGATCGAAGGTCTGCGATGACATTCGAAATCGAAGTGGGCGGCCGCGTGCGCACCGTTTCCGTGGAAGCCATCGGGGCGCCCGTCGCCGGCGGCGGGCAATTCCGGATCCGCGTGGACGGCATCGCACACGAAGTGGAATCCCGCACGACTGACCTCGGCCTGTCGCTGCGCTACGCCGACACAGGCCGTGGCGTGGATGTGGCGATCACGCCGCGGGGCGCCGGTGACCTCCTGCTGCAGCTGCCGCGGGTCGTGATGGAAGTCGCGGTCGATGCGCGTCGCTATCGCCGCGCCGGCTCGGGACCGGTGGCGGCGGCCGGGGAACTGCGCGTCCTGGCGCCCATGCCTGGCCGGGTTCTGCGCGTGCTGGTGAAGCCTGGCGACACCGTCGATCTCCGGCAGGGCCTCGTCGTCGTCGAGGCCATGAAGATGGAGAACGAGATCACGGCCGCCAAGGCCGGTCGCGTCAAGGAAGTGGCGGTTGCGCCGGGCCAGTCGGTCGAGTCCGGCCGCCTGCTCGTCGTCGTCGAGTGATCTTCCACCCTGCCTCTGACCTTTGACCTCTAAGCTCTTACCTCTCACAGGGTAAGCTGAAGAGGTGAGCGAGGCGACGGAGCCCAACGGGACTGATATTGATCCGGACGGGCCGGATCCTGCGCCCAAAGGCGCCCGCCGATGGCCGCGCGGCACCAAGCGACGCGCCGCCGGCCGCTGGTCCCACCGGCTTCTGATGCTCCTCGCGGCGGTCATCGCTACCGTCATCGTCACGTTCTTCAACGTCGACATCGGCAACATCTCGATTGCGGGACGGTCGCTCCGAACGGAGGCCCAGAACCGAGCCACCAAGTTCCTCGAACGCGAGATGACGATCGACCGGATCTACGCCTATGTCACGCCCGGGAAATTTGCGTTCGAGGGCGTCAAGATCAAGGGACCCTACCCGAACGCGCCGTCATTCTTCGAGGCGAAGCGCATCGTCGTCAACGTGCCCTGGTGGACACTGTTCAGCAAGCAGTTGCACATTGACGTGACGCTGACCGGCTGGCGCATGGTCGTGCAGCGGTGGCCCGACGGTAATGCGCACCTGCCCAGGCTCACGCCGAAGCCGAACCCGGACGCCAAGCCACCGTGGTTCAAGATCCGCGGGTTGGCGGTCTATGCCAATGACGGCGAGTTCGTCTATGACGATGGCGTCACGCCGTGGAGTGTCGTCGGTCCCAACCTGAATTTTTCGATCGTGCGTGCGGACAACCTCAGCACGTACGTCGGCGTCGCTGAGTTCCGGCGCGGGACCGTCAAGGTCCAGCAGTTCGAACCGATGAGCGCCGATTTCCGCACGTGGTTTCAGGTGGACGGCGGCATCGTCAAGCTGAGGCACATCGACCTGCTGACCGACGGCGCGCGGTCGCACCTCAGCGGCTATGTGAATTTCAGGAACTGGCCGGAGCAGGAGTACCGCATTCAATCGGTCGTGGATTTCAGCCGGATGCGCGAGCTGTTCTGGTCCAAAGTCGGCTGGCGCATGTCCGGCAAAGGTGATTTCACCGGGATCTTCAAGTTCTTCAAGACGGGCAAGGACGGCAAGGAGACGGGCCGCGACCTGAGCGGCGAATTCACCAGTGCTGACGCCGAACTGAAGATTGACAACACCACGTGGCGGTTTCCCAATCTGCACGGCGATTTGCAATGGACCCAGAGCAAGTTTGTGGTCTCGCACGCTGATGCGGATTTCCTGGGTGGCCGC
>Ga0184628_10001116_pt1 | contig 13408 bp, 8 predicted proteins | sample PLM4_5_b1_FD_133149 | JGI IMG/M metagenome (GOLD analysis project Ga0184628, IMG submission 133149) | Groundwater sediment microbial communities from an aquifer in East River, Colorado, USA - PLM4_5_b1 | ecosystem: Environmental > Terrestrial > Soil > Riparian zone | place: USA: East River... | reverse complement strand
TCCAGCTTGTCCGCCATGCCGTCGCCCGCCGACGCGGGGCCCAGCAGCACCTCATAGGTCGCGAGCAGGCGCGGCCACTTCTGCGCCGTCCGGTAGAGCGGCAGCAGCGCCAGCGCGGCGCCGCGGTTGCGCGGGTCGGTCGCCAGGATGCGCTCGTAGGCCTTCAGCGCGCGCTCCGGCTGATTCAGCTTCTCCTGGGCGATGAGCGCGACGCGTTCCAGAAGGCGCGTGCGCGCCGCCATGTCCGCGGTCCGATCGGCCAGCGACGTCAGCTGGTCGCACAGATCGCCAAACGCGCCGTGCTCGGCGTACAGGGACTCCAGCGCCGTGTAGTCGCCCGCCTGCGCGTAGATCTCGCGCAGCGCCCGCGCCGCCCGCGCGTTCTTCGGCTGCAGCTCCTGGATGCGCTTGAACACCTCTATCGCCGCCTGGGTCGCGCCCAGGCGTTCGTTCAGCAGCGTCCCGCGCCGCTCCAGCAGCGCCAGCTCGGCGGCCGCGTCGCCCTGCGTGTTCGCGTTCAGCCGCTGCCGCTCGAGAATCTCGATCAGCGCCGGCCAGCGCCGCTCGCGATCGTACAGGGTCGCCAGCCCCAGAAGCGCGTCTGGGTCGCGCTCCTCGACCGCCAGCACCTGGTTGTAGAGCGAGATCGATTCGCGCACGTCGTTCAGGCGATCGCCCGCGACCTTCGCCATCTCGATCAGCCGCGCCCGCTGCGCCGCCGCGTCCAGGTGGGGCAGCTCGCGCCGATAGACCTCTATCAGCGGCCGCCAGGCGCGCCCCTTCGTGTACAGATCCTTCAGCCGCGTGCTGGTCTCGGCGTCGGTTGGATCGGCCTCGAAGATCTTCTCGAAGCTGGCGATCGCGTTGCCGTGTTTGCCGAGCTTGTCAGCCCACAGCGCGGCGATCCGGCGGTGCAGCGCGACGCGCGCGGCGGCGTCGCCCGACGCCTCCGCCTGCCGGGTCAACACCTGCACCAGGTCGCCGTATCGCCCCTGCGCCTCGTAGCGGGACGCCAGCGCCGCCAGCGCCGCCGGGTGGTCCGGCTTGAGCGCCAGGATGTTGAGATAGGTGTTCACCACCATGACGTCGAGGTTCAAGCGATCTCGATAGATCCCGACGATCTCCAGGTAACGATTGATCTTTTCGTCGACGTTGCTGGCCGGCACCGCGTCCAGATTGTCCTTCAAGAGCTCCAGCAGCGCGTTCCACTTCTCGGTCTTCGTGTAGAGGGCGCGCAGCGACGTCACCGCCTCGGGCAGGTGCGGCTTGAGGCGCAGGATCCCCTTCCAGATCTCGATCGCCTTCTCGGCGTGCTGCGGGCGCTTCTCCGCGGCGCGCGCCATCTCCATCCCCATCTCGACCCGGCGCTCGACGTCGCCTTCGGTCTTCTGCGCCTGCGCGAGGACCGTCAGCAGCTGCGGCAGCTCGTTCTTCGCGGTGTAGTACTCGCGATAGAACTCGACCATCCCGTGGTTCGACGCGTCCAGCTTGCGCACGCGCCGGAAGACCGCCTCCGCCATGTCGGGCTGGTTCAGGCGCTTCCAGATCAGCGTCGCCAGGTCCAGCAGCAGCGCCACGTCCTGCTCGCCGCGCTTGCTGCGCGCGGCGGACTCCAGCACCTTGCCCAGCTCCGCCCACTCTTGCTGGCGCGACAGCACGTCGCGGACGGCGCGCAGCGCGCGCGGCTCGATCGGGTTGGCGTCCAGCGCCTTGCGGTAGTGCGTGTAGGCGTCGACCGCGCGGTTCATCTTGTCGCACTGCTCGGCGGCCGCGATCTCCGCCAGCGCGCGCTCCTCGCGGTTCGCGGCCCGATCGGCGCGCGCCACGTATAGGGTCAGCAGCTCCTCGTTGCTGCCCTTGTCGCGCAGCACGCGCTCGAAGTTGTTGCCCGACCGCCGGTTGTGCGGATCGAGCTCCAGGCTGCGGCGCAGGAACGTCTCCCCTTCCCCGTCGGCCGGGCGGTACTTGAGATGGAACTCGGCGACCGATCCGTACAGGCTGGACGCGAGCGCCGGATCTTTCGCCCCCTCGGCCTGCTGCAGGTAGCGCTTGGAGATCGGCTCCCAGTTCGCGCGCACCAGCGTCATCTGCGCCAGCGATTCGGTGGCGGCGGCGTGTCCGGGCGCGGCGTCCAGCGCCTCGCGCACGCATTTCACGCCCGCCTCGTCGCGCAGGAGCTCGTCTGACAGCAGGCGGCCCTTCTCGTGCAGCAGGTCGGCGCGGCGCGCCGCCTCGGTCGTCCACGCCAGCTCGAGATCGATCAGGGAGGTGACCAGCTCGTAGTCGCCCCGTTCGCGGTGGAAGCGGCGCGCGTCCGACAGCACCTTCGACAGCGCGTCCGCGTCGATACCGGCGCCGTTGCCGGGGTGGATGGCCGCCAGCGCTTTGAGCGCCTGGCTGTCTTCGGGGTGCAGCTGGAGGGTCGCGAGCGCTGCAGAGACGTCGGTGGTCATGGCTTTGGCTGGCGTGGCCGCAGGCGCGGCAGAGGACCGACTATAGACCCTCATGTTTCGGTCGTTCAATGAGAAGATCTGCCTGAGATCGTGAATACTTCCGGCGTGATTTCACGCCCGTCGGAGATGTCCCGCCAGACACTGCCGGGCACGCTGCGACCGGAGCTCGGTCGGATCGCTCTCGGCTGTCTCTGCCTCGTCGGAACCAACGCGTTCTCGCTGGCGATCCCCTGGCTGCTGAAACAGGCGATCGACGCCCTCCGCGGCCTGCCGCCCGCCGTCGCGCACGGCATCGTGGTGCGCGACGCGATCGCGATCATCGCGTTCGTCCTGGTGCAGAGCGTGATCCGGACCTGGTCGCGGATCTTCATCTTCGACGCCGGCCGCAACATCGAATACGGGCTGCGCCGCGATCTGTTCGACCACCTGACCCGGCTCGACCCGCGGTTCTTCCGGCGCCACCCGACCGGCGACATCATGTCCCGGCTGACCAACGACCTGGGCGCGGTGCGCATGCTCTTCGGCCCCGGCCTGCTGAACCTGCTCAACACCGCGCTGGTTTACGCGACCGGGCTGGCGCTGCTGCTGAAGCTATCGCCGCGCCTGACGCTGCTGGCCCTCATCCCCTACCCGTTGCTGCTCGGGGCGGCCAAGCTGGCGAGCCGCCACATCCACCGCGCCAGCCGGGCCATCCAGGAGCAGCTGGGGACGATGTCGACTGCGATCCAGGAGGACCTGGCCGGCATCGCGGTGATCAAGCACTACGCGCTGGAAGAGTCGCGGCAGCGCGCGTTTCGCGCCGTCAACGACGAATACCTGAATCGGGCGCTGACGCTGGTGCGGGCGCGGGGCATGCTGATGCCGCTGTTCGCCATGCTGGGCGGCGTCGGCACGCTGATCGTGTTGTGGGCGGGCGGGCGCGAGGTGATCGCCGGGCGCATGAGCGTCGGCAGCCTGGTCGCGTTCAACGGCTACCTGGTGCTGCTGTCGTGGCCAACGTTCGCGCTGGGCTGGATCATCGGCATCTGGCAGCGTGGGATGGCAGCCTGGGTGCGCGTGCGCGAGCTGCTGACGACGAAATCGGCGATAGCCGACGCGCTCGATAATGCGGTGCCCGGCACGGCGGCGAACACGCCGTCGATCGAGGTGCGCGACCTCTCGATCGTCGCGGACGGGCGGCCGCTGCTGGGCGGCGTGTCGTTCGTGCTGCCGGCGGGCGCGACGCTGGCGATCGTCGGGCGCACCGCCGCGGGCAAGACCACCCTGGTCGACGCCGTGCTGCGCATGCAGGAGGTCGCGCCGGGCGCCGTCCGCATCGGCGGCCGCGACGTCACGCACATCCCGCTCGCCGAGCTGCGCGGCCTGATCGGCTACGCGCCCCAGGACGCGTTCCTGTTCTCGGCGACGGTCGCCGACAACATCGCCTTCGGCATCCGGGGCGAGGTGGACGCGACCGCGCGCGACGAGCGGGTGCGGCGGGCCGCCGAAGCCGCGGGGCTCGCGCCCGACGTCGCGGTGCTGCCCGACGGCTATCAGACGCTGGTAGGCGAACGCGGCATCACGCTATCGGGCGGCCAGCGCCAGCGCGTAGCCCTCGCGCGCGCCCTCGCCGCGGACCCGCAGATCCTGATCCTCGACGACTCGCTGTCGTCGGTCGACGCCGAGACCGAGCGCGCGATCCTGACCCGGCTGCGGCCGATCCTCGCGGGACGCACGTCGGTGCTCATCTCGCACCGCGTGGCGGCGGTCAAGGACGCCGACCAGATCCTGGTGCTCGACGGCGGCCGCGTCGCCGAGTCCGGCACGCACGCGGCGCTGCTCGCGTCGGGCGGGCTGTACGCATCGCTCTATCGCGAGCAGCTCGCCCAGGAGGCCGTGGAATAGCGATGGCGTCCGAAGATCTCCTCGGGAACGCGCTGGACCGGACGCTGCTGCGCCGGATCTTCGGCTTCGTCTGGCCGTACCGCGCCCGGCTGATGCTGGCGATCGCGCTGCTGCCGGTCGTCGCGTTGCTGGAGATCGCGCAGCCGTACCTGCTGAAGAAGGCGATCGACGAGCACATCGCGGTGGGCCGGCTCGACGGCCTGGATCGGATCGGCTTCCTTTACCTGCTGGCGCTGGTCGGGCAATACGCGGCCGCGTTCGCGCAGCTCTACTTCACCCAGGTCATCGGCCAGCTCGGGATGAACGACCTGCGCCTGCGCGTCCACCGCCACGTGATGTCGCTGTCGGCGTCGTTCTTCGATCGCACGCCGGTCGGGCGCCTCATGACCCGGATGACCAACGACATCGAGTCGCTGTCCGAGATGTTCGCGTCGGGGATCGTCAGCCTGCTGGGCGACGCCGTCCGCCTGATCGCGATCCTGATCGCGATGTTGGCCATCGACTGGCGGCTGGCGCGCATGAACGCGTTCCTGCAGGAGCACATCTCGGGCATGAAGGTGGTGCAGGCGTTCGCGCAGGAGCCCCAGGTCGCCCGCAACTTCGACGTCATCAACGTTGCGTACCGGAAGGCGAACTCGCGCGCGATCGCGGCGGACGCGTGGCTTTATTCGATCGTCGAGGCCGTGGGATCGATCGCGATCGCCGGCCTGCTGTGGCACGGGGGAAGCCGGATCGTCGCCGGGACGCTGACCTTCGGGGTGGTGGTCGCCTTCATTGAATACCTCGGCAAGTTCTTCGCGCCGATCCGCGACCTGTCGACCAAATACACGGTGATGCAGCAGGCGATGGCCGCCGCCGAGCGCGTCTTCACCCTGCTCGACACGAAGGAGCCCGACGCGGCGGTCTTCCCCCCTCTCCCGCTTGCGGGAGAGGGCCGGGGTGAGGGGCCTCTGATCGATCTCCGCGGCGTGACCTTCGGCTACCGGGCCGACCTGCCCGTCCTGTCGGACGTGACGCTGTCGATCCAGACCGGCGAGACCGTGGCGATCGTCGGCTCGACGGGCGCGGGCAAGTCGACGCTCATCAAGCTGCTGCCGCGCCTGTACGACGCGCAGGGCGGCGAGATCCGCGTCGATGGCATCGACATCAAGACGCTCGACGCGGGCGCGCTGCGCAAGCGGATCGTCGCGGTCAGCCAGGACGTGTTCATGTTCGCCGGGACGCTGCGCTCGAACATCGGCCTCGACGACGGCGCCATCGACGACGAACGCATCCTCGCCGCCGCCCGCCGCGTCGGCGCCGACCGCGTGATCGCCTCACGCCCCGAAGGGCTGGACGCGCGCGTGCTCGAACGCGGCGCGAACTTCTCGGCCGGCGAGCGCCAGCTGGTCGCGTTCGCGCGCGCCCTCGCCCGCGAACCCGAGATCCTGATCCTCGACGAGGCGACCGCCAGCGTCGATCCCGAGACCGAACGCGTGATCGAGCGCGGCATCGCCGAATTGATGCGCGGCCGCACGTCGATCGTGATCGCCCACCGCCTGTCGACCGTCCGCCGCGCCTCGCGCATCGTCGTCATCCACCACGGCCGCATCACCGAACAGGGCACGCACGACACGCTCTTCGCCCAGGACGGCATCTACGCCCGCCTCTATCGCTTGCAGATGATCGGCCACGGCGCCCCCGCCCGCGCCGCCGGCGGCCTCGACGCGGCTGAGTGAGGTTGCCCCGGCGCCGCGCGGTGTCGTTTGCCAACAGCAAAGGTGGCGTTATCGCTCCGGAACGCGCACCCTCTCAAGATGGCAAAAACATGGGTTAGTAAGAACAGCGTCAAGTCCGCGAGGGCGTTCGCCAAGGCGATGCGCCCCCTGCTGTCCACGAAAGGTGGCCGCAGCAACCATTCGCATTCGCGTCCCCGCTGATGTGAACGTACGGCGCGTCCTCACGAATCGTTCGTGAGGGCGCGTCGCGTAGCCCGCCCGCCTCCTTCGATACGCCGCAGGCTAGACTGGTCCCGGATGATTGCCCGTGGATCTCGCCGCCGCTGGGCCACGCACCTCGCCGCCATGATGCTCGCCGCGGCGGTCATCGGGCGCGCCGGGATCGCCGACGCCTCCTACATCCAGTTCGCGGAGGCGAACCGCGTCCTCGGCTGGTCGGCCGACGGAACGCTCGCCCTGCTGGTCACCGTGCTTCCCGACGGCCGCATCGACCACGCCGAGATCCACCCGACGCGATACGAAGGCTGGAACTACGTCATCACCGCCGCGCGCGGGGAGATCGCGGTCAGGAAGGTTGCGGTCGATCACTGTCCCGACTGGTACCACGCCGACATGATCGCGCGCGTCCCGGGCCAGTTGACCGAGGCCAAGCTGCTCTCGCTCGACGTCATCAAACGAATGAAGCTGGTCCGGCTGCCTCGCGCCGACGGCGGCGCCGCGAAGCTGACCGCGCGTTTCGAACCGCCGAAGCGGTTCGCCGAGCATCGGGTCGTCGTCCGGGATGGCCAGTCCGTGGTGGCGACGCTCCCGGTGCCGGTCTGGTGCGTCGGCTCATCGAACCGCGACGAGGCGTGGAGCGGCTGGGAGGCGACCGTCTTGACCGTGGCGACCGCGGGCAAGCGACAGCTCCACGTCGTGCGGATGAAGGGCGTCTGCGACGGCGCCGACAAGGATCTCGTGATGGTCCGGGTGATCGCGACGCCGGGCGGAGAACCCGAGCCCCTCTTTTCGCGCTGCAGGGGATCCGGCGGCGGCGAACGAATCACTGGCTGGGCGCCTGGCTGGCGCCTCCGGGGCGGCGGCACCCCGCCTAACCCCTGAGCGATGCCCTGTGCCGTCGGCTTCCCCTCAAGGCCGCCCTCGTGGATCGGAGCAAGATCAGACCGAGCAGGTACACCAAGACGCTCGAGCCCACCACGACCCAGGCGAAGGCCTTCCCCAGGGGCGGCAGATCGAAGGCGATCAATGCGCCCACGGATGCCAGGGCCGCCACCCGAGGAAGGATCCAGAGATGTCTGACGACGGCGATCTTCGCGCGCTGTGGGAACAGTCGGAAATACGCCAGCCCGAGGAGTCCGAGCGCCGCCACCGAACCGAGGATGACCCGCGCGAATTCAACGTCAGAAGGAGGCATGGCGTTTACCGGATGACCTCGACGCCGAGCTGGCGCGCGTGCTCGTCGGGGCTGACTGTGCGATCGCGTGGCGGCGCGGGCGGCGCCTTGCCCCGCCGGCGTCGGCCGGCCGCGGTCTGCTTGGCCGCGGTCTGCTTCGCCGCGGCGGCCGCGGCCGCCCTCCGCTCGCCGCCCTGCAGCCAATCGATCTGCTCGACTAGCTCCTGCCCGCTGTCCTCACTCCAGCCAGAGAACCGCTTGCGGATGATCCCCGCCTGGTCGACGACGAAGACCGCCGGAAATCCCGTGACGCCCCAGTTCGCCCGCGCCCGCCCCGCCTGATCGACCAGCACGCCCGCGTTGGCCGGGGGCGGATTGCTCGCAAAGAACTCGTGCACCAGCGCCGGATCCTCGTCGACGTCGACGATGATGATCCGCACCTGGCGAGCCGCCGCCACCTTGTACTGGTCCCCGAGCGACCGACGGCAGTGCGGGCACCACGTCGCGAAGAACTCCACGATCGTGACCTGGCCGGTCAGCGTCTCCGACCACGCCCGGTCCTCCAGCGTCCGCGCCTCCAGCGTGGGCGCCGGCTTGCCCGCGGGTATCAGCAGCGCGGATCCCGCGACCAACCAGACCAGCAACCCCATCACGCCGGGATTGTATCGCACCGACGAGCACCTCAGGCGGCGCCAAACCGATAACGGGCCGTGCCTCGCTATCGGCTCCTCTATTCCGACGCATACATCGAGGACTACCGAGCCCTCGAAGCGTTCGATCGCGCGAAGATCCGCGACGCCGTCTTGATTCTGGCGGATCAGGCGGAGGTGCCGACGCGCCACCGTCGGCGACTCGCGGCGCCAATGTCATGGTGTCCGGACGCGACGTGGAAGCTTCGCATCGAGGACTACCGCGTCCTCTACCGAGTCGAGGCGGCGACCGTGTTTGTCCTTCGGGTACAATTCAAGGGGTCTGGAACCATCGAGGAGATGGGATCATGAGCTGGCACGGACAGGACGACATCGATGCGATGACCCGTGAGGGGATCACCGAGAAACTCACGCGGCTTATCGATGGCTACGACGGCTCGCCCGATGACGCGAAGGAGATCCTGCGCGGCCTCGCCGCCGCAAGATCGATGGACATGGACTGCCGGCCGTTCGAGGACGCCCTGGCTGCCCGACACCGATCGCTGGACGCGGCCTAATCGCCGATCGGCGCGCTTTCTAGGCAAGGAAACCGACGACTCGTGCCCTTGTGCAGGGCAAGGAGGCCGATCGCCGGACCGTTTGGCCAGCGTTGGGACTCATACGATCTGAGTGAGACCTGCGCTCGTCCCACATGTAAGTGTTACGCCGCCATCGGGCGGACCACGCAAGGGGGTGTGCCGATGAAGAAATCAGGCGTCCTCGACGCGGCTCTCGCGGCGGCGCTTGTTCTCCCGCTCGCCTGCACGGGCAGCATCGGGAGCAATCCCCCGAGCGGCAGCGGCGCGACCACGGGCACCGGCGCCGGGCCGATGGTGAACGACCCCGGGATCATCGATCAGGGCGGCAACACCGGGACCGGCACGGGCGGCGGCACCGTCACCGGCACGGCCGGCACCACCGGGACGGTCACGCCCTGCACCGCCGGCACGCCCCCATCGACGACGCGTCTCTTCCGGCTGACGCACGCCCAGTACGACAACACCGTGCGCGCGCTGACCGGCCTCGACGTGCGCCCGTCGACCGACTTCCCCGTCGACCAGAATCAGGCGGGCTTCGACCGCGGCATGGACCTGCAGGCCGGCGACGCGCTCGGCAAGGCCTACCGCACCGCCGCCGAGACGCTCGCCGCCTCCATCGCCGGCAACGCGACCGCGTTCAGCAAGGTCGTCGGCTGCGATCCCGCCACCGGCAACGCCTGCCGCGACATGTTCATCGCCAGCTTCGGCCGCCGCGTCTTCCGCCGCCCGCTCACCGACGCCGAGAAGGCGCCCTACGTGTCGCTGTTCGGGCAGGGGCCGGCGCTGATCGACGGCACCGGCGACGACTTCCACAAGGGGGTGCAGCTGGTCGTCGAGGCGCTGTTGCAGGCGCCGAACTTCATCTATCGCCCCGAGCTGGCCACGCAGGTGAGCGGCGGCGTCATCTCGCTGGGCGGTTACGAGCTGGCCAGCCGGCTGTCGTTTTTCCTCGTGAACGGCCCGCCCGACGACGCGTTGCTGGACGCCGCCGGCGGCGGACAGCTCGCGACCGCCGACGGCGTGGCGACCCAGGCGCGCCGCCTGATCGGGACCGACGCCGCCAAGGAGACGGTGCGCGACTTCCACCACCAGTGGCTGCTGATGGACGCGGCCGCCAACCATCTCACGAAAGATTCGAAGTATCCGACGGTGACGCCCGACCTCGCGCCCGTGCTCACGCAGGAGACCGAGCGCTTCATCGCCGAGGTGACGTTCACGCAGGGCAAGGGCTTCCCGTCGCTGATGACGGCGCCGTTCACGTTCGTGAACGCGACGACCGCGCCGCTGTACGGCGTGTCGGGATCGTTCGGCACCAGCCTGACGCGCGTCGACCTCGACGCGACGAAGCGGGCGGGCCTCTTCACGCAGCTCGGCTTCCTGGCGACCCACGCGTACACCAACCAGAGCTCGCCGATCCACCGCGGCGCGTACATCCAGCGCAGCGTCCTCTGCGCGACGATCCCGGATCCGCCGCCCAACATCCCCGAGCTGCCGCCCCTGATGGCGACGCAGACGACGCGCCAGCAGGTCGACATGCACACCGCGCCCGGCGAATGCGCCGGCTGCCACCACAGCTACATCAACCCGGTCGGCTTCGGGTTCGAGAACTACGACGCCGCCGGCGTCTTCCGGACGATGGAGAACGGCGCGAACATCGACGCCACCGGCACGCTGGCCGGAACCGCGGCCAACACCGCCTTCACCGACGGGGTGTCCGCGTCGGCGGCCATCGCGGCCTCGCCCGAGGCGCAGCGCTGCTACAGCGCGACCTGGATGCGCTACGCCTTCGGCCGCGCCGAGTCGGCTGCGGAGATGTGCGCCGTCCAGGTGCTGGGGTCGCGACTTGCCGACGACAACTACAAGATCACCGACCTGATGGTCGACATCACGCGCACCACGGCCTTCATGTTCCGGGGGGCTAACTGATGAAGCTCAACATCAAGCGGCGTTCGTTCTTGCGAGGGCTCGGCGGCGTCACGCTGGGCCTTCCGTTCCTCGAGACCTTCGCGCCGCGCACGGCGGCCGCGCAGACGACGGCGACGCCGAAGCGGCTGGCGGTGTTCTTCAACCACAACGGCGTCAACATGCCGAACTGGTTCCCGACCACCGCCTACGGCGCGCTGACGTCGGCGTCGTTCACGGGCACCGGCCTCGAGCCGATCGCCTCGTACGCGCCGAAGATGCTGCTGCCGCGCGGCCTGCACCAGGTGCCGCGCGGCTTCGGCCGCGATCCCAGCGGCGGCGACGACCACGCGCGCGGCGTCGGCTGCAAGCTGACCGCGGCGCCGCTGGCCGACACGACCGAGAAGTACGCGACCGGCGTCTCGATCGACCAGGTGATCGCCAAGGCGGTCAACCCGGGCGGCAAGGGCGCGCTCAACCTGATGGTCGGCTACCGCGCGAAGGACGTGCTCGGCTGCATCTCCTACGTCGCCGCCGGCCAGCAGGCGAGCCCGTTCCAGGACCCGTGGAAGGCGTTCAAGGACTGGACCGGGACCGGCGGCACGGGCGTCACGGTCGTCGACAAGCTGGCGATGCGGCGCAAGAGCGTCATCGACGCGTGCAAGCCGCAGTTCGACGCGCTGAACGGGCACCCCGCCCTGTCGTCGCAGGACAAGCAGAAGCTGGATCTGTATGCATCGTCGATCCGCACGATCGAGAACACGGCGACCACCATCGGCCTGCCCAAGTGCAGCCTGCCCGACGCGCGCAGCGCCGAGATCATGGCGATCAACCCGGCGAACGTCACGCGCGACAGCGAATACCAGAAGATCGGCGCCATGATGATGGACGTGATGGCGCTGGCGCTGGCGTGCGACTACAACCGCGTCGTCACGTTGCAGTGGGGCTCGGGCGCGGGCGGCCCGATCTTCAGCTGGCTGCCGCCGGACCTGAACACGATGTACAACCACCACAAGCTGTCACACGGCTCGACCACCGACGGCGGCACGATGAACACGCTGCCCGAGAACGACTGGCGCGCGGCGATCCACAACGTCGACGTCTGGTACGCGACGCAGCTGAAGGGGATGCTCGACCGACTGTCGATGTACACCGAGCCGGGCGGCTCGCTGCTGGACAACATGACGCTGCTCTACATGAACGACCTCGGCGACGGCCTCGGCCACAACTGGATGGACCTGCCGGTGATCCTGATCGGCGGCATGAAGGGCTACTTCAAGCAGGGCCAGTACATCAAGATGACGGCCGGTACGGGCACCGCCAACGACAAGGACGCGCCCAGCAACCAGCTGCTGACCACGCTCGCCAACAGCATGGGCGTGGCGATGACCAACTTCGGCAGCGCCCCCACCGGCAAGGCCGGCGAGCTGACCGCGCTGAAGGCCTGACCGCGCCGCCGGCGAGCGATCGCCGTGTTAGCGTCGCGGTTCGATGCGGGCCGCCCTCGTCGCGATGGCGACGCTTCTCGTCGGATGCAAGGCGGCGACCGGGAACGCGCCGCCTGCTTCTACCAGCGCTCCGATTCCGCGGGCGGCGACCGCGGGCGTGGGCGAGTTTCCGCGCGGGTACGACGCGGTGTCGTACGCGCTCGATCTCATGCTCCTCGCTCCGAGTGGGCCGTTCGAGGGCTCTCTGGTGCTGGAGGTCGTCGTCCGCCGCGCGGGGTTGACGGAGATCGATCTCGATGCGGTAAGGCTGGAGATCATCAGCGTTACCGAGAAGGACATGTCACGGACCTTTAGCCTCGAAGGCGGGCACCTGCGTGTCGCTCTCGAACCGCCGGCCGCGGACGGCGAGACGCGCACGCTCACCATCCACTACCGCGGTCGTCCGTCGAACGCGTTCAGGCGATTCGACGATCACGTCTACACGGCGTTCCAGACCTCGCAGTGGATGCCGTGCAACTTCGACCCCGGCGACAAGGCGCGCTTCGACCTGTCGCTGGCGGTGCCGGCCGGATGGACCGTCCTGGCGAGCGGCAGCCCGTCGGGTTCGCCCGAGCAGCGACGCTGGCGCCTCGATCTGCCGCACTCGACGTACCTGTTCGGCTTCGCCGCCGGTCAGCTCGCGAAATCGATCCGGCCCGCTCAGGAAGGAATCCCGGAGATCGACGCCCTGGCGACCGCGCGAATCCCTCCTGCGGTCGTCACCCGCGTTCTCGACGAGACGCCGGGCATGATCCGCTTCTTCGCCGAGGCGAGCGGCGTGCCGTTCCCGGGAGGTCGCTACGGGGTCGCATTCCTGGCCGGCGACCCGGCGCAGGAGATGGCAACCTGGTCGGCGCTCGGCGAGGAGTTCGCCGCGATCTGGGTCGCCGACCCCAAGGAGGACTGGCTGGCCGCGCACGAGCTCGCGCACCAGTGGTGGGGAAACGCGGCGACCTGTCCGACCTGGGGCGACTTCTGGATCCAGGAGGCGTTCGCCGTGTTCATGACGGCGGCTTACAAGGAGCGGCGCTGGGGGCGCGCGGCGTACGAGCGCGAACGGGAACTGAACCGCACGAGGTACGAGGCGTTCCGGGCGTCCGGCGGCGACGGCGCGCTCGCGCTCGGGCCCGACGCGCGCGCGGGGCAGCTCGCCCGCAAGCTCGTCTACGGGAAGGGCCCGCGGGTTCTTTACGTGCTGCGCGAGGAGCTCGGCGAGCAAGCGTTCTGGTCGGCGGTCCGCGCGTTCACGCAGGCCGCGGTCCGCGACTTCTCGCGCACGTCCGATCTCCGGCGCGACTTCGAACGCGCCGCGGGACGGCAGCTGCCGATATTCGACCGCGCCG
>Ga0184628_10001114_pt1 | contig 13409 bp, 12 predicted proteins | sample PLM4_5_b1_FD_133149 | JGI IMG/M metagenome (GOLD analysis project Ga0184628, IMG submission 133149) | Groundwater sediment microbial communities from an aquifer in East River, Colorado, USA - PLM4_5_b1 | ecosystem: Environmental > Terrestrial > Soil > Riparian zone | place: USA: East River... | reverse complement strand
CACGGGAAATCGAGTGAAGAAAAACAACCAGAACACCACCCACGCGCCATCGTTGATGAACATGGCGGCTATCTGAGAGTAGAATGCCGCGCGATACTCCAGCTGAGCATTAATATTGATGCGCAGATAGGCAGCGCCTAACTGCAGATAGTCCACCAACGATTTCAACATTCCAACCTCCTTTCAGCCTCCATTTGCAAAAAGCCGTCGCAGCGCAATGGACTGCACGATTCCGACCATGCCTGCGAAGATCGCAACAGCGACACCTTGAATCACGATGGATTCCTTCAGCAATGTCAGGCTCGGATTCACAAACATCGTGCCCGGCGCACTCAGCATGCTGGCGAAAGGCAGCACTCTCAGAATCGGTTGAAGTGCTGCAGGATAAATGGAGAGCGGCAGGAACATCCCGCCGAACATCATTACCGTTCGCGTATAGATAATCGCGAGACCGGAAGTGCTTTCGAGCCAGAACGCACACAGTCCAATCAGAAACATTCCCAGAAAATCCAGCAGGAATGCCGCAGGCAATACCGCTAGGAACATGACTATGCCGGACCAGCGCAAGGGTATTGGACCGACGAGGACCAGTGCGATTACCGCACCTACGGCCAGATTGATCGCAAATCGCACCACACGATCGCCCATCGCCCGGCTCAGATGTCCTCCGGCATACGACAGCGGACGTATCAGATGAACGGCGAGCCGTCCTGTCCTCACGTCTTCATCCACTTCCGACGCGACTCGGGGCGCAGACAGGTAGATGGCCTCCGTGATGACCAGGTACCAGAGCATCTGCGGAAGCGTCAGTCCTCCGACGCGATCCTCTTCCGCACCGGCATAGACGACTGTCCACAGCCGCATGAAGATGTAGAGAATGATTGCAAGGAATGAACATCGATAAATCACTTCACCGGCGTATGCAAGGTTCGAACGCGCAGCGGTGCGGGCGATCCAGAAATATCTCGCAGCACTTTCCATGGTAGTCATGTCGGAACCTCTTTTCTGCTTTCGCTATAGATTCGAGCGATGACTTCCTCCAGCGGCGGATCCTCCACCGCAATGTCGGCAACGGAACCCGCATCGAGCACCGCGGCAGTCACCACGCGCACCGGAGTTACTGCGGTGTCGACCTTCAAGGTCCACTCGAAGGCGGATTCCCGGAGCATGGTCACGCCGGCGAGCAGCATAGTGCGGGGCAATTCGTGAAACTGCACGCGGAGTATCTTCGCGCCCAGATATTTCCGGCGCACCGCCACCACGTTGTCATCCACGACTACCTGACCGTGATTGATCACGACAACGCGTTGTGCCACGTGCTCGATGTCTCCTGCGTCGTGACTTGTAAGAAAGATCGTCGTGCCGTCATTGCGATTCCATTCGCAGATCAGGCTGCGCAGTTCCTGCCGGGCGATGACATCCAGACCGATAGTCGGTTCGTCGAGAAACAAAACCCGCGGGCGATGCAGCAGACTTGCCGCAACCTCCGCGCGCATGCGTTGCCCCAGCGACAGCTTCCGAACCGGCGTAGCCATGAACGATCCAAGATTGAATCGTTCGATCAATACATCTCGCGTCCGAATGAATTCGGACCGTTCGAGGCTGTAGATGCGAGACAGGAGTTCGAACGTATCTCCTGGCGGCAGGTGATACCAGAGCTGCGACCGTTGACCGAAGACGGCGCCGATGGAATGCGCCAGCTTGCGGCGATCCCGCCACGGAGTGAATCCAAGAACGGAAACGTTTCCGGAAGTGGGGTGCAGTATTCCGGTGAGCATTTTGATGGTCGTGGATTTTCCCGCGCCGTTGGGCCCGATGAACGCGACGGCCTGACCTTCCGGGACATCCATACTGATGCCATTCACTGCAACAACCTTAAAAACGGAGCGGCTGAAACCCGTCCACCGCGTCAGAGCAAAGTTCTTCCTCAATTCTCGAATTTCCACTCCACGATTCATGGGACCTCCAAAACGACCAGCGTTAGAGGACGCACTATTCCCGGGAGCGGCTAACCCAAAAACCTTTGATTGTTACTTTGAAATTTCTTCGAGGTTCGGGAGCGGGGTGGCCGCTCCCGCTTTCTCAGATCTGGGGCCGAAGTCCAGTCGACATGGCAAGAATGCACATGCCGACCGATGTACCCTGCACGGGTTGAGACGGCGTTGAGAAAGCGAATTTGGTTCGTCCGAACATAAGGAAGAGCATTGTAGCGTTAAAGCACGCGGTTGGAAATCATTTCCTCCAGTTCCCGGATGCCGGGCTATTGGCCCATGCTTCGCTGAAACGTGCGTTCCAGCAGTTCCAGACGTAAGCGGATCACTTCCTGCCCGGAGCGGATGCGCTGCAGCGTGTAGAGTGCCCACATGGCTGCGGCGATCGGAATGATCCAGAAAAGAACGAGAATCATGATGATCAGTAGTTCCGGAAATCCTATTCCAGCCATATTCAATCCAGCCATTTCACACTCCCTTCTACGTTATGGCAGCGTCAGGCAAATATGGCCACCGCACGCCGCCCACTCCATTGTTTGAATTACCGGCGCAGCAACTGCAACCACACGGCGCCGGCCATTCCGGTCGATTGTTCCTGCACGATAATTCGGAGCCTGTCGTTCGATCCGGCCTGTACGGCCTGACGAATGACAAAGCCGTGTTTCAAGACATTCTGAAACTGTTCTTCGGTAAAACTCAGTGGAATTGGGCCAACCAGCGGGTTCTTTGATTTCGAAGAATCCAGCCGCATTACAAGACTCAGCTGTCCGGTCCGGCGGTCGCCCTTTTGAGTGAAGTCGAGGTGACTGGCATCCACATTGATTGTGATTCGATAGCTTCCCGGATCTGCGGGATCCGGCTGTCCTGTAACGACAAGTCCGATCTGCGATGAATTGACATCGCTGCCGAGCAGCTCACTGACAACGGCCTTTCGCTGCTTTTCCGAAAGAACTCTGGCAGTCGAATAGTAGCCGGAGCGGTAATGAAGATCGATGTCTGACCGATCCACTTTTACCTTGAGATCGTGCAGCTTTCCGTCTTCGCGTTTGTCGGCAGAATAGAAACCAAGCGTGTAACTCACGTCACCGTCCGCGATCGCCGTCGTGACAGCCTCTTTGAGGTCATTGGTGTTGTAGGTGACATTACCTCCGGTAGCGGAGGCGAGCCGCATCATTACTTCGGGATATGCGCCGTTCAATCCCTGGTAGTCCACCGGATAGAGTGCAACATTGGCATCGTTGAGTGCTTTCGATGCACGGTTGAGTTGAGCAGAAAAATCATCGGGGGTCTCGACTGGCGCCTGGGCCTGGACTCCCAGTCTCCGCTGGGCGACAACCGGCTTGAAAGGGAAGCCTGCGGACATCCAGACAAGATTTTTCCGGCCGGGCAAACCGCTCATGTGCCGGGCGATCGCTTCGAATGCGTCCGACGTTGCAGTGGCTCGAGTGATCGCGGAAAGTGTTGTGATGGAATCCGCAAAACCCGGCGTTCCTACAGCCGTGACAGTTCCGTCCTCATTGGATACCGGTGGAGGTTCGAGGAGCGCGGCGAGCTGGGCCATGCTGCTGACTTCGATTCCCGCCTGATCCAGAGCTTTAATGCGTTGGGCGGCACGAACCAGTGTGTTGGGATCGCCGGTAAAATCCTGGACAACGTGTAGCTGGTAGCCGAGGACGAACAATGCCACCCGGTCTCCTTCTCGAATCGTTCGCAGGAAACTGACGAGCTGTTTGATGGCGTCTTTCTGGTCATTGATCGCGGTCAGGTCGTTGGATGCTGCGCCGAGTCTGGGCACGTTGTTGGTCTGTCTGCCAAGTGCGTCGGTCTGGCTTGTGCCGTCGTTTGATGAATTCATCATGTCGAACAGGATGACCGTGGCGGTGTTAGGGACCTCGCCCGCTGCATTAATTGTGTTCGAAGCAAATCCCGGCAGTATCGGTCCCACGCTGGACTGCTTTCGATTGCGAGAATCCGTTGCGGAGAACACATCGATCCGCTGTGGCTTGCCATTATCGAGAACCGTGAAATTCTCTTTGGTCAAGCCGGCCACCGGACCGTTCTTGTCGCGAACAACAACGCTGATCTGCACGAGTCGTGTTGTGACCTGAATCGTTCCGTCCGATGCCGTTTGCGCGCTGCCGCCCGCAGCACTCACCAGCAGGAACGGAATTAAAGCTATATGTTGCATCCGCATGGCAATCATCCTAATGGATGAAATTGGAGACAGAGAGAAAATTCATAACGGAAGATTCCATTCCGTCCTTACGTGGTTTCACGCTCGCGCAAGTGGAGAATCATGTGAGTGGCATCGGTATAACGGCCGGCATGGCGTAAGCTTCGTGGCTCGACTCCCCATGTGCGAAATCCATTACTCTCGTAGAGCCGCTTCGCTTCCGGCGCAACGTCGTTAACCACCAGCTGAACCTGCTCCATACCTTCCCAGGATCGCGCATGCTGAATGGCGGCCTTCACCAACAATGCCCCAACTCCGCTTCGTCGATTCCCGGAACGTACAAACATGGCAACGATCCCGCACTTATGCCGCCGTTTAGCGCCGCTATCGCGATGGATTCCAATGGTGCCGATAAGCGCGTTGTTCACGAACGCACCGAAGAATGCGGAGTCCTCGCGAACTTCCAGCCTGTCGCCCGCAGTTTCGACGAGTGCGTTGAATTCATCCGGAAGGGAGGCACCGAATGTGAGCGGGCAGGTTTCCAGCGCCTCCTGCCGAAGCCGCGCCCACGCGTGGGCGTCACCCGGATTCAGTCTGCGGATCGTGGAGGGCATGAGGGTGTCCATTCTTTCCAGTGAACGTTCCTGTTTCGGAATGAGTCGAACCTGCGTGGCCGATTTTGTGCCGGCCTGTATGGCCAAGAGTTCTCACTCGACTGGCAGATAGCTGGAAATGTGCTACTGCAATACCGCACGATAGCAAAGCACGGAGACGATTCTAGCCTGGCCTTCAGCGACTGGCATCAAGGCATGGGGAACCATTCCGCCGTAAAACACCAACGTTTGCCCCACCTCCACTCGCAGCTTGACTGCTCCTCGTTCCGGCGTAGCCCGAATCTGCGAAAGCGGTTCGGAGAGTCGGCCAGGATAGATGCACAGCCTTCCGCTGTCTCCGCCGTCTTTCGCTCGATCATGCAGGCAGGTGATGACCGCCACATCGCAAGTGACAATGTCACGATGAATGTCGAGGTAGTCACCAGGATCCATGTAATAAGAATATGTCCCGATCTCGCCCGTGTACGTCAGCGTGGGAATCGTCAGCCCCCGCAGAAACTCGAGCACGGCCGGTGATGTATTGAATACCTGTTGTAAGGGGCCACCCTGCGCACTGATAAATCGGCGCCGGGGCCTGCCACCTCGTTGCTCTTCGCCGTCAGAAACTCTAACTTCATATCTCGTAGCGTGAGGCAGGAGCGCGGTTGCTTCGGACAACATGTCGCGCCGCATTTGCGCATTTACCAATCCCTCAAAAACGACGCACCCGCCCTGTTTCATCAATTGGGAATCGCGAATTGCCGCAGGAATGGATTCCGCGCGACAAGTAGAGGCAAGATTCGAACTGACTTTCGACTGCATCAGATCCACTTGCATTTCACCTGGTAAAAGCAAAGGTCAATAACTGGTCGGTCCGAAGTCCGGCGGCGGTGAGAAAGTCGCCGCGGCGATCGACTCCCGAAGTTCCGTAGGCAGGGATTTCACGGGCAGTTCATACGTTTGATCACCGCCCTTACCGTCGGAGACTTTAATACCGCCGTGATTGTCGCTCACAAGTTTTATCTTGAACACTTTCTCGAAGACGCTGGCTGAAGCAGTGATCGAATAGCTCATTCCTACCACGTTGCCAACCTCGAAGCCGGCCGCCAGAAAACCCTTTCGGGTCGCGTCTACGGTTTCTTGAGCGGGCAGATAGTCACCGATATTCTCAGAAGTGATCCGGGTTTGAGAACTGACCATTTTGCCGCTTGCCGGTCGCAGCGCGACCTGCGCCGACAGCAATTTGTTTTCTTGTGATGCCATATTGAAACGATTATATCTACCTTTTCATCGACGGTGGCAACCCCTCATTTTCGAATAGCTTTGCCTCAAGCCTGGAGCACCTTGAGGTCTGCGTGCAAATAGCTGCTCGCCGACGGCGGCGGGCCCGCGTCGATCTTTCTTGGATTGCCGCGCCTGGATTCGACCTCCATTGGCTGTGAACGAAGAGCCAGACTCAGATAATTCGTACCGTCGGTCACCATCAGCCGATTCTGTACCAGCGACTCCAGAAAATCGAAAACACGCGTATCGGAAAACTCGACGAGCGGGAAAGTTTCGCGAAGATGTCGAACGATGCTCGTGCCGGCCCGGAGTTCGTCACAGAATTCGTATGCCGCCTGTTCCAATCCGGAAAGCACCAATTCGCGAATGGTAGCGTCTGAACGGGTGTCCAGAAGCATCAGTGAATCATCGGCACGCATGACCGAACGGAGGGTACCCAATTCAGGATTTCTTTTCCATTCATAAACGTAGGTAACGACCTCGGCAGCGTAACCGGTAGGGTCGCTGTCCGGTGCGTAGTCAAAATCGAAATAGTAGGCAATCTGAGACAGAGTGTTGTCATCGAAAGGATAAAGATACCGATAAGTCTTTAAAGGCCGCACGTTGATGAGGCCGAACTCGGGCGCCGAATTGTGGTACGGACTAAAGCGGTCAAGTCGGATCGGCCCCGCGGCGCAAGGCGGCCGCAGGAATCGAATCGCCGGCAAATACTCCAGTACCCGCCGGTAATCTTCAGGTGTCTCTCCGGGGAAGCCGTAGAGAATGTTCCACTCGGCGAGGATATTAAATTCCTGCGACCATTTCAGGAGTTGGATGTTTCTGAGCGCGGTCGTGCCTTTACGCATCAGCTTGAGCACGTGGTCGCTCAAACTCTCGATGCCGGGCTGAATCCGATTCACTCCCGCCTCGCTCAAGGTCTTGATCTGCGCTCGCGAAAGATTCGACTTCACCTCATAAAAGATTTGTAGCGGGCGCTGGGCCCGAGCCAGGGCAGGCAACATGTCGTTGAAGTATTTCATGTCGAGAATGTTATCGACAGCCTCCACATTGGGGAGCCGCCAGCGATCGACCAGCTGCTCGAGTTCGTCGAGCGCACGGCGTGGACTCTTGCTGCGGAATGCCATAGTTCCACCGTTAAGCCCGCAAAAAGTGCAATGCGACTTCGCTCCCCACCAGCAACCCCGGGACGTCTCGAAGAGCAGAGTAGGAACAACCGGTGCCGAGACGGTGCACTGTCCCAGATCGTTAAAATAGTCGCTGAAATCCGGCACCGGCAACGCGTCCAATTCACGTATAAGATCGGCGCTGCCGGTTGAGACGGACTCGTGATTATGATTGCGATACACGATTCCAGGAATTGGCGCCCGGCTGCCATTCATCGGAATGCGCGCACGAATGCGCCGCACCAACGCAGGGAAGCTTTCTTCGGCCTCGCCAGAACAGACATAGTCCACGAAGGGAAACTGGCGATGCAGTTCGTGACCCATCCCGGCTTCCCAGTTCGCGCCTCCGAAGACAATTGAGATCCTGGGAAAAACGGCTTTAATTCGCCTGGCCAGGGCGAGCGAAGCGATGTTCTGCTCAAAGGTTGAGGTAAAACCGACGATCGCATAGTCTCTCCACGACACGGCGGCCATACAGTGATCGAGAAAATGGGAAACCATCGAACGTATGTACAGTATGCGATGAATATCCAGGTCAGGAAGCTGCCACGCTTCGCGCAGGATCTTCTGAATGTATTCCTGTTCCATCTCTGGACGCTCTCCGTACAATGCTCGGGTGAACGACCAGTCACCGGCAAAGGCGGTATATGGCAGTTCATAACACATCCACTGGTAGTTTCCCTGTCCAATGAACTCGGCAAATGTAAATGTGAGATAGCGCACATCGCACTGGACGCCGATTTCCTCCAGACGCGCTTTGAGTAAGCTGAGTCCAAGTGAAGGGCGCTCCAGGGCGCCCATCGGCATGCTGAGGAGTAAAACTTTTTTCATACCTGCTCCCTACTCGCGAAGTACTTGTCCAGGTTGGGAAGGTGAGAGCAACGCCGCAACGATGGGATGTCGCGGCGTCGCTCATTGCCGGCCACAGAATACTAAATGTCCAACTCAGAGTTGATAATCAGTCCACTCAAAGTCTCTACATCTTCGTCCGAGAGCCTTCTCTGCGAAGAGCCCGAAGCAGATTGGCCGGCAGACTCCATTCCTGACATCCCGCCGCTGCCGGCGGACGACTGCACAGGTCCTGGATTCACGATAGGAGCGATCGGCCTGATCGGAGTGATCGGCTGGATCGGACCGGTGATCGGCGTAATTGGCGTGATCGGTCCGGTAATCGGATGGATCGGGCCAGTGATGGGCGTAATCGGCTGGATCGGCCCAGTGATGGGCTGGATCGGACCGGTGATGGGTGTGACGGGCGTGATTGGTCCGGTAATTGGCTGGATCGGGCCAGTGATCGGCTGAATCGGGCCGGTGATCGGCGTAATTGGCGTGATTGGTCCGGTAATCGGATGGATCGGGCCAGTGATCGGCTGGATCGGGCCAAGACATTGCACCTTTGCCAGCATCACTGCTTTGTGAGCATCGACAAGGCCGGTGCCAGTAGCAAGATCCGGTCCGACCGTCGCAACGTTTCCTCCGGCGGGCCCCCCGGGGACGCTGTTGCAATTTCCCGTAGTGACATCGCGCGCCGTGCTCTTCATGATGTTCCGGACCTGCGCAGGCGTCAGCGTAGGACAGGCCTGCTTGATCAGGGCCGCAACTCCGGCCAACTGCGGAGCTGCCGCGGAAGTGCCACTGAAGGCCGCCCAGCCATCGCTGTTGGTCGTTTCATCGCCGTTTGGATGAGTGCCGCCCGCATTGCCCACATCAATTTCGTCGCTCGGTTCGAGCGGGAACATGATGTAGATTGCCTTCGGCTTCATCCCGACCAGACCACACAAATCCGGTACGTCACGGCCCGGATAAATCTGGCTGGCAAAGCCGCTCGCATAGTTGGACGCTTGCAGAGTCTCGTCGGGATTCATGAACACACCGCCCGCCGAAATCACATCCGGGTGCTGGCCTGGAAAGCCGGCGTGTCCGTTGCCGGCTGAAAACACGACGACGATTCCGGCTGCAACCGCCGCAGCGATAGCCGCCGCCAGAATCTGATCGGCGGCACTTAAAGGTCCGTTGGTGCTGCTGCCCCAACTGCAGGTAATAATATTCGGGGCCAGACCCACCGCGGCGTTGAAGCCGCCAGTGGAGTTCACAAAGCTCATCTTCACCGGAGCGAAATCAATGTCCGGGGCGTTTGCGAAAATGTTCGCCGATTCGCCCGTGCCGTGACCCACCTCATCCTTCAGAGGTAGCGTCGCCCCGGGGCCCAGCACAACCGGCGCCGCCTTGTACCCGCGTCCGACAAAGAATGGGTGTTTGAACCATCCACTATCACACATTGCCACCTTGATGCCTTTACCCGTGATCCCCGCACGATGCGCTTTATCCGCGTTGCATCCCAGAGATACATCACCGGGAAGCCGCAAGTGCCAGTAGGACTTCAGTGGCGCGAACATTGAAGGGCCCGCCATGTAATACCGTGGCTCTTCAAGCGCAACGCCTTCGACAGTGTCTTCGAATTTCGTTCCCCGCGTTTGGATCAGTCCGGACATCTCCGTGTCCGGCGAATCGAGGAACTGCCCAACATCCTTTTTCCCTCCAGCTTTGATTACCGGTCGATCTTCGACAACGATGTTGGTGCCGAAAGCACGCCGGTACTGCGCGGCCGTACCGGCGATGTTGATGGTCAAGGGCGAAATTTGTAAAATTTCGAACCCCGCTTCCTGCAAGCGCGCAACGGCGGCGTTAACAAGCTCGCCTTGCGAAAAGAAATTAGTGACGGTTCCAGCATGAATCTGGTGCTGGCCTTCAAATATGGACACTCCGCCGATTGAATGGGGTGAGACGTTTGCAAATATCCTTGTCGGGAGCGCCGATTGACTCGCCTTGCCTCTGGCTGAGGCCTTGGTTGGCTTCAGGCCAGCTTTTTTAGTTTTGGACTGTTTTCTGGTCATACGTGTTCTCCAACATGTGGTTAAGCGTTTTGAATACCCGCGAGGTTGATCTCGGAAAGCGCCAGGGAATCTTTGCGGAAATTTCCCTGGTGCTATTTGTGCACTAATACAGATTTCCGCCTGATCCGCAGCCCGTCATCAATACTCCTTCGGACGGGAGGACCCCGGATCGATTCAAGTTCATGTGCAGCGGCAGAAGGTCCGTATATTCCCTTGCAAGTCCCTTGTCAACTTCTTCTGTCAGGCATCTTCCGTCAGGCATTTCCAAATTCGGAGATTGACCGGTCGGTCCCCAGAAAGAAGTTCAAGCGTTCAGACTCCGCTTCGAGCGCGTGTCGAAAAGCGGCGCTGCGAGGGCGCGTCTTCGCAAATCCCACGTCGATGCTCAGCCGACCCGCGCGGACGGTCGCATTGGCCCAACCGATAACGTCGTCTCCCCAAAGTAGAGGCATCGCGTAGTATCCGCGAAGGCGCCTGGCGGGGGGCGTATACGCTTCGAAGCGATAAGGCCATCCCCAGAGATGTTCGAATCGCCGCCGATCCCAAACCAGCGGGTCGAATGGTGCCAGGAATCGCACAATCGGTTCTGATGCATCCAATATTCCCGACCCGGGAAACGAAACGTATTCGAGTCCATCAATGATCCGACTCTCAAGTTCGCCATATACAATCAACTGACGGACTGCAGCGCGCGGATTGCCGAGATGACGGTATCGCGCTACATTGCTGTTCAACGTTTGAATCGGAACGGGAGCCAGTACGTTCACCATGCTGAGAATGAGTTTCTTCAGACGCTCGGCCTGCGGCAATTCCAGACAGGGCCTGGATGCTTCATATAGCCGAATCCCGTTTTCACGTCTCGCAATTCGAAGCAGGCCGCGATAATGGAGGTGTTCCAAAGCTCGAGTCGCGGCCTTCGAGTAACCACCCCAGTCGTTGATAACGCGTTTCCGGCCACTCGCCTCCATCAGCGCCGCCGGATGCGTTGGCCCTGCCTGAAGCACCGCGTCAAGAACACTCTTTTCCAGTGACGATAGGCGAACAGACTCGCGTGGATGCAGCAACTCCCATATACGCCGGTGAACAAAGCCGTAGGCGTAAAGAACGTCCTCTTCAATATCCAGGGAAGGGAATCGACGCTCCAGATCGCCGGCCTCGTATCCCTTTACTCGATGACGAAGAATCAAATCCTGCGCACGCGCGGGAGATCGAATCGGATCGGCCTGAATGAAGCCCAGTTTCATCACAGCGGACTTTAAGCTCACCGGCTTAAAGAAAGACTGTGCAATGGCCCGGGCTCGTAGTTCCTGAATCGCATTGCTCATGGAAATTGGGGAATGAAGGAACTATCCCTCATTCCCCAATTGTCGTCGATTTCAATTACAATTGGCGCGGTATCAATATCGAATTCGTTCAATTTGGAGGAAACATGATTAAGAAAGTGTGCTTGTTGGCAATTCTGGTTGGAGTTATTGCCTGGCCTGTTTACGCGCAACAGGGCCCCCCTGCAGGTGCGCCGGGTGGTGGCGGACGTGGAGGCGCTGGTGGCGGTGGCAGGGGAGGAGGAAATGCGGCGCAGGCAACCGTGATGATCAAACCCGGCCTGTCGATGGTCACCGGGGGAGGGGCCAATACGCTGGTTCGAGTGACCGACGATGGAATCGTGGTCGTGAATACCAAGAACCTTGGTCAGGCGAACTATGACGCTCTCATGGCACAGATCAAAATGCTTTCCGACAAGCCAGTCAAGTATGCCGTCGTCGGCGACGTGCATCAGGACAAGAGCGGGAACACCGCGCTATTTGTCGCAGCTGGCGTCCAAGTGGTCGCACATGTCAACGAGAAGGAAGGCCTCAAGACATACACCAACGCGGCAGGCACTCCAGGTCCGCCGAATGTCACCTTTGATAAGGACTATTCGATCAAGCTCGGAACGGCCGAAGTCGCGCACGTCTACTACTTTGGAAGGGCATCGACCGGCGGGGATGCCATTACGTATTTCCCGGATCTTAAAGTTGTTTCGATGGGAGATGTGTATCAGGCCAACATCAACTGCGATTACGGACAGGGCGGCAGCATCCTCGAATGGTCGAAGACTCTCGATGCGGTTCTGAAGCTGGATTTCGATACGGTGATTCCCAACACGGGAAATCCGGCAACACGTGCTGATCTTCAGGCGACCCGCGATCGTCTGGCGAAAATTTCAGTAGTGACAATCGAGCAGATAAAGAAGGGAACTCCGAAGGAAGGCCTGATTGCTGCGGTGAATGCGGTGGATCCCACACTTCGAGTGGATGCGTTCATGATGAATAACCAAGCCCGCATCGATGCCTATTACGACGAGTACGTGAAGGCCGCGAAGTAGTTCTATAAAGAGTGATCAATTGGGGGACAGCACCCCGTCCCCCAATTGTTCAGTCATTTCACCAGCCGCCGGCTCATGGCGCGACGGGACCATGGGACAAGAAGGATCAGCCACACTGCGAGAATCGGCGGAGCCTGAATCTGAAAAGGAAGTCCGAGCGTCAGAGTGCGGATCATGGAAATCACAGAAGTCAGCGGCAAGGCCCACGCAATCCACTGAAAGACCTTCGGCAGATTCTCCAGTGGGAAAAAAATTCCACAAAACAGGAACATCGGGAAGATCAGCAGGTATTGGGGATAGGAAATATCTTCAATCGTTCGCGAGCGCGCGGCCACCAGGACTCCGAGTCCTGCAAAAATGAAAGCGCACAGGAAGCAGAGCGGCAGCGCGAAGAGTGCGCCAAGTGGACTGAAATCTCCCATCGCCGATCCGATCAGCAACACGGCGCTCGATGCGAAGGTGGCCTTGGATGAATCCCAGATGAGTTCCGCCCACAACACTTCCGACAGTGTAATCGGTGTCGTCGCAATCGCCTGAAAAACACGCTGGTAGTACATGCGGATGAAGCTGCCATACGCGGCTTCGAAGAATGCCTGAAAGAGAATGGTCTGGCCGACGATTCCCGCAAAGATGAACTGACGGTAGCTAACGGACACATCTCCAACCTGAATTGTCTTAATCAGACCGCCCAGACCAAATCCAAACGCGATCAGGTAGAGCAAGGGCTCTACGAAGGTTGTGACGACCGAATAGAAAAGGCTTTTGCGATACACATCGAAATATCGCAACCAGACGCAATGGATTCCCCACCACCCTGTCACGTGGTCTTCTCCAGATGGGAACCGGTTAACTTCAGATAGACGTCTTCGAGATTGGGAGGCCGCTTCCAGCGAACTCCCACACGAATTTCTTCGTCGACTTCCTGTATGCCAATATGTTTGGCGTT
>Ga0184628_10001112_pt1 | contig 13426 bp, 8 predicted proteins | sample PLM4_5_b1_FD_133149 | JGI IMG/M metagenome (GOLD analysis project Ga0184628, IMG submission 133149) | Groundwater sediment microbial communities from an aquifer in East River, Colorado, USA - PLM4_5_b1 | ecosystem: Environmental > Terrestrial > Soil > Riparian zone | place: USA: East River... | reverse complement strand
GAGATCAACGTTCATCGTAAACTGCGACGGTCCCCTAATGGGCCCAGTAGGACTTGAACCTACGACAGCCCGGTTATGAGCCGGGAGCTCTAACCAACTGAGCTATGGGCCCAACAAAACAGGTTCAGATTGTAGCCTAATCGCGGCCCGTGCCATCCAGGAAAGCACGCAGCCGGCGGCTGCGGCTGGGATGCCGCAGTTTCCGAAGGGCCTTGGCTTCGATTTGACGAATGCGTTCGCGGGTGACCGCAAAATTCTGTCCGACTTCTTCGAGAGTGTGCTCGGTGCCATCCTCGAGGCCGAACCGCATTTTGATCACGCGCTCTTCGCGAGGCGTCAGGGTGTTGAGCACCTGTTCGGTCATTTCCTTGAGATTGATGTTGATGACCGCATCAGCTGGCGATACTACGCCGCGATCCTCGATGAAATCGCCAAGATGCGAATCTTCCTCTTCTCCAATCGGAGTTTCAAGTGAGATCGGCTCCTGAGCAATCTTCAAGACCTTGCGCACCTTCGACACGGGGATGTCCATGCGCTTTGCGATTTCTTCGCTGGTGGGCTCACGTCCAAGCTCCTGTACGAGGGCACGCGACGTCCGGATCAGCTTGTTGATCGTTTCGATCATGTGCACCGGAATACGAATTGTGCGGGCCTGATCTGCGATCGCGCGCGTGATGGCCTGACGAATCCACCATGTGGCGTATGTGGAAAATTTGTATCCACGGCGGTATTCAAACTTGTCGACGGCCTTCATGAGACCGATGTTGCCTTCCTGAATCAGGTCGAGGAACTGCAGGCCGCGATTCGTGTACTTCTTGGCGATCGACACGACCAGGCGAAGATTGGCTTCAACCAGCTCGCGCTTTGCGATTTCCGCCGTGATCTGGCCCTGAACCATGGACTGAAGCGTGCGCCGAAGTTCGAGCGCTGTGGATCGGGTTTCGGATTCGATGGCTTCGATCTTCACTTTGACGGCACGAATGTCCTTGAGGACGACCTTTCGCGCGTCTTTGCGCACATGATCGGCCTTGCGCTCGAGCTTGGTCAGTTCCTGCTGCAACGGGCGAACCTTTTCGACCGTGCGCTTCATCAAATCCATCAATCGAAGTTTTTCGAGATTGGAAAACTCCAGCGAACGGATCAGCAGTGACAATTGAACTCGCGTGCGGCCCAGTTTCCATCGAGCCCGGCGGAATTGCGGTTTCCTGGTTTTAGGAGTGGCATCGGCCTTGACGCGAAGCGCTTGCACCTTTTTATAGGTTTTGCCGATTTCTCCAATAGTGACCAGGGTCTCCTCGAGTTTCTGTTCGACTTTCTCGTCGGTGAGTTCCTCATCGCTGAACTGGATCAGATCCTTGATGATGCTTGGATCCTTCATCAAATGATCGCCCAGGGAAATGATTTCCCGCACGATGACGGTCGACCGAGACAGAGACTTTAGAACGGCAAGCTGTCCCCGCTCGATGCGTTTTGCGATTTCAACTTCGCCATCTCGCGTGAGCAGCGGAACCGTACCCATCTCGCGCAAATACATGCGGACGGGGTCGTTGGTTTTCTCCAGCGCTCCGGGAGTCAGATCCAGCTCGACGCCATCCCCATCGGCATGCTCGGCTTCAATCTTTCTTTCTCCGGGGATCTTGTCGAGTCCTGCAAAAGTCTGGTCTTCGGTATCGATAACCTCGATACCGGCGGTGCCAAATGCCGTAAACAGATCATCGAGATCCTCGGCAGACGCCGTGATTTCCGGAGGCAGAAGGTCGCTGACCTCATCGTAGAGGAGGTAGCCCTTCTCTTTGCCCATGTCGATTAACTTCTGAACCTCGTCGTATTTTTCTTCGATTCCCAAATTTGCCTCCGAAACCTATAAATCCTTTTCCAACGATAAGCTTTAGACGCGCGCTTTCAAGGTATTCGCGACGCGGCTGCGTTCCGACTGGATCTCCTGAAGTCTTTTCAACATATCGACCGGAGCTCCTTCATTCCCACATTTCTTCAATTCTTCGCGGATTGCCCGTTCTTTCCTGGAAAGATGAGCATCAAATAGTTTCTGGACAGACGCGTAAACGTGTTCAACAGTCAGAGATTCGGAAGCTTCCAGTGCGGCGGCGCGGATTTCCCCGACAAGTGCGGTATCTTCCATACCTGCCATTCCTTCCATGCCGCTGAGGACGCTTTCCATCTCCTGAGATCCTTCAATCAGCTTCTCCAGAACCGGCCAGCTCCACGCTTCCCGCCAGAATTCCTGGTTCACCAGTGGCTGCAGCACGGGACGGACCGTTTCTCCAGTACTGAGCAGCGCCTGGATAAGCTGCTTTTCTGCATCGGTCAAACGGCGGACCGTCTGAGGAGGCTGGTGCCTCATCACGGGCTTGAGTTCCGGCCTTCGACCCTCAAGATTCAGCCGCTCCAGAACCAGATTCTCCGGCAGTTTGAAGCCTTCCGCGACGGCCTTGGCCACTTCAAGTTGTTCGACACGATCCTGTATTTTCGAAACTTGCTCCATGACATCACGGACAGCTTCGGCCTTGATTGCCGGCTGGTCCAGATCGAAGCGCAGCCGGGCCTCGGCCATCAGGTACTGCCAGAAATAGGGAGCTGCCGCCAGCAATCGGCCGTATGTTTCGCCGCCTTCCTTGCGAACGAAATCGTCAGGATCCAGTCCACCGGGCAATTTCAGGATACGAACGCTCAATTTCTTTTCCAGCAGCAACTCAATGGAGCGGCGCATGGCATTTTGCCCTGCAGCGTCCGGGTCGTAATTCATGACGACCTCGGGAACATAACGCGCCATCAGAGCGACCTGCCTTTCGGTGAGGCTCGTTCCACAGGAAGCCACAACATTTTCGATGCCATTCTGGTGGAGGCTCAGACAGTCGAAGTAACCTTCAACCACCACCATACGGCCCGCTTTCTGTGCAGCGTCTCGCGCGAGATGGAGCGCATACAGAACGTTGGACTTCGTATAGAGGGGCGATTCCGCGGAATTCAAATACTTTGCAGTCGCATCACCCAGAGCGCGTCCACCAAAGGCGATGGTCTTGCCCCGTTCGTTCCATATTGGAAACATCAAGCGATGGCGAAACCGCTCGTAAATCTCGCTTCGATCATTCTTTGCAAACAAACCCGTCGCCAGTGGATCTCTGGGTTTCAACTGGGCCATCAACCCAGAGGCGGGCGCATATCCGAGACCAAAACGTTCAATGTAGGCCTTGTTGATTTGACGTTTTTCCAGCACCTGACGTGCCAGTGCCGCTTCATCCGTGTTCAGCATCTTGCGAAAATGGGATGCGGCCCTTTCATGGATTTCAAAGAGTTCTTTCCGCTCCTCTTCCCTTTTGCGATCCGCTTTATCGACACCGCCGGTTTGCTCCGGGATCGAAATTCCGCACTTTTCAGCCACAATTTGTACGGATTCGGGGAAAGTCGCGTGCTCAATCAGCTGCACAAACTTGAAGACATCCCCACCGACACCGCAGCCGAAACAGTGGAAAAATTGTCTGGAGCGGGAAACGTTGAAAGAAGGCGTTTTTTCCGAATGAAAAGGACAAAGTCCCAAAAGGCTGTTGCCCCGGTCCTTCAGGGCGACATACTCCGAAACCACACGGACAATATCGGCGGATTCGCGAACGGTGTCGCGTACGGTTTCGGCAAAGTTTTTCATTAAAGGGTGCCGCAGGAGAACGAAAACGAATCAGGTAATGTATACGGGATTCGCAGGAAATAACAAGATCAAATTCAGTCGTCCATTAGTCTCGAAGCACAGCAATTGTGACTCCACGACCACCTTCAGACTGCTGCGGAGATTCAAATCGCTCCACCTGGGGGTGATCGCGAAGCATTGCAATGATGGCGTTCCGCAGAGCCCCGCTTCCGGTACCGTGAACAATTCGTACCTGGGCGAGCTGCGCAAGGCTGGCTTCGTCCAGGAACTTGTCCACACGTTCTACTGCTTCGTCCACTTTGCAGCCCAGGAGATTGATTTCATTGGACTGCAACTCCTTCGTGGTAACCGACAAGTGGACACCTGCCGGCAGACGAACTCCTGCCTTCTCAATTGCTTCGAGGTCTTCCAACGGGCGGCGCATCCGGATATTTCCGACCATGACCTCCGCATCCGAACTCCCCAGTGTGACGACGGAACCCGTCACTCCAAGGGAACGAATGCGAACGGTGGCACCAACCTGAACGGGTAGATTCAAAACGGGGACTGTTTTTGCAACAACCGGCACGGCCGGGGCCGTGTAGGCTTTCGCTTTTTCTTCACGAATCTCAGCCGAGGCATGGGCCTTTACGGCTTCGAGCTTTCGCTGGAATTTTTTCCGGATCGCTTCATCCTGAACAGACTGCAATTCCCGAAGCGCCCTTTCCATCAATTCCTTCGCGATTTCCTCCAGACGGCGTTCCATCCGGGCGATCTCCACCTTCTGCTGGTCCTTGAGCTGGCCCAGTTCTCGCTGCCTCCAGCTTTCGAACTCCCGGCGCTCTGCTTCCAGGCCGGCCTTCTCGTCTTCAAGATCGGCAATGCGACGGCGAAGTTCGTCTGCGTAATGCGCTGCTTCGATTTCTCCGGTTTCGAGAAAAGCGGTGGCATCCCGCAATACGGATTCCGGCATCCCCAGGCGTTCCGCAATCTTCAATCCGCTGGACGCCCCGGCCAGCCCATGCAAAAGACGGTAAGTCGGCTCCAGCGTGGCTTCGTTGAATTCCATTGCGGCGTTGGCCACGCCCGGCGTGGATTCCGCATACATCTTCAGCCGGTTGTAATGCGTCGTCGCAATGGCAAGCACGCCCATGTCTCGAAACCGTTCCAGAACCGCCCGAGCTAATGCCGCTCCTTCACCGGGCTCGGTGCTGCTGCCGATTTCGTCCATGAGAATGAGAGAACTCGGAGTCGCGGATTCGATCATGGACCGCACTGCCAGTACATGTGCCGAGAACGTACTGAGGTGGTTCGCGATCGACTGCTGGTCTCCAATGTCCGCGAGAATCTGGTCGAACACAGGGACAATCGCTTCTTCAGCAGGAACTGGAATTCCAGACTGAGCCATCATCGCAAGCAGACCCACTGTTTTCAGGACTACAGTCTTCCCACCCGCGTTTGGACCGCTGATGACGAGGATGCGGCGCGTGCGGTCCAGATCCAGCGAAACGGGGAATATTTTCCGGTTCATGTTCCGAAGATTGTCTTCCAGCAACGGATGACGCGCTTTCACGAGACTCAACAGGCCGCCGTTGGAAAACGCAGGCCGCGAACAATCAAATTCGCGTCCGAACCGCGCTTTGGCAAAAGTGACTTCCAGTTCGCAGGAAAGCGAACGGGCTGCAGACAGTTGTGGCATGCTGGCCTGAATCAAAGCGGACAGTTCCGCGAGTATGCGTGCAATTTCCCGCATCTCCTGCTCCTGCAGTCGCACGAGATCATTGTTCAGTTCCAGAACGACGAGCGGCTCCATGAAAACCGTGGCACCGCTGGATGACGTGCCATGAACGATCCCATCCAGTCCACGCCTCTGTTCGCTGCGTACCGGCAGGACAAAGCGTCCGTTGCGAACGGTGACAAGCTGATCCTGCAACTGAGCCGAGTAATCCGGGTTTCGAAGCATGGATTCCAGCTTCGACGTCACAGTACGGCGTACAGATTCCAGAGCCCTGCGGATACGGCCAAGTTCCGGACTGTACCGTTCGTCCACTTCCCCGTTCTGAATGCCTCGGCCGAGTTGCCTGCTCAGTTCCCGGAGATCCGGGAATCCCGTGGCTCTCTGGGACAGTCTGGGATATGCCGCCGCTTCGTCTTTCCAACGCGTGCGGAGCCCTTCGATGTGAATCAGGAAGCTCTGAACAGCTTCAATCTCTGGAATCTCCAAAGCCGTGCCGGCGACCTCCAGCTTCTCCATGGCCTCTGCCAGAAATTGAATTTCCCTGAATGGAACACGGTTCACACGGAGATACGTCATCGCCTCCGCCGTCAGTTCGTGTTCGGATTCTAATTCGGTGATTTCAGTTGCTGGTGCAATGTCCGCAATCGCGGATCGCGCGTCTTCGGATGAGACGTATCTCGCAAGCAGATTCTTGAGCCGCTCGAATTCCAGTGCACTGAATGAGAAAGCCATGTTGGTAGGATAATCCACGTGTGCAAGCTACAAGCGGGTGTCAGCCTCTCATCGATCTCTTCCATGTGAAGCGGTTTTGCTATATCAGACGATCCCGTCTGGCAGCTTGTCCTGAAGCCCTGAATACCCTGGACATGCAACAGCCGGAAGTCTTGATTGAAAACTTAAAGACCATCCGATTCGCCAGCGGATACTGCGGTGTTCATCGCCAGGATGCATCCTTCCCGATGCAGTCTCTTAAGTGGGACTGGCGCCACCCTCGTTCTGGACCGATCCGTCCCTTTTGCAGCTGGCGATCGACGGCGATTACTACAAGGATCTTCAGCCGTGCAGGAGGAAAGCCAGAGAACGGCGTCGCGAAGAAAAACGAAGCCCGACGCAGCCAGGAATCCCGTGAGCGTTTTCTCTTTCCTTTTCGCCAGGAAGAACAATCCAGCCGGCAACATCCAAAGACTTTGGCACACGCCGACCGCAAGGACCGCGCCAAACCATATGTTCTCGTAAGTCGATTGACCGCAGCAGCACCTTACTCTGCCGGGAGGCCCCAACTAAACCGCAACCGCAGCAACGGTAAGTGCGGCCCCCATACCGATACCCTTCCAGAACGAGCCTGTGCTGCTCAACATGCGTCAATTCCTGACTGCATTTAGAAGTCAAACTTCAAATCGTCCGCCCGATTGGAGCATGAATCAGTACAGTCGAACGCTAGCTGGGAAAGTACAGGTTCGGCACAGTCAGCGATGAGAAATGGTCTGACAATTTCGAGGTTGTCACAGGGCTTGGTTACGGAAGCAGACTACTCAATCCCCGAATCAAATTCGGGGATTGAGCTGGACCTCCTCTACAGGCCAACGCGAGCTATCTGCGCGTGAGAGTAAGCCGGAATGGCATCAGGTAGTAACCATCACGGATTGTTACGGTCGACGTGGAATTGCCGTGCTTCCCCGGAACGCTGATGCTTTCATCGTGGAGCACCATGTCTACGGAGGCCTGTCCGGACTGATTTGCGTTATGGCAGAGATCGCCAAGTACGGGGCTGGGATTGCTTTCCAGAGTCCAGTTGTTGGCATCTACCCTGCGAACAATCACAAATGATGCTTTGGTGTCGGGAGTCACAGATGAGTCCGCATCATTCATATGGAAATTGTCTCGCCAGCCGAAATTTTGTCCGGAGATCGTCATTCGGGACGCCCACCACAGCTTCATGCACTGGGAAGATCCATTCGTCATGTTCTGCATGGCAACGGCGTTCGAATCCATGAGCGCGGAACCGATCTTGGTGTTTTGACCATAACCAGATGGGTATGATGATCGGATTAGTTCAGGATGTGCGGTCTCCGGCGACGCATATGGCGCGGGCGCCGAGTGGTCAAAATAGACATCGCGAAGTCCAGAGTCCGTCTGCGGCCAGAAGTTCATGAAGAACGTTCCTGCGCTGCTCAGCTGTGCGGTCACTCCATCGGTTCCATCGGTGTAAACATTGTCGAATGGCGTCTGATCGCCACGAATGCGGGAATCGGTGACGCCATCGGACAATTTGGGTTCTATCGTGACAACAAGACTAACCCCTTGAGGTTTCGGCGCGCCCGCGAGAAATGCTGTACCTGCAACCAAGCCCCCGAACAGTAATAGGGAAATCGCGATTCGTTTCATTCAAAATCCTTTCCTGAAGAATGTGTTTAGTCAGAGTGCTGAAGCGAAGTGTCCGAATAAGAAGAACTGTGACCGGAATTCTCTTCCACCGCTGCCTGACGCATCCGCTCTTGTGCAGATTCTGCCTTCTATGAGAGCCTTGGCCGCCATATGGATGAAACCCAAATCGTCCACGAATACCGCTCCCGAATCCTTTACTTCATATTGAAACAGCTACGAGATCGCGCGACTGCGGAAGAGATTACGCAGGATGTGCTGATGGTCGTCATCGAGGCATTGCGTCACGGTCGAATACGGGATGAATCGAGCCTCGGCGGATTTATTTTTGGTGTTGCCCGCAATTTGATGCTGAACCATGTGCGGAAACAGCACAGAGCGGGCGAGCGGTTTTCGCAATTGAGAAACACGGAAACTGTCTGGAAGAGCCATCCTGAAGCGGAGCTTCTGCTGCGAGAACGGCAGGCCGAATTGCAACGCGCCTTTGACGCGCTCGAAGATACGGATCGGGACATCCTCCAGCGTGTGTTTGCGACTGATGATGCGGAATCCGTCGCACACGAACTGGCAATCTCCATGACTGCGATGCGAAAACGCAAGTCGCGCGCCCTGAATCGCCTGAAGCAATTTCTTCTGAGGCGGTCACAAAAGGTGACGCCATGACACATGGGAGCAGTAGGGATAACGTGATGAATGAGGGTTGCCAGCGCGTGAAAGCACAGAATGTCATCGAACGTTACATTGACGAAAAACTCTCTGTCCAGGAAGCCGAGGCCTTCGAAAAGCACTATCTGGGATGTTCGAATTGCTTTAGCGCCCTGGAACTGACGCACGCGGAAGCTCTCAGGCTGGTCGCGAAGCGATCCGCCGTAAGCGTACCTGAGGCAGGTCGCTTTGCAGGAAAGCGAACAGTGTGGCAGTGGGCTCTCGGCTCTTCGATCGCAGTCGTTTTGCTTGTGCTGGTGCTGGTTCGTCCGTGGTCGGTGCCAACGGACCTTCCCCGGCAATCATCAGCACTACCGGCGGCCCTTCCAGACTCTGCAGTATTGGAGCAAATGGCAATTCTCGATCCTGCCTCACCGCCACCCCGGCAGATTCGCGGCAGTGAAACTGCCGATGGACTACTTCGATTTCAGGAGGGCATTCAAGCTTACGCGGCAGAGAACTATACCAACGCCATTGCCAGATTTTCTGAAGCCTTGAGGCTTAATCCTGGGCACAGACCGTCGGTGTTCTACCTTGGAATGGCTTGTCTGGTGAGTGGCCACAACGACGACGCAATTCAACAATTGTCCAGTTTGATATCTCCCGATAGCCCATATGTGGAAGACAGTCACTGGTACATGGCGCAAGCCTACTTGAAGAAGAGAGACGCGGCAAAAGCAAAGACCGAGCTTCAGGAAGTGGTAAAGCTCAACGATGTACGCTCGACACAAGCGCAAGCAATGCTGGATCGAATCGAAAAGGCGGGATTTTGAGAACCCCGTTCACTGCCCTGGTTCTCGCGGCGAGTCTCGCGTTGACTGCTGGAAGCCACATCCTGATAGGACGAACGGGACAAATTCAGGACAGATTCGCACCGGTTTCAAAGCTTGGTCCCGAGGCCCCCGTGCGAACTCGCGCCGTGAATGACACCTACACGCTCACGTTGAAGGCGTTGCGGAGCGGGAATCGCGAAGGCGCAATGAACCTGATCAATCGTGATCCGGTCATTGCACGCTATGTTCTCATTCGGCTCTTGCGCGTTTCCGAGACACAAGCGCTGGCACGTGAGTTTGCGGATATGTTTCCGTCAAACGCAGCTTCCGAAATTGAAATACCGTTGGCACGATTCCACGCCGCACTCTCCCGAGGGCAGCAAACTCGCACTCTCGATTGGCTGGAAATTGCCTCACGCTCCGTCGAATTTGTGGGGGCGACAGGTACCCCTGTGATGGGGGCCCGCGCCGCGGAGGACCTGCAATCTGCGCGGGAATATTTCAAGTCCATTGGCTTTACCGATGGAGAAGCCTTTTGCCTTAGAGCCAACGGGTTCCGAAATTACGTCCTTTCGCGCCTATCACAGCCGGAACTTGCGCAGCGAGCCATTGATTTAACGAAAGAGGCTCAAGCGCTGTATGCATCCGTGCAGAACTTCCGAGGAGAAATCCTTTGCCTGATGGCATTGTCCAACATCGATGCCAAGGCGAAAGGACAATACATGGCCGAGGCGAAGATGCATGCGAGGAGCCTGGGCGAACCGTTCTTCAATTGGGTTGTTGCAGATCCCGGTGAGCAGAAACTGTCGGCGTGGCAGGTTTTGGATAGTCAGCCCGGACTTGTCCTGTCGCGATATCAGAACCTTTTGGAAGATATCGACATGACGGACTCCATACAGGCCAAGACCTTAGAGACGAAGCTGGATAGGGAACCGGACACGCTCGTTGCGGCGATCATGTATTACCGAGTATTTCTCAACCTGGGCAGGCGGGGCGAAGACTACTATGCACAGTCCATGAAGGCATTCAATCGCGCATTGGAGCTCATGACGCCGTTGGATTACGACGGATCCCCTTTCAGTATGATGGGATTCTTTCCCGCGCTGTATACGCTCCATAACGTCAGGGCACAAATCGAAAGAAACATCGGCCATTACGCACAATCCGAAACCAGTCTCCTGGCGGCTATGGCGTCGCTGGAGAATTCGGGGCGAGAATTCGACAAAGTCTCCGGGGCCAATCTGGATGTTGTAAACAGACTTGGCGCGCAGTATGCGCTGTTGGGAGACCTTCCAAAGGCGGAAGTCAAACTTCGACAGGCACTGGATATTGCCGGACAATTGGACCCGCAATCTGCGGGGGCCTCCGTACCGCTTCTGTCGCTGGCTCTTGTGCATGCAGAAATGGGAAATCTTCGACTGGCCGAAGAAGAGCTGCGAAGGGGATCGCGGATACAAACGCCAGGCGCAATCAATCGATGTCTCTCCGTTCTGGCGGAAATCCATATTCAGTACGGTCTCTATGCGGAAGCCGTCAACGACCTGGAGCAAACGGAACCCGAGTTTCGCGGATTCCCAAACAGCGGGATACGAAACGCCGACTATGGCAGTCGACTGCGCCTGCTGACGATGGCATGGCTGCGCATCGGAGATCTGGCGAAGGCGGAACGATATGCCAGGGAATTCGAAATGGATTATGCGAATCCTCAGGTTGCCTTGAGCGGCTCAATCTGGCTCAGTGAACGAAACTTACTTGGGATTGTACTGACGGAGCAAAAACGCTATCCGGAAGCAGAGCGGTATTTCAGAAACCGGCTTGCTGCATTGACTGCAGCTAACAGGACAATCGAAGAAGCCAACGCATTCAAAGGTCTGGGGCGAGTATATCGGCTTCAGGGCGGCAGAAACGCCGAAGCCATTGATCAGTTGAGACGCGCGCTGGATCGATATCATCAGCGATTTCAGACTCGTGACGAGATGGAAGTTTATCTTGAAATGGGACAGATCGCTCTGAATGACCGGGATCCGGTTCAATCAGAAGCGCACTTTAATCAGGCACTTCAGATTGCCAATGAGACGCAGTCACCACAGGGCAAGTGGTCCGCGCAGTCGGGTCTGGCCAGTCTCGCAAAGGCAACCGGGAACATTCCGAGTGCCATTGCACACCTGAAATCTGCTGTCCAGGCTATTGAGACAATATCGTCACGGCTTAACGCGGAATCTATTAAATCGATGTTCGTTGAAAACAGAATCGGCATCTATGACGAACTGATCCGGTTGCTAATCGCCGCCGGACGCTCCGAAGAGGCTCTGGAATATGCGCAACGCCGCCGCTCTCAATCTTTCGCCGAAGCCGCGCGCCTCATTCCTGCCCCACTGTCATCGTCGGCCGGTGATCCTCTAAGAAGTAAATTGGACAGTGTGGAAAGTCAATTGATGGGCCGTCAAAGAGCACTAACGGATCAGCTTTCGAACGGAAAGAGGGATACCCGGCTGATTGCATTGTTAAATGATGAAATGTCGAGGGTTCGTTCCGAGTACACCGATCTTATGGAACGCCTGCAACAGCAGAACCGGATGGAAGCTTCGCATCAGGAATTGATGCGCACGCTCAGCGTGACGGAGATCCAGAACAGCGTTGTCCGCTCCGGAGAGGTGCTCATCGACTATGTGGTTACCGGCGACGAAGTATTTGCGTTCGTGATTTCGCCAGCCACGTTCAAGCTTGTGCCGCTTCGCATACGACGTGAAGCTCTCGCGAATGAAATTCAGAAACTAAGGGAGCCCTTCGAACGTTTGAAGAATGGGGAAAGCGAACTGCTCCACATGGATAAATTCGACGTTAACCGGGCATACCAGCTATATAGGAACCTCATTGAGCCACTCGGTCCTGAAGTGAAATCCGCCAGGCGGTTGATCATCATTCCTGATGACGTGCTCCATTACCTTCCTTTTGAGTGTCTGGCTGCCAGCGCTGTTCCGACCCATGCCGCAGCGCCAACTGTGAAATATGGCGAATACCGCGATGTGGATTGGCTCATGAAGTCCCACAGCGTGGTCTATGGTATTTCCGAGGAATCGTTGCGTTCAGGCTTTCGGCACGCCACACCTGACTCTGGGACAATCTTGGCATTTGGAAATCCTAAATTGAACGGACAGGCGGAGCGAGGCGGGGAACTACCACTACTCGGCTCTTTGCCAGGCTCAGCCTCAGAAGCGAAAGCCGTGGCAGTCATCCTCGGCAGAATTCATTCTGATCCGACGGTGTTAACAGAAGCTGAGGCGAGTGAATCGGAATTTATTCAGAAGGGGCCGCAGGCGGGATACATTCATTTCGCCACCCATGCCATCGTCTCCGAACAGCAGCCCTATTACTCTGCGCTGCTGCTGGCTCCTGACGCCCAGAATGATGGCTGGCTCCAGGCCTTCGAAATAATGCGAATGTCTCTGAACGCGCGTCTTGTGACACTGAGCGGCTGCGACTCCGGGCTGGGAAAGCTCTACAAGGGAGAGGGGCTGCTGAGCATGCGTCGCGCTTTTCTGCTGGCCGGTGCTCAATCCGTGGTGGTGAGCCTCTGGTCAACTGAAGATTCCGTGCCCAATTTCATGGGAGACTTCTATACGAATATCAGCAATGGGGCGGATCTGCCCGATGCTCTCGTTCAGGCAAAGATTCAACATCTGAAGCACACTACCAAGCTGAACGGCGCTGAGATATCGCTGAGTCATCCGTACTTTTGGGCGACATTCACGTTGGCCTCCGTAAACTGAATACCGCGCCATCGGTCTTGCGTCGTTCGCGAATGGGGTAGCATCAATTCACTCGATCGAAGAGCACACCGCTAACTTTGTATCTGTTCAGTGAAAATGCCGCGACGTCGCCCCAAGCCTCACGTGAGAACTTCAAGATGTCGGCCGAGTCACCCACGAAGACGTCCTTCAAAAAGGGCTGAGTCCAGATGTCAGGCAAGCTGATAGAGGCCGCTCGTGTCTGACAGTTCCTGTTCTCAGAGTTTCAACGGCGCAGGAAAAGCCGGTGCGGCGTTGGAAGGTGCGTCGACCGGCGCGATGGCGGTCGTGTCCTGAAAATCGATCCTGTTTGAAAGCTCGCATTGAGACCCAAAATGCACGTTTCGTTCCATGGCCGATAGTCTCCAATGAAGACTTGAAATCCGTCCGATTCGTGATT
>Ga0184628_10001111_pt1 | contig 13439 bp, 14 predicted proteins | sample PLM4_5_b1_FD_133149 | JGI IMG/M metagenome (GOLD analysis project Ga0184628, IMG submission 133149) | Groundwater sediment microbial communities from an aquifer in East River, Colorado, USA - PLM4_5_b1 | ecosystem: Environmental > Terrestrial > Soil > Riparian zone | place: USA: East River... | reverse complement strand
TCGCTCATTTGCCTCGCCGCACTGGGCGCCATTGCGGCGCACACAGGAGGTGCGTCCGCCTGGGCCGGCGCGGCACGAGTGACGTTCTGGGGTGCCCTGGCCATGGCGGCTACAGCCGGAGTCGGGGCGCTCTTTGGAGCCACCGTTGGATGATGCACCCTCCACGGTCTCAGGACTTCCGCAGAATTTTCCGAATCGAGGCGCACCGAGTTCGTCGGCTCGCGTGTATTTGCGGAGTATGATTCTTCTCTTCAGAAAGTAAGTTCCGCGAAAAACGAGCGTAGCTCGAATGGAAGATGAGGTGGTGGTTGCGCGATTGATTGCTCGAACCGCGAGAAGTTTGTAATCGTACGGTGAGTCTTTCATTTACCCACAAGTTTGGCCTGTGCTTCGCCAATATCCGTCGAAAGCAAAATCTGTGGGAAGCGAACCAACGATTGATAAATGATTGTCGCGCCGTACCCGGAATTTCGTTGAAGCGCTCTCGCATATGCATTTGGACTAATCAATCCCTGAAGGTTCGGATTGATTTGCGCATTTGAGTTTTGATCGACCGTTATGCCACTTGACGTTCGTAACGGTGATGAAGGCCACCGACTTCTGGAATCTGAACGATCCTTCCAAACATGCGCGGTTGGATCGTGCGTGCTGTCGGTGCGTCCTTGTCCAAGGACAAATGAGTTCTCGTTTCGTGATAGTACCGAAAATAACCTTCCGTTAGCGAAGAGCCTGAGCGGAAGCGATGACCACTTGTGGTCCGCAAACATTCCATCCCGGGGCAAAATGGCGTAGCCCCAGTGACTTGCCGATTGTGCGATCCTGCCGGACGTGTTGTTGAATTTCACGAATTTGCTGAGATCCATCTGCGGCGTACTCCTCGATGTGTTGGTTTTCCTGCGTATGAACCTGCGTTCCCGTTCGGCCCTTGCGGCAGAGAATCTATTGCTGAGGAAGCAACTGGCCCTCTATGTGGAGCGCAAGAAGAACCCGCGCCGTGCAACGGATTCGGATCGTTTTACTCTGGGCCAACTGTCCAGATTCTTCCAACGGTCCGAAGCGCTCACGGTTGTTAACCCCGGAACTCTTATTCGATGGCATCGTCAAGGTATCCGGATATTTTGGAAATGGAAATCGCGATCGCGAGGCCGTCCACCGGTTCCAGCCAATGTCCGACGATTGATCGTCGAGATGGCTGTGAACAAACCCACTTGGGGTGAAGAACGGATCGCCCTTGAACTTCTTTTGAAGATCGGCATTTCCGCAGGGCGTCGCCAGGGTCCGACCTTCTCATTCAAATCCAGTGTGAAGATTACAATAAATTAGAAGTTCGTCTACCAGCGCCTTATAGTGCAGTTCGTGGAACTGTTTGACTCTTCAGCCTTCAGCCACGACCTCCTTGAAGCCGCACCTGATCCGGTTGTCGTTGTTGATAAACGCGGTCGAATTGTTCTAGTCAATAGCCAGACGAGCCGAGTGTTCGGCTTCGACCACGCCGAGTTGATCGATCAAACAGTAGAAATTCTAATGCCCGAACGTTTACGTCACGCGCACGAGCGGTATCGAGCATCCTATTCGGAGCGCCCGGAGGTTCGTCGCATGGGGGAACCGATGGGTGTATTGCTAGGCAAACGCAAAGACGGAACTGAATTCCCCGTCGAAATCAGCCTGAGTCCTTTTCACGGCCCCGAAGGTCTCTTCATTATCAGCATCATCCGCGATGTCTCGCATCGAGTGGAATTCGAGCAGCGGCTGAGGCACATGAATACGCACGATTCACTAACCGGAGTATACAATCGCGCTTTCTTTGACGAGGAAATGGCTCGACTCGGCAAAGGCCGGTCGCCTGTAGGAATTGTCGTCGTCGATATCGATGGTCTCAAAGAAGTTAACGATCGCTTCGGACACGACAGCGGAGACAGTCTCATAAAGTCTGCAGCTGCGCTCGTCAGTGAGGCCTTTCGCGCTGAGGATAGCCGAGGCAGTGGTTCGCGCCTGCTCGCGGTATATTACGTTTTTGCCTACTCGCAACTTGAGGTCTATGTAAAAAGCATAGTGGAAGACTCGCTCAGTACGTTAAATACCTCCCCACCTGCTTTCGACAAATGGCCGGATTTAATGTTGGGCTACATACTGCACAAGAGCGAGAGATTAGGTGATGACTATCGTCGATTTAATTTTGACGGAGACGAGGGCATCATTCTGGCAAAGAACGCCCAGGCCGCTAGAAAAATTGCCGCATAATGTGCATCGCGTTGGCCAGCACCAGCTCGAAGGTCCCATCCAGCACGTGCCATACCGGCTTCCAATATAAACGCCTGTAGCCTCCATCGCCACGTGCGTCACCTGGTGTTCGCTGAGCCAATCGCTCAACTGCAGCAATGACTTTGTCGTGGTGCCAAACGTCTCGAGCTGATGAACCGCCTGCGGCCCCTGTTGAATACGGATACAAGCCACCACACTGTCTTTGTGCACATCCAGTCCAGCGCATCTCGGGTGTAGTAATTCCATACCGGTCTCCTTGTCTGCGGCGCCGGCGGGGAGTCCGCGTCGTCGAAATCTAATAGGCGCGCTCCGGGGCATCGCTGCCCTTGGCGGCAAGTGGGGGTGCTCGCGCGACTCCGGGTCTAACTTATGTACGGGCTTAAAGCACCAAAGATAAACCGACCTCGGTGCCGGCTCGCGCGATTAGCCTACACCTGTTTCATCCGTCGCGGGTCCGGCGCGCCGGGTGACAAACTTATGTGGAACGCCCTCTGGCTCAGAGCGGATAAGAGTAGGGATTTCGACTGGGCTCGGGTGAATTTGGAAATGAGAAAATCGAAATTCCGAATGATTCCCGACAGAGGAATTCACCGAGGGCGATTACGATTCGCAAAATGTAGATTCAGAGACCGCGTGCGCAATGGGTGGAGCACGGCTGAGGAGTCCCATACATTCGAGACTCTTGTGTGTATTAACGGGTGAATGGATTGCCGCAAGAATTCTGAGACGGCCATTAAACTCGCTGCATTTCAAAACATCGATTTCGAAAACCCTCATCATCAGGGAAGCCCAGACGTACTTTCGAAGACGTCCTCTCTTTTCGTTGTGGTCCTTGTTAGCACACGACTCGGATCTGGATGTGTTGCGTGAGTATCAGGCCCGCATGGATGGGATCGTAGGGCCGACACTGGATACGTTTCCCCAGTACATCGAACTGAACACCGCATTCCACGCTGAAATTGTCCGGCAAAGGACAGATAGTTCGTTGCGATTTTAGCGACTGAGGCGATTTCTTAGTCGCGAAAGGACCGTCCGATTCGCCGTGATCAGCTGGCATCTCTAATTTTCGTTGCGTAGATCCCGCTGCTGCGAAGTAGAATCACGCCAAACAACGACGACTTCATTCGCTTCCCAGGGAGGAACGCATGCTCCGAGGCACCAGGATCTTCTTATTTGCTTTAGCCGCCGTCGAGCTGGCAGGTCTCGCGATCGCGCAGACACCAGCCGCAAAGACGCCGGACTTGACAGGTGTTTGGACCACATATCGGGCACCGGCAGCACAAGCCGGGGGGCGAGGAGGCGGCGGCGCGCGTGGGGCACAACCGGAATTGCCTTTGCGTCCCGAGGCCAGGGCGAAGATCCAGGAGTATCAGAAGCTGGTCGCCGGCACCGGAGATACTCCCGGGGGCTACTGCCTCGGGACCGGCATGCCGGGATCGATGATGGGCTCCGGCGGGTACCCCATGGAGATTATCCAGCGGCCGGATCAAGTGACAATCATCTACGAGGCGCACAACGAGATTCGCAGGGTCTACTTCGGGGGTCGGATCATTCCCGAAGGCGACCGTCTCTCCGAACGGAATGGTTACTCGACAGGGCGGTGGGAGGGCAACACTCTCGTTGTCGAAACGACGAAACTGGATGAGCAGGTCGACCAGCGCTACCCACACAGCGATAAAGCCCGCATCGTTGAGCGCTATACCTTGTCGGAGGAGAGCGGCCAAAAGGTGCTCACGGCCCAAATGACTATGACGGATCCTGCTTTTTACACGGCGCCAGTTGCTGAAACCAAAAAGTGGTCGATCGTTCCGAACGGGTTCCTGATGACCTATGAATGCAACGAACCCGGCTGGCTCCACCGGCTGGAAGAACTGCGAACCAAGAGTTCGCAACCTACTAAATAACCCTGGAGTTTAAACTTATGAGAACCGCCTCCGCCGCTCTCGCAATCGTCTTGATAATTTTTTTCGGGATGCCTGCAACAGCGCACCATTCCGCCGCGCTTCAGGATTTCACCAAACAGGTCGAAATGGACGGTGTGGTCAAGTCGTGGCATATCATGAACCCGCATGGGAAACTTATCATCCAGGTCACCGATGCGAAAGGCTCACGGGCCATCGAACTCGAAACCCACAGCCGCAATAACGTCTACCGCGCCGGGTATCGCGACGGGATGATCAAGGCAGGCGACAAGATCAAGACCTACATTGCGCCAAATCGCGACGGCAGCGACGGCGGTTACCTGGTCGGTTTCGTCACCGCCGCGGGAGTCAAAGTCGGACTCGATGCTGCCCGGCGATAGCCCGCTCGAAAATTCAACAGCATGAAGCACAACATCCCGCGTTTCCTGATCGTCATCCTGAGCGCGTTCGTGCTGACAGCAGCGATCGAGCTGGCGCAGATCACTGCCTTTGTGCCCGTCACCGACGAGGTTCTGAAGAATCCCAGCGCTAATGACTGGCTCATGTTCAGCCGCACCTATGACGCTCAGCGATTCAGCCCGCTTTCGCAGATCAATAAGCAGAATGTCGGGCAACTGCGACTGGCCTGGAAGCGCGACTTGGGGACGGGCGGCAGTCAGGAAAGCATTCCGCTGGTGTATCGCGGCGTGATGTATTCCTTTGCCCCGCCAGCCACGATTCAGGCCATCGATGCGTCAAACGGAAATCTTTTGTGGGAATACAAGCGGCAGGGGACCTCGAAAACCAAGGGCCTGGCCATCTACGAGGACATGATCTACTTCACGACGCCGGATGGCTCGATCGTTGCGCTCGACGCACGCAACGGGATGGTCCGATGGGAAACCAAGGTGGGACAGGCGCCTGGTACTTCGGGACCAATCGTGGTGGAAGGAAAAGTCATCACGGGCAGGGCGTGCGCGCAAACCCGCGATAGCTGCTTCATCGCTGCTCATGATGCGAAGACCGGCAAGGAGCTTTGGAAGTTCTACACCGTTCCGGCGAAAGGCCAACCGGGATCGGAGTCCTGGGGGCCCGATGGTCCGGCGGATAACATGATGGCGTCCACGTGGGGCATGATGGGATCGTACGATCCGGATCGGAAGTTGATCTTCTGGGGCGTCGCCAATCCCATGCCCAACACGCGAATGGCACGCCACAATGGAAAGCCCGATGCCGTGTCGCGGACCGCGCCGTCGGATCTTTACAGCAACTCGACAGTGGCTCTGGATCCGGCTACCGGAAAGCTCGCCTGGTACTACCAACACCTGCCAGGAGACGACTGGGATCAGGACTACACCAACGAACGCATCCTCATTCGCACTGCGGTGAGCCCGGATCCCAAGTTCGTGAAGTGGATGAATCCGGATGTGACTCGAGGCCAGCAGCGAAACATTTCGGTGAGCGTCGGCGAAGGCGGCGGCTTGTTCGTGCTCGACCGCGACAACGGCCAGTTTCTGTGGGCCGCGCCGTTTCCGTTCGATGGACCGCAATTCCTGATCTCCAACATCGATGGAAAAACCGGGAAGTCGGACATCAACTGGGACGTCGTGTTAAAGGAGCCCGGCGAGCAGCACGTGATCTGCTCCTACAACACCAAGAGCTACTGGCCGATGTCCTATCACCCCGGCAAGAACGCCATGTACATTCCCTATGCCGATAACTGCCTGGACATGACAGCGGCAGCGCCCGCCATGGATGGCAAACCCGCAACCGGTGAACGCCGTACCGCCACGCGACGCCCGGGTTCCGATCCCAACAAATTCGGTGGGCTCGCCAAAGTCAACATGTCCACCGGCGAGATTCAGCGGATCTATGAAGGTCCGGCGCCTGGAGTCGCGGCAACGCTGGCGACGGCGGGTGACGTGGTGTTTTGGGGCGCACTCGATCGGAAGTTCCGTGCCTTCGACGCCGATTCCGGAAAGATTCTCTGGGAAACTACGATGGACAGTCCGGTCTCGAATAGCACGATCACGTATTCAGTCAATGGTAAGCAGTATGTGGCGGTGTTCACCGGCAATGGCGGGTTGATGGCCGGATTGCTCCGCCAGGCCAACCTGGAAGCAACGCCGGTCACCAACGGCCTGTACGTTTTCGCGTTGCCTTAAGTGAGTGAATGGTAGAGAGCTACCGGGATGCTGGAAGCTGAGTATAGGCGGAATAAGCAGAAGTCTTGAGAGGTTCGAGACGCAATGTCGCGTTAGGAATCTTATGTGCGGAACGGTGGTGGGGAGGCGCCGTCGGGCCATTCGCTTGGCCTACAGGTCGTGCGCGTCCGCACCAGGCGCGGCTTTGTCCTCCTCGCCTCCGACGCCACGCACTATTACGAAAACATGAAAACGATGCGAGCCTATCCCGTCGTCGTCGACGTCGCGCAGATGGTCGAAGGCTTCAATACTATTCAGAAACTCGCCACCTCGACGAATCACGTCATCCCCGGCCACGACCCGCTTGTGCTCGCGAAGTACCCCGGGGTCCCGGGCCTCGAAGGCATCGTCGCGCGCCTCGACGCCCACCCTAAATAACGGACTTCAACACCACTTCGCCCGAGCCCCTTTTCAAGTCCGCACCCGCGACCTTCAGCGCCTGCGCCATCAGCCCGCGTATATAAGGATCGTCGAGCACCGCCGCGTCTTCATCCAACCGAATCGATCGCACCTGACTGCCCGCGCCCTCCAGTCGCTTCTCAGGATCCTCGATCACCACTCCTTCTAGAAAGAAGAATCGCGCCCATCGTGGATACAACACGATCGAAAAAATCGCGCCGCCCTCCGCGGGAGCAAATCCAAACGGCAACGACTGTCTTCTGTCATACACCAACACGCGAGCACCCGGATACCGCTTGCGCATCTTCTTTAGTCCCGAACGAGCAATCTCTGCAACCTCCGGGTTATAACGCGCAATTGCGTTCTTAAGATATAGCTCACCATCTTCAACTGACTTCTTTTTCGCCGTCATTGCGATCATTCTACTGTCAACCCACTGCCTGTGACGCGACATTCACTGGGATTGCGAACAACGATTGATGTCGTTCCCCTACGATCAAACATTGTAAGGAGACATCATTGTTTCTGAAAAAACTTTTCCTCGCTGCGGCCTGCGTTGCATCTGTATGGACTCGCAATCTTTTGTTCCACTCCATTACTCACTGATAACGTTCCGCCCGATCAGGACTATGAACAGCGTTAGAGCGTCCTGCCCTGTGCCACCGCGAGAAACTCGGCGGGCCTCACAATTTGCGTCTTTCCGTGCGACCCGAGCTTGAGGATGTGCCAGTCGCCCGTTACGAGATAGTCCGACGCGGCGGCAACTGCGCATTCGACAATTTTGTCATCGTCAGGATCATCCTTCACTACCGTCAGTCTTTCCGTGGGCTCAACGCGATTCGCAAAGCCGGCGAGGTGATCTCGGAGGGTGTTGACATCCGCTTCGCTCCATTTGAACTTCTCATAAAGAACACGCGCGGTTTCCAAATAAATCCCATCGGAGATGTCGAGTCTGATTGTTCCTTCGCGGGCGAGATTCAGAATACGGCGAGGTATGCCGTCGTAATTGAGAGCGGAAACAAAGATGTTGGAATCAAAAATGGCGGATAACACCTAACGTCCACGATTTTCATTGCGCGATTCGTGAACGACATTCACCACGTCATCCTCGGATATGCCGGACTTGCGGCCATATTCGCTGCCCTTGGCAAGGAGTTCGGTCCAGGATTTTCCCTTCAAACCTGCTCGCAGGGTTTCCTCTGCGATCTGATCGACGGTTTTGTGCTCTGCATCTGCCTTCGCAGCTAGCAAAGCCAGGACATCATCCGGAACATGAAGATTGTTGTCGGTCGTGGAAATATTCGCCTCGGCTTAACTATCTCCTGAAGGCTACCCCCCAGCCAAATCCCTGTCAAATCCGCTGTTCACCAGATGCACTATTTTTGCGCTTTAAATTGTCGCATTTTGGGACTCCGGTTCGCGGTTCGATAAATCGCAAGGAAAGCGATCCAGTACTGGACTACCAATGGGCCCAAAATGGGCCCAAAACTTCGGGAAACATCGGTAAGATACGTCAACATACGACCTGAAATGATTGAGAACGCAAGAGCCGGCAATGTTAACTAAGTCTAATAACCCAAAGGTCGGAGGTTCAAATCCTTCCCCCGCAATCAAAGGGCGGCTGAATAAGCCGTCCTTTTTTCTTTCCGTTACGACTCAGCCTTCTGAGTCTGGTGGTCAACGAACGACAATTAAACCATCATTTGTTGTCCACCAAATGCGTTAACTCTTTCTACTACAACGAAACCTGTTGGGCAAAATCATCAACAGGATTCAAATTTTCAATTGCGGCTGTGGAGACGTTCAGCGCGTCGACGAAAGCAATACCGGTGTCTTGAAAGAATTTGAAACTGTCGGGAGTGAATTCCAGTTTGCACTTGCCTAAGGTTCCCGGTATGGATGTAAGAGATGTTCGAGGGGGCAGGTATCTTGGGGACAATGCGCGTATAGCCGCGCCGTCATTGTCGTGCGAGGAGTCCGATCAGGCGGCACTGGACCTCCTCCCGGCGGAGCAACTCGTGCTCGACGTGATTGCGCAATACAAGACCGGCAGGGAAATTGCAGAATCGTTAGATTAGCTGCCACCGGAGTTCGAAAGCTACCGTGCCGAGATTTGCCGGAAGCTGGGGCTCGCCGGAAATCACGCCCTGATGAAGTTTGCGCTGAACTACAAGGCGACGTTATCTTGAGTGCTGATCGGTGAATCCAGCCTCAAAGCATTTATGGAAGCCGTAATCGCCCCAGCTTCTCTGTTTTCCATCCGGCATTACCAAGCTCTCACCATTGATCAGCTTCCCGGCGATGCTGGTTGAATTTTCCGGCATGGCAATCTGCCAGGTGATGTTCTCCTTCGGTAGGTACCCGCAGATTTCGACGATGTCGCCAACCTTCAAGGCATCTTTCGCAAAACCGCTTCGGGTGAGTTGAACCACCGAGGGACCTTCGACGGCCCACCGACGCGGATACGCATCCGCGACCTTTTCCTCCAGGAACAGGAAGCTGTGGGGATTGATCAAGTTGAACTGAACAATCGTTCCCTTAACGCGAACGGCTTTCGTCGTGTCGAAATTTCCCAACGAATGATGCGCCAGCAGCGAGCCGGCTGAAACAAGGGCCGCCAGCAGGGCGAGACTTCCAATTGTCATTCTTTTCATCAGCAACCTCCGGTAAGTATCGTAGGGATTGGTCGAAGCACTTCCAATGCCCTAAAAGATACCTTTTGGGGAATTATCCTTCTCCCTTCAGGAGAAGGATGCGCTGTGGTCCCCCCTTGGCCAGGGCCTCCGGAGCCGAACCCTCCATTTCGGTACGCCTCGAACGATGTTTAATCCTCGGCAGCTGCAATTGTCCATACAGAGGAAAATCAGACATGCCCACAATCAGTGAAGTTCCCGTCCTGATCGTCGGGGGCGGCGCAGTCGGTTGCGTGTCGCCGTTGGAACTGGCACGCCGCGGCATCGACTACCGATTCATCGAACGCATGCCTGGCCCGGGCCGCGAGACCCGGGCCATCGCCATGCATGCGCGAACGTCGACTCAATTCCGTGGCGCGTGATGCGAGGCGGTGACGCTGGTCATCGGTGAAACGCAGTTTGCCGTTTCCAATTTGTTCTCAAAGAACCCGATTCTCTTCGATCAGGTAAGCGATGGCACGTTGTTGATGCTGGTTCAACCATCCCGCAATGGAAGTGAGGATGAAGAAGAAGGGCATCAGAAACGCAGGCATTCAGAAATCCTACCATCTGAAGCCACAGCTGCTTTCCCTTGTCTCTCAAGAGGATCGAGTTTCTAGACCAGATAAGCCCCACCTAAACTTTTATACCCTCTAGTGTAGTCCGTCATAAAGACCGTAACGTATTCAGCTTTTTGCGAGAGCGTTTGACTTCCAAGATGTCGCTGGCTGTGGCAGTCCAGATGAACGGCTTGGGATCTTCATTGTGATGAGCGACGTACTGCGTTACTGCATTGACGAGGTCATCAACAGAACGAAAAACTCCATGGCGAAGCCGGCGTTCGGAGATGTCACGAAAGAAACGTTCAACCATATTGAGCCATGAGGCACTGGTAGGCGTGAAGTGAACCTGGAAACGCTTGTTGCGCTTCATCCATGATTGGACCTTCGCATGGTTGTGTGTGGCGTAGTTATCGCAAATGATGTGAATCACTTTATCGGAAGGCGTATTCCGCCTGATCAGATTCAAGAACCGGAGCCATTCCTGATGACGATGCCTCGGCATGCAGGTTTCCAGGACTGAGCCATCGAGCGTGTTGAGGGTGGCGAACAAGGTGGTTGTACCATTGCGTTTGTAGTCGTGAGTCATCGTCCCGCAGCGCCTCTTCTTCATGGGAAGTCCGGGCTGAGTACGGTCCAGTGCCTGCATCTGACTTTTCTCGTCGCAGGAGAGCACGATCGCATTCTCGGGCGGATTCCAATAAAGACCGACAACATCCTCCAGCTTTTCGGCAAATCGTTTGTCGTTAGAAAGCTTGAAGGTTTTGGTCAGATGGGGCTTGAGTCCATGCTCCTTCCAGATGCGTCCTATCGTCGAGGAACTCACGCCCGCTTCTGCAGACATCAATGCTCGGCTCCATTCCGTCGCGGCGGCCGGCTTCTGCTCCAACGTCGTGCGCACGATCGCAGCTCCGCTTGCGCGGGCTAATCGAGCGGGGACGGCCTCTGCCGAGTTCTTCATTAAGGATTCCGTCCAGGCCCCGTTCCGCAAATCGGCTGCGCCAACGGCCAGCCTTCTGACGCGAGATCTTCAAATCCGCACCAATCGCGTCATTATCCAATCCCGCCGCTGCGCGTAAAATGATTTGTGCCCGCTGTATCAGCCGCTGAGGCTGGCTCCGACTCCGCGTCAGTTGCTCCAATTCTTCACGTGTATTTATGGCGGACTACACTAGGGTGCCGAAATAGTGTTGCCGACATGCCGCTAATCGGAAGAAATTGCTGGACATACGCCTCCGTCGGAAATATTCTCCGAGACGTTGTCGGTCAACAAAAGCATCTATGAGAATTCGACTATGAAGAGATCCATAATTCTCTGCGCTGTCCTTGCCCTAATCACTGTTTCTCAGGGTGTTCCGCAAACCCGAATCGCTGCACAAACTCCGGTGCAGACGAACGCTTCTGCGGCAAACTCCTCTGAGCAATACCGCACAATGGTAACGACGTATTGCGCGGGTTGTCACAGCTCGCAGGCCAAGATGGGCGGACTCGCTCTGGACACTTTGAGCCTGGATGCCGTCGGCAAAGACGCACAGATCTGGGAGAAGGCTGTACGCAAGTTGCGTGGTCGGCTTATGCCTCCTCCGGGCGCCAAGCAACCCGATCAAAACGAGGTCGACCGACTTATTGGCTATCTGGAGACGAAACTCGACGCCAACGCTGCGATTCCGAAGGCCGGCCACACCGAAATTCAACGATTGAGCCGCACGGAATACATCGCCGCAGTGAAAGCACTGGTGGGTGTCGATGTGAAATCGAAGGACATCCTGCCCCAGGACACCACGATTCTTGGTTTTGACAACATCGCCTCCGGGTTAGGTGTTTCTCCGACATTCGTCGAACAGTATGTCGAGGCGGCGCGAGCGATCGCGAAGCAGGCCGTAGGCGACATCAGTCTCGACGATGCCACGTATCTTGCCGGCGCTAACCGCGGTGGTGAAGCCATGCCGCTTGGATTTCGGGACGGCGGTATCCGGGTGAAGCACAACTTCTCAGCCGACGGCGAATACCGTTTCCAGATTCACTTGCCCGACCAGACACTCGGGCTCTACACAGCCAACCTTGAAAACGAAGCGACCGTTGTTCTCTTGATTGATGGCAAGGTGGTGTTCAAGAAAGCGATCGGTGGCGTCGACGATTTGATGTTGAACAACCGGAAGGCCGGCGACGGCCGTGCGCAGATTCAGGCTCGCTTCGACAAGATACCGATTCAGGTTCAGGCCGGCATGCGCGAAGTTGTGGTTGGGTTCGTGGAGCGTTCCCGATTTGAGTCCACCTCCTATTTGGCCGGCGGCGGATTGGGCGGCGGCGCCGTATTCGCCGGTAGTGGCGGCCTACAACCCCTCTTCCGCGATGACGCCAACTCTTTCGTTCAAATCAAAGGTCCCTACAATCCGACAGGCGTTTCCACTCTGAGTCACTCCTTAATTTTCGTCTGCGATCCCAAAAAAGCAGGCGAAGCGCCTTGTGCGAAGCAGATCGCGGAAAACCTGGCGCGCCGCGCTTTCCGCCGGCCGACGACGGAAGCGGATCTGGCTTTCCTTATGCCTTTCTATGAAGCAGGCCGGAAAGAGAGAGACTTTGATCGAGGAGTTGAGCGACTCGTAGGAGCTGTGTTGGCGAGTCCCGAGTTTCTCTATCGCGCCATTCGAGGACAGCAAACCGCCACGGCAAACGCCGGCGAGGTTGCTCTCACCGATTACGAGCTCGCGACGCGGTTGTCTTTCTTCCTGTGGAACACCGGGCCCGATGACGAACTGTTCAAGCTGGCCGCCTCGAAGGATCTGAGCAAGCCTGCTGTTCTGGACGCTCAGGTGAAACGCATGCTTGCGGATCCTCGCGCAGCGAGTCTTGCCACCAACTTTGCAATGAAGTGGCTCGGCCTGGACGGTATAGAAAATATCAAACCGGATCAGCAGATCTACGCGGGCTTCAACGATCAATTGAAAATGGAGTTGGTTACTGAAGCACAGACGTTTATTAAAAGCGTCCTGCTGCAAAACCGGCCGCTTGTTGAACTTCTCACGTCGGATCAAACGTATCTGAACGATCGGATCGCGCGGCATTACGGGATGAACGACGTCACCGGCAGCCAGTTCCGATGGGTGAAACTCACGGACAAGAACAGGTTCGGCCTGCTAGGCAAGGGCGCGGTGCTGATCAAGACGTCGTACCCTGATCGCACGTCGCCGGTTCTGCGCGGCGCATGGGTGCTCGACAAGATCATTGGAGCGCCGCCGACTCCGCCGCCACCGGGTGTGGAAACGGACCTCAACCAAAGGGCCGGCGAAGCGCCGACGACCGTGCGCGCGCGTTTGGAACAACACCGCGCCAATGCGACCTGCCGTCAATGTCACGGTGTGATCGACCCCATGGGGTTGGCTCTTGAAAACTTTGACGCAGTCGGTCAGTTCCGCACGACCGACAGTCGGGCGGCCAATG